>WBZU01000192.1_pt1 | contig 59064 bp, 68 predicted proteins | sample 5204311 | NCBI WGS metagenome assembly WBZU01 (sample SAMN12344359, study PRJNA552823) | activated sludge metagenome | biome: Activated sludge suspended growth; feature: Nitrification reactor; material: Wastewater; isolation source: activated sludge from nitrification reactor of wastewater...
ATGAACCATTACATTCGCACGACCGTGGTGCCAAGATCTACATTCCGTCTCTGGTTCCTCTTCTGTTCCCTTCTTCTAAGTCCAACGCGCTAAAGAAGCAAGCTTTCTGAAATACCCACCCACGTACACGTTGCATCTCTCGCAGGGAGCACGGCATCATGCCCTTCTCGTTCGCCGAACGCTATGCCTCTGTCTCTTCAGGTCTTCATCGTAACCTTTGTCGTCGGAATCTTGCTCCGATCCCGTGGCATCTTGACGAAAGCGCATGCCGAACGGTTGGCCACCTTTGTGTTCTCCGTCAGTCTACCGGCAACGATTCTGATCTCGCTTGATTCTGTCACCCTGACCTCGACAGCCTGGAAGCTCCCGTTGGCTGCCTGCCTCATTACGCTCCCGATGGTCTGCTGCTCCTGGCATCTGGCCCGGTTCCTCTCGCTCCCGCGTGAGACGCAAGGCGGGTTTGTCTTGGCCACGAGCTCCATTAATTCTGTTTATTTTGCCTTCCCCGTTATTCTGGCCACATTCGGTGAAGAGGGTCTGACATACGCCGTGCTCTTCGACCTCGGTCAAACGACGCTGACCCTCACTGTTCTCTATGGTCTCGCGGTGTGGCACAGCACGCAGAGTGCTGCTCGGAGATCAGCGGCGATCCGTTTCCTGTCATCACCGCCTTTATGGGCTCTGGTTTGCATTCTCACCGTCAAATTGTCAGGGCACCATCTACCTCTCTGGCTTATTGAGCTACTCAAGCCAGTGCACGTCACCACGACGCCGCTTGCCAGTCTGGTGCTCGGCCTCTCAATCAGTTTCTCCACGATCCGGCGAACGGCGCGTCTGGCCACATTGGGTGTGGCAACACGGATTGGTGGCGGGCTGCTGCTCGGGTCGATCGCCGTGGAGGTATTAGGTCTGATCGGAGTGGAACGAGCCGTCGTGCTCCTGATCGCCGCGATGCCCTCGGCGGTCAGCGCACTGATCATTGCCGCTGAAGCACATATTGATGAGGAACTGGTGGCCTCGATCGTCGCCCTTTCCATTTGCCTCGGCGTGCTGATGCTCCCCTGGCTCCCTCGACTGGCCGTGATGCTGTTGGGATGAGCTCCTACTTCCTATGACGGCTTGCTGAGAAACCTGGGGCGATCCCGAACGGAGACCATTTTCACGAGATCCCGCACAGAGAGCACCCCAACGATCTTCCCACTTTCCGTCACGGTCAAGTGTCGCACCCCCTGCTCGGCCATCATCTTACTGGCATCACGGACCGTGCGATTGACATCGATGCTGAGCAGAGGCGAGCTCATCACAGCGCTGACGTGTGTGTGCGATGCCGTACGATTGACCGCAAGTCCTTTTCTGACCAGGTCGCACTCGGTCACAATGCCGACGATCTCGCCTGCCTCAATGGTCAACAAGGACCCAAGCCGCTTCTCGCGCATCAACTGAGCGGCAACGAGCAGAGACGCGTCGCTCGAGATCGTCGCGAATGTGGTCGCCATCAAGATGCTCAACGGACGATAGACCTGGTCAAGCTCGCTCACTGGACTGCTTTCCACATCCACAAACGATCGTACCAAGTCTCGCACGGAGATGATCCCAACAATCTCTCCAGCCTCCACTACGCAGAGGTGACGGATCTGATTGGTTTGCATCAGATGGCTGGCATCCAGCATGGTGCGGTCCCCCGTGATCGTCACAATCGGACTGACCATCACCTGATTCGCCGTCGCCGCCATGGGGTCTAATCCCGCAGCCAGAACTTTCCGCACGAGATCCGTCTCCGTCAGGATTCCAATTGGCCCTCGGGTGGGATCTTCCGACTCGACCAAGAGACAGCCGATCCGCTTGATGCCCATTCGTTCAGCCACAGCCATAACCGTCGCCTTCTGTGAGACGACCTCTAGGTAGCGATGCATAAACTCCTTAACAGACCCACCCCTATGCTCAACCATCTCGACTCCTTGTCTCATGATAAGGTTGTTCGCTCCCTGACAATCTTTGTCAGGAATCCCTGGTGACGACTATACCCGATTACTGATCAGAGTATGAAGGAATACGCGCTTGATCAGTAAGAGCATCTCCACATCTTCGGAAGGAGGAATCATCTCTGGAAACCCATTACCCATGCTTCGTTCAGTGCTCCATGGACAGCGAAGGACCATCTCTTGAAGCTAATGTCTGTCCGTTTGAAGCCTCTCGAAGAGAGGCTGAACCGTTTTGAGGCGACTCCTCGCATTACGTTGAAATACTAGATTCATTTGCCTTCACCTCCTTCACTTGAAACGGCTCCTGTGAGATCCTTCCGGCCTAGTCCCTCGAATAGCTCCCATAGGCGTAACCAGTTAAATTTACGTATGAATCTAGCAAATTCCAGAAGCAGTCCAACCCACTTCTCCGCCTGTGCCCCTCATGGCACCTAACTTGCTCTATATAGCTTTAAGACAAAGGACTTGCACTCCTAAGACCAAACACATGGGACAGCCGATGCCCCCTATCACTGTGCGAATTGAATGGTGTCGACAACGGTCAAGACAGGCTCCTAGTGAACTAGAGGCGGATGGCTGGCAAGCCGAAGCGGATGGGCTTCGAGATGCCGTGATGAGGCGAGACCACAGTGAAGACTATCGGCTCTGCTCTCCGGAAATTCGTGAGCGATACTTGCTGGGTCTCCAAGACGGGATCGCCATGCTGCAAGCGACACGTGTGCAGCAGGCGAATCATGCTGCTACTCCTCGAATTCCACAAGCAGTTCTCCGGATGGAACTCGGGACACGATCGGGAGGTGAATGATGAATTGCCAACGCTGCAATGGGTTCGCAGTCTATGATGATAGTGTCGTCGTACAAACTGGTTCGTCCTCGGAGGTTCATGCCTGGCGTTGTGTCAACTGTGGAATGATCGTCGATGAGGTCATCCACCGAAATCAGCAAGTCCCCTTGCGGCGAAGGGGATCGGGCGGTTCCAAACTCCGTCAATATGGGGATGCGGCTGCGTGACGGACACCTCTCCAAGGAACGTGTCCTCACCGTCCACTCAACGTCGAACAAATGGCAATACGCTCTCGGCTTCACTCCTCTCCTGATCCCGCTTCCATTCGCCGGAGCGCAGAAGCTTGCCTCCAAGTCCGACGGCTAGGTTGCGGTAGATAATCACACCGATATCGGGACGACGTCGAATGAGGTCTTCCAGATCACGTCGAGGGAGTTCGGCGACCTCGATCTCACTCACTGCCATTGCCGTGGCGGAGTGAGGTCTGGCCGACAGGAGAGAGACTTCGCCGCAAGTCTCACCGGTGTGGATGGTGCCAATGATAGCCGGAGACGATCCGCCGCTGATGGCAACCTGCCCCTGCAGTACCACGTAGAGCCGGTCGGTTGGATCGCGCTCGGTAAAGAGTCGCTCACCGCTTCGCATGCTTTTCACCGTGCACACGCCGGCCAACCTGGTCGCCTGTTCGGTATTCATTCCATGAAACAACGGAACTTCCTTGATCGCCCGCGCCATGCGCGGCGCAATAACGCATGCCGAAAATCCGCGCATCACGACATCGGCCAGGGCTTGAACGGGCTCGGTCAGACCGAGTGGCCCCAAGTCTTGGAGCTTATTCAACCGCACCATTTTCACGATGTCGAGCCGTTCAACCTGATAGAACACCATGGCAGGCACATAGGCGACCGGAAGAAAATTCAACTCCAGCAACGTTCGCTGCATGCGCGGCGCATAGGCGCTGACATCGATTTCAATATACTCGATGCCCATCTCCTCCCGACATTTCCGCTCAAGTTCGCCCAGGAGAAAGCGCACCACATCATCAGCCAATGCAATGAGCTCGAATACCCGCACGGTGTGCTCAATCTGGTCCATCGTATAGCCGACTGCTCCAACGACGTGAGTGCCGGAGCGAGCCAGAAAATAGTTGGTCTGGCGGGCTTGCAGTTTGAAGAAGCCGTAGTCCAGCCGCATGGGCCCAAAGATCTCACGATTCCTGACTCGGCCTCGTTCAATACGTAGCAAAGCCGGATAGCCCTCGGCTTGCAACTGTTCAAGTCGGTAATCGCCGCCTGTCGGATAGGAAGCAGAGTCTTCATCCACGATGAAATCCGGTGTAAACGGTGGTTGGCTCATCACGAGATCGGCCAAGGCATAGGCCTCGGGAATGATGCGCGGATTATTGCGACGCAAGGTGAGGGCATCACCAAAGTACCTGGCCAACAGGGCGAAGCTCTCGCGATGACGAAAGAAATGCTTGAGCGGGAGAAAGCCCGTGGCAAGAAATCCCTGTGCAAGGCTGATGCGTTGTGCATAGGGATGGATCGTGCGTGCGACGACAAGTCCCACATGCAGACGGTTCTTGATGGCCTCAAGCCGCTTGTCCATAAGCAGCTTCCCCACCTGCATCCGGCGATACTCGGGATGCACGGCAAGACGGCCGAGCTCTCCCACGAGATCGGAATGGGCCCCGAAATCGAACAGGACGGACGCCGTGCCGACAACACGCCCGGCCTCCGTGTCTTCGGCGACAAGAATCAACGCATCGTCCGTGAAGACCGAACGCTTCAGCCAGAGCTCGTCATACAGTTCTCGATGTGGATACTCTGTTCCGTAGACCGCGAGAAAGATTTCGCGGATCTGCCCCACATCCTCTTCACGGGCCTCTCGAACTCTGATCATGAGCGCCCCTTTGCAGTGGATCAGGAGGAGGTTGAGTGTTGACGAAGCTGCTGGCCGGCAATTCTGGCGATAGCCCGATAATAGACTGCCCCTACCGCCAGCGCTTCTTCATCGAAGTCAAACTTGCTGGAATGGGCCGGATAGCCTTCTCGGCCAGGAACTTGGCTGCCGAATCGGACGTAAGCTCCTGGAATCTTTTCCAGATAGTAGCTGAAATCTTCCGCCCCCATATTGGCTGTCTTCAGCGGCAACACATTCGCTTCCCCCACTGCCTCGATTGCGGCTTGCCGCGCGAGGCCCGCCATTACCGCATCGTTCACAAGAGGTGGTGTGCCTTCGGTTACCGTGACATGGATTTTCGCCCCGTGTAATTGAGCGATCGATTCAGCAATACGACGTACGGAGCTGAGCAACTGTCTGCGGACAGCCGAATCTTGCGCCCGCACCGTTCCTTCCAACTTGGCCTGCCCCGCGATCACGTTTGGCGCAGTTCCGGCATGAAATTGACCGACTGACACAACCGAGGGCCGGGCCGGATCGATCTCGCGTGAGACGATCGTCTGCAACGCCATGATCATAAGGCTCCCCACCACGACCGCATCGATGCTTTCATGTGGTCTGGCTCCATGTGCTCCCTGCCCTATGATCTCAATGGCAAAATTATCCGACGATGCATTGACCGGCCCCTCACTCACCACGATGGTGCCGGGGCGGTAATGCCGATCCAGATGTCCGCCGAAGACCAGGCCAGCTCCACTAAGTGCGCCCTCCTGGATCATAGCGATCGCACCGATTCCTTTTTCTTCAGCTGGTTGAAAAATCAACCGCACCGGCGCCGGCAAGCCCTTCTCTCGGGAAAGCAACGCCGCTGCACCGAGCAACATGGTGGTATGCCCGTCATGGCCACACGCATGCATGACACCGGTATGCGCCGACGCGAATTCGAGACCGGTTTCTTCTTGAATGGGCAGCGCATCCGTATCGGCCCGCAACACCACACAAGGTACTCCGGATTTCCCGTGAATGTCGGCGACGACTCCATGGCCCGCGACGTTCGTGCGGTGATGAATGCCGAGCTCGTGAAGAAACCTGCTGATGACTGTGGCCGTCCGAGCTTCCTGCCCACTCAGCTCAGGATATCGATGGAGCTCCCGCCGCACAGCGACTAATTTGTCATAGAGCTCTGGAGCAACCAATGCCATAGGAGGCCCCTCCGTGCACAAAGCCCAGACGGTCAGAAGACTTCACCTGGCCAAGACACCGTCAGCCTTCCTTGGCCTGCGCACCCGGCTGATAGACCGCATACACATAGACAGGGACAGACAAATGGCCGAGATGTTTGTCGATCAACGGCTTGACGTCCTTCCAATCGAGTCCACCGACACCGGTCGCCAAGCGAGGCAGGGCAACACTTTTGACCTTCTCGCTTTCAACCAACTTGGCAAGGGCCTTGAGACAGTGGTTGACGTTTTCGATTGTGGCTTTTCCCGGCTTCGCTCCATGACCGGGAGCAGCCTCCTGTGTAAAGAGACTCACGATTCGTACCCCACCCACACCGGCCCAAGTCCACAAGTCACCGGTCTTCGGTGTAAATGTTTGGCAATAATGCCTAAAATCTTTGTACATCGCAGGCCACTGCTGTCGCAGGCTCAAGGCTAACCCGTTGGCATAGTTGTCGTTCGGAGCCACCCCATGTGCGACCATTTCAGCGGTTGTCCGTAAAATATCCCCCGTGACTTCTTTCAGCATAGACACTCCTCTTGAAGTATTGGTTGGAGCGGCATACCGCTCTTCGTTGCACTGTTCCCTCTGATTTACTCACCCCTTGCGAATCCCATCTCATTCCGTTATGAACGTCGAACATTGTCCCTTAGCTAGAGGCCACCCATGGTGCACATCCGGCCGGCAACCGAAGAAGATTTTCCTGCGATCCTCCGCGTGCAACAGTCCGCCTTCGGCGAATATGCTTCAGTCCACACCGTGAGCGGCTGGACGACGGAAACCCTTGAGAGCCTCAAAGCGGACGCCGGGGAAAAACAGATCTTTGTGGCCGTTGAAGACCGAACCATCGTCGGCTCCGTGCGGTTCTGGACCGTGGCCGGTGTGTGCGTCATCCGCCTGCTCTCTGTAAATCCCGGCCATCAGCACCAAGGAGTGGGCAAAGCCCTGATACGCGAGATCGAGCAGGTCGTGACCAATGCCCATAAGCTCTACGCCTGCACGATGTTGCGAACAGCTCGCAATATTCAGTTCTTTCTGAACCTGGGTTACAAGGCCGAGACCATCCTGCCCGATCACTACGATCACCTCGATCTCATTTGCTTCGCGAAATATCGCTGAGCGCCTCTCCTATGGATTCATTCGAAGACCACGGACCCTCTTGCCTCGAGCCTATGGCGTCTTTGCGCACCGAAACCCATAGCCGAACTGCCGGTTCATCGGTTGCGCATTGAACCGATGCGCGGATCGCAGAAAGTCCGTCACGTACAACCAAGACCCCCCACGTACGACCTTCTCATCGCCTTTTGCCGGGCCAATGGGGTTCTTCTCCGGACTTTTCTTATACGTATCGAGCCCATACCAATCAAACACCCACTCCCACGCGTTCCCGGCCATGTCGTAGATCCCGTAAGGGCTCTTCCCCGCCTCGAACGATCCGACCGGGGATAAGGCCAGATGGTCATCCCAATCCTTTCGCCCGTAATTGGCGTGGAGCCTGGTCGGAGCTTCATTGCCCCAAGGATAGATCCGTCCATCGGTTCCCCGTGCCGCCTTTTCCCATTCCGCTTCAGTCGGCAGACGCTTACCGGCCCATTTGCAATAGTTGACCGCATCCTCCCAACTAACATTGACGACCGGACGTCTCAGGTGTTGCGGTTGATTCATGACGCTCCAGTCCGGAGGCTCCTCCATTTCCGTGGCTTCCAAATACCTGGCGTATTGCCCGACCGTCACTTCATACTTATCGATCCGGAACGCATTGAGATAGATCTGCCGCACCGGCTTTTCATCATCTCCCAGCATACTACCCCGGGTGAACGGCCCCGCCGGGACCAGCACCATCTGCAGATCGAGGTTATCAGCCTCTCCCATTCCTCCGGATGCCCCGACAGAGACTTGTTTCTTCGCCCCGGACAGAGACCGTGGAAGTTTGGCCTGGAGCTGTTGGTAAAGAACCTGCTGTTCAGTAGTCAGGCCCATTTCATGTGCGCTTTCGAGCGTCTCCTGGGCTTGCTTCATCTTTCCACCCGCCACCAACGCTTTCGCTTCGTGCAGAAGCCGCCAAGCCGTTGTTTCCTCCCGTAACCGCCAGACCTTCGCTTTGGTCTTGGGCAAATAGGATGTCGTCCGCCCGGACTTGGCATCCAGATCCAGGGCGGTCTCGTAATGTTCCTCCGCGCAGATCCAAGACTCCAGGGCTCGACAGGCTTCGGCGAGATTGAAATGGGCCTGGATATTCGACGGATCTTTCTGGATACCAGCCTCCAACGTCGTCCGTGCCTCTGCATACTGTTTGCTTTTCAATAAGTTCTCCCCCTTGGAAAACTCCTGATCCCCGGCCCCCGCAGCGTACACGGCTCCAGATAGTCCACTCACCCCCCAACATAGGAATACGCACAGTAAGACTGTCCTCTCCACTTTTCCGCTCATGGCAAGACCCCTCCCCGATTGATTGTAATCTCCCTCTGGAGTCAACCCCGCCTCCAAACCAGGATCTCTTGCCATTCCGGCCAGGCAAGGTCATTGAGCATCTCTTACAAGATTGATACCCATACCGGTGTTGGCTTTGATTCCCTGATTCATCCCTATCGGACTGGTCAGAGAACGACATTCCTGTCCCATCCATACAGGCTGTCACGACATGGCTCGGGATGAATGCTGTCACCTCCACTGGCTCTGTTGAATTGACTCCGATCTAGGGGGGGGGGGGAAATCCACGAGGTGAACGGTTCTTCTCCTGAACCCCTAGCGACAGCGCTAATCGCATTCGGAGAACTGTTCCGGTATCTGTCACAACAGCACTGTATGTGCGGACAGTGGTGTTTGCTTGACAGCCGGCAGATGACCCGAATAAAAAATTTCGCTGGTCGGTGATTCGATCCGTGATACCCCACTAATCGTGACTCCATGGCATGATGCGCTGAGCTCAAGTACATCCCTCCTCTCCTTAGCTCCTCTCGCATGGGGCATGCCTTCCAATCACGTGATTTTCCTGATTCATGGCTTCATTTTCGTAGCCTAATGCCACGGTGCGAAGAGAGCGCTGTAGCAAAATGCAACAACTCCTATTGGAACCGTTTGGCGCTATTGATCGGCGAGTGTGAGATACTGATTTAGAAAGGGATCAACTCTGCATGGAAGTCCAAGCCCAGTTTCCACAAGAACAATCGTCTACGGGAGAATTTCGACGCCAGGCAGATTCGTTCCGCAACTGGGTCACGGCCGATGGCGGCTCAGGCTATCCAGCCGCTGTGGGGCGGTATCATCTCTATGTGTCATGGGCCTGCCCGTGGGCCCATCGGACGATCATCGTTCGCAAGCTGAAGCGACTCGAGTCCGTGATCGGCATGACCGTCGTGGACCCGATCCGCGATGAGCGAGGGTGGGCGTTTCGTGAAGGTCCTGGGCACTCCCCAGATCCCATCAACGGATTTTCGTTTCTGAGTGAGGCCTATAAAGCGACCGACCCGCGCTACATCGGACGTTTTACGGTTCCGGTGCTGTGGGACTCTGTCACCAAACACATTGTCACCAACTCCGACGACGACCTGATGAGAATCTTCAACGGTGAATTCAACCGATTCACCGAAAGTCCGATTGACCTGTATCCGGATGGACTGAGGCAAGAGATCGAGGAGCTCAACACGTTCATTTACGAAAACGTGAACGATGGGGTCTATCGAGCGGGATTCGCCACATCACAACAAGCCTACGAACGAGCGGCCCGGCGACTGTTCGCCGCACTGGATCAGCTAGATGCACGCCTCGCCACGCGCCGCTATCTCTTCGGGCCGGAATTCGTGGAGACCGATTGGCGCCTGTTCGTCACACTCGTTCGGTTCGACGCGGTCTACCATGGACATTTCAAGTGCAACATCAGACGCATCCTCGACTACCCGAATCTGTTTGGCTATCTCAAAGACCTGTACCAAACCGACGGCATCGCAGAGACGGTGAATTTCGACCACATCAAGCGGCACTACTACATCACGCACGACGACATTAATCCAACTCGTATCGTCCCAGTCGGCCCTGACCAAGACCTCAGCTCCGCTCATGGGCGGGAACGTTTATCCGGCTAGTTCCTTCGCCGCACGGAATCCGCATCGACGCTTCAGTAATCAGCGGCTCTCAAGGCCGGTTGTCTGTGCAATAACCTAGACAGCCCTGAGGATATTCTCCCCATCACCCCCTGTTATCTCAGCCTCACTTTGTAGATCCCCTCTGTCTTTACGGGTTTTTTAGACGCGCATAAGAGTTGCTGTATAGCTAGAGAGGCGAGTGATCGTGTGTACGGTGGCAGGAATATACCGCAGGGAGATGGCCCTGAAGTCAGCGCCCGAGCAAGACAGCGGATGTCGTAGCCACCCAGGGGAAACCTGGTATTTTATTCATTAAAACGGAGGGGTTATGGAAAGCAGTCTCTTAATATTCGCCGTGGTCATGATCGGCCTTTTAATCGGTGGCATTGTCGTCTACAAGAAGAGTGCATAGCCGGTCGCGTCCTGGTTTTCTTAGGGAAGTGTCCAACACCTTGTGCAGCCGTCTTGGGACGGCGGGTGAGGCGTTCCTTTTTCGAGATGTGGCTAGGTGTAGAGACAATCTTGGGTCGACCGAAATCCGAAGACTGATGATGTGCGCGTTCCGTACCGGAACGAGCACATCATCTCAGGGTGTTGGTGTGCACGAACAGCCTGTCCAGCTTATCTGACGACAAGGACTGAGCAAGCTGGTTGCTGGACAAGTTTCAACGAAACGCTGCCCTGAAGGAAGCGCGCGACGGCACTCCGCCCTTTTGCACCTGTCACAATCAAATCTGGCTGTTCGAGATTCACGATCTTCATGATTTCTTCCGCCGCCGGTCCGACCCGGGGGAATTGCCTGACCCGGTACCCGACCTTTTCGAGTTTGGCGGCCTCCTGAGCCAGCAACTGTTCTCCCGCCTCTTTCACCGCCGTATACCGTAAGAACGGCATGACATGCACCAAGAGAATCACAATGGGCTTGCCGTCGGCCGTAGCCTTGAATCGTTTGAGCAGAAACTGAAGTGCCTTCCCCGATGAGGCAGATCCGTCTGTTGCAAACAAGATCCGCCGAGGAGGGTGAGGCGGCTCCTTGACGATCAGGACCGGCGTCGTGGCATGAAGCGTCACGGCGGTTGACACACTCCCCAACATGAACCGATCAATGGCGTCCAAGCCTCGACTCCCCACCACGATCAATGCGGTACTTCCTGCATGCTTCAACAGCGCTTGAGCAATTGGCCCTTGTTCCACACGGACGGAGCCGGTCAATCCCAACTCACCCATCCGTTTCTTCGTGCCCTGTTCCACCTGTTTGGCTCGGGTTTCCAGCAAATGAATCGCTTCTCCAATGTCAGGTTCATACGAACTGACGGCGGGATAGGTGAGAGCGGGTACTCGGGCGGAATTGAGATCGACGGAATGGATCGCCGTCACCCGAGGGGCCGACCGCAAGGGAATCTTCCCCACCCAATCCAGCGCCCATTCGGAATATTTCGACCCATCGATCCCCACCACAACCTTCATTGTCATGGCACTCCTCCAGACAATAGGACATGCTGCTTCGTCACACCACAATCACCGCGTTTGGTTAGCATGAGGACAGGCCCATCGCTGGAATAGCAGAACACCACCCTGCGAACTGATCCGAATACCGAAGGTTCCAACATGGGCCCCCTTCAATAGATGATAGGTGGCCGATTCTGGTTGATGATCAGCATCAGCCGCCGATGTTTGAGTGGGCGTTCAGGGTCACGCGTATAGTGCGTGAGATCCTCTGACAATTCCGTGAGCCTGAGCGGAACCGAGATCCGCTGCTTCATATACGGCACCCTAGTCTCAATCGAAAGATCAACCAACTCTTCGGTCGTGGCGGTCACTTCGGCGTTCAGGTCTTTCTCATCAAGAAAGTGCACAGTCACTCGTTCTTCCGGATCGATCCACGGAATGATTGCCTTCCGTTTTTCATGGTTGGTCATTGCCATATCTTCATCTCTGGTCCCACAATATCGTTATGGTGACGGGGCTGAAACAGGCTGTCGTGATTGAGCCAACCAGCGGATGTAGAGCAAGACGTGCTGCTTCTCTTCCTTCGACAACGCCCATTTCCAAGACCCCATCGCGGTGCCTCGTTCACCTTCGTGAATGGTCTGTGTCAGCTCGATATCGGACTTCCGCTGGACTGCAGGGCTCGTGAGATCTGCCGGTGGTGGTGTGACATTGAATGCGTGACCGTTTCCCTGTTCTCCATGGCAGAATCGACAATACTCCCCATAGAGACGCTTCCCTTCCTGCAAATCGTATTGCTCTCGTAGAGCCTTCTCACTGCTTTGCTGCGCCGCACCGACGTCAGCAAAAGGCAGCCAGTACAGAATAAAGAAGAGGGACAAGAGGACAACTCGCGATGACATCACCCTTCCCTCACTCATCATACAGAGAGTAGTTGGCAACCATCGTGCCATTGTAACGAGCCACAGTGAGGTCGCGGTCCGGTTATAACGTATTGCAAACACGGGGCTTCATCGGACCAGAGGCTCAGCACTTGTTTCGAGAGTGGGGAAAATTCCACGGAAGCCTTCTGCTCACTGTCGCGGAATGCTACAGCAAAGGGAACTGCAAAGCTGGAGGTCAATTCTTGGGAAGGCCGGCGACAATGACTACGGACGGTGGCGAGTTAGCAGAACTACAAGGAACGGATCAGCAGATACGTGGGAGTTGCTCTCCCGAGAGAAGATCAAGGATCCTCTGCGTGCCCAAGACCGTTCGCAGCACCACAGGTGGAGCACTTCGATCCATGACAGTGCCGATAGAAGCTGCCTGGCTTGCGGCCTTGTGTCGTCGCATCACAGCCAGAGCGGCCTCGGCCTGCGATGCCGGCACCATAGCGACGAAACGTCCCTCATTCGCCACATAGAGTGGATCGAGCCCTAAGAGCTCGCAGGCTCCGCGGACCGGTTCGCTCACTGGAATGGCCGCTTCATCCACAGTCATCCCTACCGCCGCTGCGACGGCCAGTTCGTTCAACACGCTGGCCATCCCGCCACGAGTGAGGTCGCGCAGGCAATGAATCTCGATGCCGTTGTCGATCAGGTCGGCGACGACGTGATGCAACGGGGCCGAATCGCTTTCGATGTTGCCGTTGAACGTGAGCCCTTCCCGAACACTGAGCACCGCCACACCGTGGGAACCGAGATCACCACTCACCAGAATCGCGTCACCTGGCTCAATCAACGTCGGCAACACACGAACACCCTTCGGCACCAGTCCAACACCAGATGTGTTGATGAAAATTCCGTCGCCCTTGCCGCGATCCACCACTTTGGTGTCGCCGGTGACGATCGGCACGCCCGCAGCCCTTGCGGCCTCCGCCATGGAATTCACGACGCGCTGCAATACCTCCATGCTGAGCCCTTCTTCCAAAATAAACCCCGCGCTCAGATAGAGAGGCTTGGCACCACACATGGCCAGATCGTTGATCGTGCCGTTCACCGCCAAGCTTCCGATGTCGCCACCCGGAAAGAACAGCGGCCGCACCACATACGAATCGGTGGTGAAGGCGAGTGTGCCTTTTTCCACCGGCCAAGTCGCACCATCGTGAAGCGACTCCAACATAGGACTCTGAAAAGCCCGCACGAAGACGTCCTGAATCAACTCCTGCATGAGTCGCCCACCGCCGCCATGCGCGAGCTGGATAGTATTCTTCGTTGAAAGCGGCAGTGGGCAAGCTGGCTCAAATGGTTTGTTCTTCATGGTTCATTTCTTGTTTCGAGTCTCTGGTTACGGGTTTCGAGTTCGACAGGTCAGCTATCACGCAGCTCGGAACCAGAAACCCGAAATTCCGAAACCACACTCCCCTTAACCCTTACCGTTCCCCCGATACCGATAATACGCCGCGCAGGCTCCTTCACTCGACACCATCGGTGCGCCTAACGGTTGCTCTGGTGTACAGCGAGTGCCAAAAGCTGAACAGTCCATCGGCTTGAGTAAGCCCTGGAGGACCAGTCCACTCTGGCATTCGGGATCTTCAATGCCTACTGCCAGCTGCGCAAGTTCACTTTGAAACTTCACCTCGGCGTCGTAGGCGCTATAGCCAGATTTCAGGCGCAGGCCGCTTGCAGGAATCTCCCCGATACCGCGCCAGATTCGCGGTGCCGGTTCAAAGACTTCGTCGACAATGATCCTTGCCGGTCGGTTCCCTTCCCGGCTTACGGATCGTACATACTGATTCTCGACCTCGATCCGTCCCTCTTCCAATTGGCTCACCAACATCGCAACGCCGTCAAGCACATCGAGCGGCTCAAACCCGGTCACAACGATCGGCACGCGATACTTCTGTGCGATGGTCTCATATTCCTCATAGCCCATCACGGTACAGACATGGCCGGCAGCGAGAAAACCTTGAATCCGATTTTGGGGTGAGGACAGGATGGCCTCCATCGCAGGAGGCACCAGGACATGGGCGATCAACAGACTGACGTTAATAATGCCCGCCTGCTTAGCCTGGGCGACTGCCATGGCCCAGGCTGGTGCGGTCGTCTCAAACCCCACGGCGAAACAGACAACTTCGCAATCTTGGTTTTTTCGAGCCAGCTCCAGCGCATCCAATGGGGAATAGACGATGCGAACGTCACCACCCGCCGCCTTCACTCCGAAGAGGTCGCCACGAGAACCAGGCACGCGCAGCATGTCGCCGAATGAACAGAAGATCACGTTTGGTAGGGAGGCAAGGCAGACGGCCTGATCGATCAGTGACACCGACGTCACACAGACCGGACAGCCAGGTCCATGGACTAGGGTGAGGTCTTTGGGCAGCAGGCTGTCGAGCCCAAACCGCACGATCGCATGAGTCTGTCCCCCGCAGACCTCCATGATCGTCCAAGGCCGAGTGACTGTCTGCTTGATCCGCTCCGCCAGTGCCGCCGCCACGGCCCGATCGCGAAACTCATCCACGTACTTCATGGCTGTGATTCCTTGGGAATTTTGCTGCCCAAAGCGTTCAGATCTATTTGCAGGTCATGATACTCAAACCGTACCCGTATCTGCTGAGCGTATGGGCCTCGCGCATTCCACGTCGGAACTTGAAGGTCGTGAGCAAATGCTGACCGAATCATGTAGACAAGGGTCCGCAATTGACCTCGGTCAGAACGATCATTCGGGTCGTTACTAATACCAGCGGCTTGCAGGGCAAGCTCCCATAGCCACCGCGGAAACTGCTAACGCCTGTGAGTATAGATTCTCGCTGGCATGAACGAGATCGTCATAGGTGTGGAATGTAGACTGGCCAAGGCTTAGACTCCCGCCAGGCACATGAATCAGCGTGTCGCAGTCTAGGTCTTCCTTGTTGATTTTTCTCAGGGCCACATAGTTCATGACCTTGATGGCAAACTCGAAGGATAAGAGGGCTTGATCAATTCGATCAATAGGACTCCAGATCATAGGTGACTTGACGTTCAGTTACGAGTCTGCGTCAGACAAACCAACCTTCATGCGCTGTTCTATGGCACGATTAATAAGTGATTCAACCGTATCAATTGTATTTACCAAACGAACACGCTGCATAAATTGCATTGGGCCAAGCTGTAAGAAGAGCTTCCCAAATGCCTCATCGGCAAAGCTACTGGAAATAACCGGCACACCACTGAAATCAACGTTGACCACGCGAGAGTCGGTCATCTTTATTATATTGTGAAGCTTTTGCCTTACTGGCTTTCCTGAAACACGACTACCAAAAGACATGCACTCATCACGCAGCATGAATGATACAGGACCCCCATCACGACCTTCATACGCAAACTCAACATAGTCGGTCGGGTGGTACGTCACACCTTTGAATTGCAAGGCATCAGCGAGAAGTTTGGGATTGCTGAAGTCAATTGTTGCGGCAATCAAAGTCCCTGAATATGGAATGGTTTGATTGGAGATCGACATCTGCTGTCGCTTTGGGTTGTATTCCAATCGGGCATGCCCAGAGTCTATTTGGAAGTGGCCCTTTGACTTGCTGCAGACCCTGTAACTCCCAAATAGCCCGTTACCTTGACCAATCCTAGCATCCCTGGTGACTCCCTCTCGAATCGCCCAATCGAGAGCCTCCGTATCGCTGTGAATCCCAGGGTGGCCAGGTTTTAAGGACGCTGGAATTCCTATGCCTGCGTCAGCAACAACGAACTGAACGCTTTTTGCCCTCTTCTGGAAGGTAGAGACTTGAACGAGCCCACCAATCGGCGACTTAGCGTGGACGAGGACGTTGTCCGTAATCTCATTTATCGCCCACTCAAACGCAGCAAAATCAGTTCGTTCGAGATCAGGCAGGGCACCGAGCATAACGTTCACGATTCTGTTAACAGCAGCCCCCTGCTCTTCTGGCGACTGATACTGCGTGGCAGCAATTCTCGTGTGCCCCCTGAAATTTGACTGATGGAACTGAAGCGGATCAAGAAAATGTGCCCAATTTGTATTCTTGAACAAGTTGGAAAGCGTTGACACTCGTGGAGGAACAAGGCTGAACGTTACTCCAGACTTCCTGTATGCAGCCACTTGCGCGCATACGGAAAGCATAGAGTTCTGAAAGGCAGACGTACACGCCGACATATCCAGGATAACGTCACTGTACCCTGTCACCCCAATACATTGATGAATTTGAGCAAGTAGATAGTGGAAATCTCGAAGATCACCTTCCACTGTAATTCGGTTACTTTCACGTGAAATCTCAACCATTGATCATCCACATGAACGTACAACAATGTTTAGACCGATCTGCATATGAACCGAGTCCAGCGTTTTCTTCCCGTCTATCACGCCATTGATGTTCCGAGCATAACGTCATAATTATGAGATTCAATGCAGCACAAATTAAGGGTCAGCGTGAAATTCAGCCAGGCGACCAGCCCGTTTCGGGCACCCCCCGCTTCCCTTTCAGCCGCCTGCCGACTTGACGGCCAATGTCTTCTACGCCGCTGTGAGCCGAACCTTCCCAACCTTGCCGAGCTTCACATGCTGCTTGGCGTGCCAGAGATCATGGTTGTACTGCATGGCAAGCCAACTCTCCGGAGAACGGCCCAGAGCCTTGGACAGACGGAGCGCCATTTCAGGGCTGATACGGCTCGTCCCCGTCAGAATGCGATTCAGCGTTGAAGCAGCCACACCGAGTTTTCCAGCCAGTTCACGGCCGCTGAGATTGTTGGGCTCCAGATAGACCTGGATAATGAACTCACCGGGATGGGGAGGATGATGCATAGTCATTAGTGGTAGTCCTCATAATCTAGGACGGAAGCGTGTCCGTCTTTGAACGTGAAGGTTAAACGCCAGTTTCCATTGACCCACACAGACCATCGACCACGCTCCGACCCCTTCAAAGGATGTAGTCGGAATCCCGGAACATCCATGTCCTCAATGGACTGAGCCGTGTCCAAGGCTGCTAACAGCATGCGCAGACGTTTGGCGTGGCGCGGCTGGATACCCGCCGTGCTCCCCGACTCAAAGAACTTCTTCAGCCCCTTCTGCCGGATTGATTGGATCACACGCCAAAGGTAGCATGTTGCGCACTACGCAACAAGGTCTAACGGCCACCCTGCGACTAACCAGGGCGCGCGAGTTTTGGCCGCGTCCGAGTTGAGCGCGAGGAACCAGATCGTGAGCGATGTTCCGCATAGGCATCGAGCAGCCGTCGGATCATGCGCTGGTGCTACGTGTGGTGTTTTCGAGCCTCACCCTTAAAGAAGTCGACGCTTCTCTTGCTCAATGCAATGATGACCTTGATCCCTTCGCCCCGAAAGACAAGCTCTTCCGGCCGAGGAAGGAAGTCAGGAATGACTCTAGGATCTCCGAGCGGTTCATCGGCATATTTAATTTTCTTGCTCATGGATAAACTTGTTCTCTAGCCCTACACTTTTTAGCCTACTCATATCTTCCGGTTTCGAATGATCAGACCGAGCACCACCGGAAACGTCATGGCATAAAACAAGAGCAGTCCTCCAACAAACAGCTGTCCGCGAACTTGCATGGGGTCCGCCACGCTATCATGCCCCTGCATCCAGAAATGTCTGGTCATAAGGTCGCAGGCAAACCCTGCAATAATCAGCGCATACCAGAACCGCCATCGTCGTGAGGTATAGAGCGCCTGCTCTCGTCGGTGAATCAGGAACACTTGGGCTAGGATCGCTGCGAGGCCGAGATACTCTGTCCAGGCGGGAATCCCACGGGCCCCCGTCAGTAAGAGTAAGATAAGGATCGCAACGAATACTAGAATGGACCCGAACAGAAATCCTCGTCGCGATTCCGAGAGACTCGCACCAACCCCGTCCAATCCATCCCCCGAATGGCTTCTCTCTTGTTCGAGACGCTGGATCATTATCCTCACCTGGTCTTCCGCTACGGAGAAGTGGGCTCTGGCCAGCCTGCCTACTCCACCACTTCAGCCTTATCGGACTCGTTCAGAAGATAGAGGGTTTCGTTCTTGATAAAGAATCGATGCGGTTTCTCACTTCTATACTCGTCCATTAAATTCTTGGCCGTAATCCCCACGTGTACAATGTAACCAAACTCCGGAGGTTTTCTCCTACCTGAGAGATAGGCATAGCCTTTCTGTGGCTCTTTTATGATCCGAATGCGAGCCGGGAACGGTTCAAGCAGCGACTGCTGCACAAGATCTTGTATGGCCTTCCGATAGAGTGAAGATTCCGGAACTGTCCCATAGTCAGCACTCGCGATTTGCTCAGGCGTCACCGGTGTAACACACCCCGATATGAGTAACACGAGCAGCACAAGGAAAATTCTGAGTTGAGCATTCAACTGGGAACTCTCACTGGATGGTGTGGGCTACTTCTACAATGCAGGGAGTCGTTATTTTAGGATCCCGGCGCACACACTGTCCAGCATTCACCCCCTGGTTGGGTCTGGCGACTGTGAGGCCGTCAACTCGGCATAGGTCTCCAATGTTCGTCGTGCCGCTTCCTCGTCCAGTTTGCTGATCGCAAAACCGACATGGACGATGACATAGTCCCCCACGTTTGCTTCCGGCACCAATGCCAACGAGACGGATTTCGTGACTCCCCCGAATGACACAGTCGCGGTGCGAAGCTGGTCATCCTCAATGTTCTGAACTTGTCCTGGGACTGCGAGACACATTTTCTCTCCTACTCTTCCTCTTCAGGTTTCGAGTTCCGGATTTCTTTCTTCGAGTATTGCGTCAGAAAACATAGTCGTCTCGAAAGGCGAAACACGAAACGTTCAATCCGAAACCGTTCCCTTGCTGCACGCCGCCACCACCGCCTGTCCCAACGATAATCCGCCATCATTGGGCGGAACCAACGAGTGGCTGTAGACCGTAAATCCCACCTCCTCCAAGCGACCTCTCACCAATGACAGAAGCAGCCGATTCTGAAAACAGCCGCCGGTCAGGACAACGCGAGGAAGGCCTGCCGCGTGAGCCACTCGAACCGTCGCATCGGCAAGACTCACATGAAATTGCGCGGCAATCAGTTCAGGCCGGTGGCCTCTGCCAAGGTCATCACGCATAGGGCTGATCATAGGTCGCCAGTCGACCATCCATTTTGTACCTGAATTCTCACTCCGCACTAGATCGATCGGATAGCTTTGTGCCCTCCCTCCGCCTGCCTCCCACTCTCGCTCTGCAGCAAACTGAACCGCCATCGCTGCCTGGCCTTCAAAAGAGGCCTGGGAACAGAGACCGGTGAGCGAGGCCACGGCATCGAATAGTCGTCCCAAACTTGTTGTCCATGGTGATGCAATGCCAGATCTAAGCAAGATCGCCAACTGTTGACGACGATCACCCGTCTCCTTCCAAGAAGGAAAGTCGTACCCCAGCATCTCTTCTCTCATCAATTCCCACAGGACTGCTGCAGCAGACCGACTTGGATCTCGCATCGCTGCTTCTCCACCAGGCAAGCGAAACGGTCGGAGATGGGCAAACCGGCTGAAGCCGAGATAACTTGCAACCAAGAATTCTCCGCCCCAGACCTGACCGTCTCCTCCATAGCCGGCCCCGTCCCAGGCGATACCCAACACCTCACCGTCGAGCTTATGCTCTGCCATGCATGAGGCCACGTGAGCATGGTGATGCTGAACGGGGATCAACGGGACTGTGAGACTCGCAGCTAGTTGTCGTGCAAAGCTGGTCGAACGATAGTCAGGATGCAGATCACAGGCAATAGCCTGAGGCTCGATTTGTAAGAGCCGCTGAAGATCCTCAATGGCTTGGCGGAAAGCCTGATCTGCCTCAACAGTGGAAAGGTCACCGAGGTGCTGGCTCAACACGACACGATGGTCTGTCAGGAGCGCAACCGTGTTCTTGAGATGTCCGCCCACGGCAAGGATCGAACCTTGTGCCGTTCCAGCTGATGAGTTATCGCTCCAGCGGATCGCCTGTGGCACGTAACCCCGCGCCCGCCGGAGGATCATCACATCGACTCTTGGTTTCTCCTTTTGTTCCCCGTCCACCAACTGAACTTTCCCGGGAACCACCAATACCACCGAATCATCGACCGGCCTCGCGATCGGCCGGTCATGTACGAGCAGTGCATCGGCAATCCCTTTCAGTCGAACCAAGGCTTCTCGCTCATCCGTCACAATCGGTTCTTCGGATCGGTTGCCGCTCGTGGCAACCATAGGACGCCCGAGCGACGCCATCAAGAGATGATGGAGCGGTGTTGCAGGCAACATCACACCCAGATAAGGATTGCTCGGTGCCACGGCATCGGCGAGGACTGCATCTCGCCGCTTGCGGGCTAAGACGATCGGTGCTTGCGGCGAGCAGAGGAGCGCTTCCTCGTCTGACGACAACAGGCAATAGTCTCTGATCGCGTCAATGGACGGGAACAGCACGGCGAAGGGTTTGTCCGCTCTCTGTTTGCGATTGCGCAACCTCCGGACGGCATCCTCTGATTTGGCATCGACCCAGAGTTGAAATCCGCCCAGCCCTTTCACCGCGACGACAAGTCCTTGTTCGAGCAAAGTCGCTGCCTGTTGCAAGGCTGCTTCATCATTCGTGGTTTCGTGGCCCTGTTCATCCCACAAAAATAGGCTTGGACCGCAGATCAGACAGGCAATTGGTTCCGCATGAAAACGCCTGTCTGATTCGGAGGAGTACTCGGTGCGACAGCTAGAGCAGAGTTCGAATCCGGCCATTGTCGTATTGGACCGCTCATAAGGGATCGCCGTGAGGAGGCTATAGCGTGGACCGCATTGTGCGCAGGTGAGGAATGGATACCGAAAGTGACGATCCTGTGGATCGGCGAGTTCGCGAAGACAGTCGGCGCACGTAGCAAGGTCCGGTGGAATGACAAGGGTTCGTTCACCTGGTTCGGTACCCGTGACGATTGCAAAGCTCGCGTCGCCACGTGCCGGAATGAGGCTGGTTCTTATTGCTTCGATAGAAGCCGCGGCAGGCGCATCAACTTGCAGCCGTTCGAGAAATGTCTCGATCGCTTTCGCGGTCCCTTCCACCTCGATCACGACACCGTTGCTGCTGTTCCGAACCCATCCGGTCAGCTCCAACGCACGAGCCAGTCGGTAGACACAGGGGCGGAACCCCACCCCTTGCACGGTTCCCCGCACATTGACTTGCACACGCTGAGCGAAAGTCTTTCTCACCCCTGCACCACTAACTCGTGGAGGACGATTTCCGGCTGTCCCGATGTTGCAATGACAGACCCTCCGCAGGCCGAACAGGTGTCGTTCAATCCGGTGACGGTCATGCCACTCTTACATTCTGGGCACCAGACATCAGCGGGAACAGGGATGACCTCTAACCTCGCGCCTTCAGCCTTTGTACCTCGGGCAGCCAGTTGGAATGTAGTTTGGAGTGTGGCGTGATCCTGCGTGAGGAGATGCGACAGCGCGCTGATTTTCAGGCGCACGACAGATAGGTTGGCAGCTCCTACTTCGCTCAAGCCGGCTTCTACAGTCTTCACAACTTGCCTCATCAGATGAAGTTCATGCACGGCAGGCCTCACAGTCCTGGACGATCCGGCCCACGACCTGTTCCAACACCTTGGCCACGGCAGGCGATAACGGTCGACCGACCTCTGTAGTCTCTACTTCAACTCCGTACACGATGACGGTAGCAGGAAGCACCCCCATCGCACGGGCCAGCTCCAACGCATCTGCCGTACCGATAGCATGGCTGGAACGAGGAAAGATCGGAGCACTGATCGAACCGGCCGAACCATCGAGCCGATGGATCGTGCCCGCAGCTTGTCCACTGCGCGCGGCATCGACGAGGATCGCGACGTTTGCTCCTTTCATCAATTCCACAAGGTCTACCCCCGCCATCTCGGCCTCGATCACGTCGACGCGGTCACCGATCTCTTGTCGAAGTCGGTGAGCCACTAATAGTCCGACCGCATCATCTCCTCTCATGCCATTCCCAAGACCGATGATGCGAATGCGGGATGAGCGAGGCTTGCGCAACTCGCCACTCGCGCGTTTCTTGCCCCTCTCGTCTGGAAGCTCATCACGCATCCTGAGTCATATCCAGCTTCAAGAAATGGGTCGCGCAGGAAATGCAGGGATCATAGCAACGGATGACCCGCTCGCAGGCGAGCGCCGCCTCCTCATTGGAACGATCCAACACACGGGGCAGGAATAGACGAAGATCCTGCTCAATGCGGCCTTGATTCTGCGAGGTAGGTGGGACGATCTTGGCTTCGCGGATCACCCCGTCGCCGTCCATCCGATACCGATGGTAGAGAATACCTCGCGGCGCCTCTGTGCACGCTATACCGGTTCCTGCTCGCACCGTAACCGGAAGCGACGGCGCCGAGGGAGATTCGTACCGATCGATCAATCGCAGTGATTCTTCCAATGCATAGAGTATTTCGATCGAGCGGGCGACAATCCCGTGAAAGGGATTGCGCAGCGGCAGCGACAACCCCGTATCCGCCAGCACCCGCTTGACCGCTTGAGGCAACCGGTCGTGATTCAGATTTACGCGAGCCAACGGCCCAACCAAATACGGCGCGCCCTGCAACGTGCAGTGTAATGCGTTGGAGTAGGATACCTGATGTTCGGAGAAATGCCGTTCGAACTCGTCGACAGAAATATCCAGGCCGGTGCTGGCCACGATCCGTCCCTCGTTGAATGGATACTCGTCGGGATGACGCAGTGCCACACAGGTATAGTCGGGAGTAAACTCCGGATATTCGAACCCTGAAACCCAGCGCACAGTTTCCACCGCCGCGTCGCGCGCCCAGAGCAGCTCATCTCTCAACCCTTCCAGCTCGCGGCGGAATGGTACCCGAGAGAAGCCACCGACTTTGACCGACACTGGATGCACGGATCGACCACCGAGCAACGTCATGATCGCATTGCCCGCTTTCTTCAGTCGCAGTCCTCTGGTGACCAGCGATGCATGGTCCTTGGCCATGGCGATCCCGCTCTCGTAGCCGAGAAAGTCCGGCGCCTGCAGCATGAAGACGTGCAGTGCATGGCTTTCGATCCACTCGCCGCAGTAGATCACCCGCCGCAGATCACGCAGTGCTCCCTCGACATGCAGACCGAAAATCTGCTCGATCGCATGGACCGCACTCATCTGATAGGCCACGGGGCAGATGCCGCAGATCCGAGCGACAATGTCCGGCACTTCGTCGTAATGCCGCCCTTGCAAGAAGGCCTCGAAAAACCTCGGCGGCTCGAAAATCTTCAGCTCCACATCCTGGATAGTTCCATCTTTCACCGTGACACGAAGCGCACCCTCACCCTCGACACGTGCGATGGCCCCAACGGCGATGGTCCTTGTATTCTTCCCGCCCTCTGGCCTTGTCGTGTCTGCCTCTGTCACGTTTCACCTTTCACGTTTTTCTTCTCCAACTCCCACCTCTCGCTTTCCTGCTTGAAGACATCCGCATACCCATTGATCCCACGAAATCTCCGCAAGACTTCGACCGGGATCAGGTGCAGCCCGTCATGAAAGTGACTTGCAAGCGAGGCGGTGTTGGGTGGAAAGCCCGGCCCTTTTCGGGCGCCCTCAGTGGGACCGAAACAGCCGTAGCAGTCCCGGCCCATGCTGGGGCAAATCGCGCCGCAGCCTGCGCGGGTGACGGGACCCAGGCAGGCCAGGCCCTTGGCCACCATCACACAGACATTCCCGCGCCTCTTGCACTCCATACACACGCTGTCGGTTGGCAAGCGAGACTGGACTCCGGCCGTCAGGTCTGTGATGACCCGCAGTAATTGACCCTTGTCGATGGGGCAGCCCCACAATTCAAAATCCACGTGCACATGTTCAGAGATCGGCGTGGAGGTCTTAAGACTTCGAATATAGTGCGGGCTCGGATACACCACCTGCTTGAACGAGTCGACATCGGCCCAGTTGCGCAAGGCTTGAATCCCGCCGGCGGTAGCGCACGCGCCGATCGTGACTAAGACCTTCGCCTGCTCTCGTACGGACCGAATGCGGTGCGCGTCCTCTTCCGTGGTAATCGACCCCTCGACCAGTGCAAGATCGTACGGGCCTGGATTCATCTTGCTGGAGGCTTCGGGGAAATATGCGATATCCAGCGCCTGCCCTAGCGCAAGCAGATCGTCCTCCAGATTCAGAAGGCTGAGCTGACACCCATCGCACGAGGCGAACTTGAAGACAGCAAGTCTTGGCCGTTGTTGATTTGCTTCAGTCTTGGACATCAATTTTCCTCATGAAGCTGTGCGGAGCCGATGGCAGATAGCCGATAGTGGATAGCTCAGGGACAGATACCATCAGCCATCTGCTCTCTCAGAGTTCACACTCCCACCCGTCCTAACCATGGCTCGATCAGGTCGTAGCGCATGACGGGACCTTCTTTACACAGAAAATACGGACCCATCTGGCAATGGCCGCAGAGGCCGATTCCGCACTCCATGTGTCGCTCCAATGAGACATAAATAGCTGTTCCCAGAATACCGCGTCTCATCAGGATCGGCGCGCCCAGTCGCATCATGATCTCAGGACCACACATCAAGACCATGGTCTTTGGCGGATCTATCGACACGCGTTCGAAGAGTTCCGTCACTACGCCGACATGATAGCGCCAGGTCTTGTCTGGACGATCGCTGGCCAGCAGAACCTCCGTGTCGGGTCGTTTGCTCCAAGCCTCAAATCGCTCATGAAAGACCAGGTCCCGCGGGCTCTTCACCCCATGAATAATCTTGACGGAGCCATAGTGTAGACGTCGCCGAAATATATACTCGATCGCTCCCATTACCGGAGCGCAGCCTAGGCCTCCGGTTACGATGACGACATCATGACCACGCGCCGCATGGAGCGGCCAACCTTGTCCGAATGGGCCTCTGATACCAAGAGTCTCACCGGCTTGCAACTGCGCGATTGCGGAGGTCACTCGCCCCACGGATCTGATGGTATGGTCCAGCCTCTCAGGCTCCTCCGGGTCTGACACGATTGAGATCGCCACCTCCCCGACACCGAACAGATACACCATGTTGAACTGCCCGGCTGTGAAACGAAAATTGCGGCGGGCCTCTTCATCATTCAGCCGCAACCGGTAGGTGTGGATGCTGTCAGCTTCCCGGATCTTCTCCATGATGGTGGCCGGATGTATCAGGTAGGGATTGATCATGTGCTTGCTGCAATGCTATCTGCCTGACGCCTCTTGCTGACGGCTGCTGGTTGACCGCTGTTCACTCGGCGTCAGCAACGCCGATGCCTCCTCAGTCAGATCGATCCCAATGGGACACCAGGTGATGCACCGGCCGCAGCCGACACAGCCGGACGTTCCGAATTGATCGATCCACGAGGCAAGCTTATGTGTCAGCCACATCCGGTAGCGATCCTTGATCGTTGGACGGACATTCTTGCCATGAATGTACCCATGCGCTTGTGTGAAACAGGAATCCCACAATCTGGCGTGCTCGCTGTTCTGCCGGGTGAGATCCGGTGTCTCCTCAACCGTATGGCAGAAGCACGTCGGACAGACCATCGTGCAATTCGCGCAGGCCAGACATCGTGCCGCCACATCGTCCCAACGAGGATGCTCATGGGCGTCATAGAGCGCCTGTGGCAGGCGAGTGCGATCCAGTCGGCGGACTTGGCTTTGCGCACAAGCATCTACCCGCAGGACTCCCTCACGGGTCAATTTTTGAGAAGCTGGAGATAGGGAGAGGACAGAAAGCAGATCAGATCCGGCTTCGCTGCCAGCTTGGACCAAGAGCTGATCGTCCACTTCAGTCAGAGCGAGATCGAAACCGTTCTTAGCACAGGGACCCGTGTCCATGGATGCGCAAAAGCAGGTCTGCAGTGCTCGGGTACAGTTCACAGCAATAATGAACAGCCCCTCACGGCGAGTCGCGTAGTAGGTGTCCTGATACTCGCCTTGTAGAAAAATCTGATCTTGGATGGCCAATCCTGCAAGGTCACAGGCACGAGCACCGATGACGGCGACTTTCTCCTGTCGGGGAGGCGTCGGGCGGGCGGTGAATCCGTCCTTGCTCCGTTCAATCTGTACGAGCGGTTCACGCGGCGTGAAGGCGAATGGCTTCAGCGACTGCGGTCCATGCACGACCCCGAAGAGCTCTTTAGAACCACTTTGTTCCAACCGATAGCGCCCGGGCTCCTGATGATCGCGCCACCCGATCGGCAGATCCGATACGGCCTGGATGGTCTCCCACATGACCGAGCCATCGCGCATAGTCGGCCCGACAATCCTGTATCCCTTTGAACTCAGGGTGTCGAAGATTCGTTGGACGTCGGATCGTGACAGAACACCAATCTCACCGTCCGCTGCCATAGCTCCAATTCCTCTCATTCTTGGCACGAGGGTCTCGACATCGTACGGGCTCTTCACACTTGGCGCAAGATGAGAGCCGCCCGGCAGACACACGATAAGGTCCTCGCCTATCCTTTCATGAGTCATAAGACTGAAACCGGCCCTACATACTCCTCGTTGACTCGCCAGGCTGTTGAAAGAGGCGACAGCCTCACCGAGACCACTGTCCCGTAATGCTACAAACCCCTTCATCTCCTTCACAGATCTGAGCTCCTCGCCAGACCTAACCCATCGCATTTTCTAGGGAAACGGCCACCAACCGTTGTCCCCTTTGCTCTTGGCACCGTCGATGCACTAGTCTCAAAGTGGCAATGGTTGAGCTGTGGAAGGGAAGGCGACAATGACACAGACGGCAACGATGCAAGCAGTCATGGACATTGTACGTCGCTCGTCAGGTTGCGATAAAGAGATCCTCCACAAATGTCCCGGGCTGACATGGAACCAAGTGTTCCTTGAGATCGATCAACTGAGCCGGAAAGGCGACGTGGTTCTGAAGCTACAACAAGCAGGGCATTGCAGTGTACAGCCCTGTATCAGGCACTCATAACAACACACACGGAGGTGATGGTCATGAGCGGACTGACACGATGGGAACCGACGACAAGATGGAACCCTTTCAAAGAACTCGAAGAGATGGAGAAACGACTCTCAGGCTACTTTGGGCGTACGGCAACTCCAGCCGGCAGCGACAAGAAAGAATCCATCTCGGTAGCCGAATGGGCGCCGTTGGTGGATATCTCGGAAGATGACAAAGAATACGTCATCAAAGCAGAACTTCCCGAGATGAAGAAAGAAGAGATCAAGATCAATGTCCATGACGATGTGCTTGCGATCAGTGGAGAACGGAAATACGAGAAGGAAGAAAAGAGTAAAAAATATCACCGGGTTGAGCGTGCCTACGGCAGTTTCATGAGGAGCTTTACGCTTCCTGAAGATGCCGACGGGTCCAAGGTCAACGCCGAGTATAAAGACGGCGTGCTGAAAGTCCATCTCCCAAAGTCGGAGAAGGCCAAGCCAAAGGCGATTGAAGTGAAGGTGTCGTAAAAGGGAACGGGCTAGGCTGAGGTTAAGATACAGCAATACAGCGATGGGCAATCCATGGCTCAATCTTGACCTCAGCCTTCTTCTGAAAGGAGGACACCTTGTTTCGCCATCCCCGTTACCTCGAGATTCCATGGGACGTCCATTGGAATGAGAGGGAATCCGGGTCACAGCATCATCTGCTGCTCATGCTGATTCTGATCTTCATGGTGATGTTTCTGATTGGAGTTGGTGTGACAAGCGGACTTGCATAGATTGACAGGTTTATTTGGTTGAGCCAAGCAGACAACCAGAGGTTCGTGTGATGTTTAAGAATCGCGAAGAGGCCGGGCGACGGCTCGTCGACCGATTGCTCCAATATCGTGAAAACCCGGCAGCACTTATCCTGGCACTTCCTCGGGGGGGAGTAGCGGTCGGGTATCAGCTGAGCCTGGGGCTGCACCTTCCGCTGGATGTGTTCATCACCCGAAAACTGGGCGCGCCGGATAACTCAGAGTATGCACTCGGCGCGGTGGGGGAAACAGGAACGGTCTATCTCAATCCAGAGGCTAGGGCGACGTACCGCCTGTCTCGTGCGGACATCGAGGATGTGGTCCTGGTGCAGCAACGAGAGATCGGTCGCCGGCAAACTCTTTACCGACAGGGCCGACACCTGCCCGCACTGACCGACCGCATCGTCATCCTCGTCGATGACGGCATCGCGACCGGTTCCACATTCTTCGCATCCGTCCAATCCATCAGACACTTCAAACCAGGTCGCCTGATCGGCGCCATTCCGGTCGGCCCGGTGGAGACCATCCAAGAAGCCCGCAGGCAAGTGGATGAGTTGGTGGTCCTTGCGACACCGGACCCGTTCTGGGCCGTGGGCAGTCACTATATCGACTTCGCCCAGATCAGTGATCACGACGTGGTGGAGTACTTAAACCTGGCGGACGAATCGCTGTTGGAGTGGAAGGAACGGGCACAATCTTCAATGGCCTCACCACCGCGATGAGGGAACACGCATGACAGCCAAGACAATGACATCCGCCGGCCTAGGTGCTCGACATGATCGGATTGTCAACAACTATGAACAGAGAAAGATAGGAAAGGCTATGACATGAGAGTCGTCATCGGCATTGATTGGTCGGATCAGACGTTCGCTGCGGTCGCACAGACGTTCCAATTCTATCGTCCTACCGATGTCACATTGGTCCACGGCGTCGAATTAGGGATTCTAGAGCATCCGCTCGTGGCCCAAGCGGGCAACGTGCAAGGATACGACGATTTCCACCATGCCATGATCGATTCAGGACGACAAGTCGTGGAGCGCGCTGCTGCCATGGTCCCGCCCGAGGTCACGTCGATCAGGAAGATCAATGAGATCAGCAACCCCACTCAACTGATCCTTGATAGTGCCGCCAACTTGTCGGCCGATCTGATCGTCATCGGGGCCCGAGGGCGAAGCCGTCTGTCCGAAGTTGTTCTTGGCAGCGTGTCCCATCGTGTACTGATGCACAGCTCCCGTCCGACATTAATCGTCAGGGGAGAGGCCCGCAAGGCTCAACGGGTGCTCGTCGCCATTGAAGATCGAGACGACGCCGACCGAGCCGTCCGCTGGTTGACACAGCATCCGTTCGCTGCTCCCGTCGAACTATGTGTGGTGCACGCCGTCGTCCCGATCGGGGTCAATGAACCCTATACTGGACCAGAAATCAGCGCCTGGCTTCAGGATGTGCAACGTTACGCGGAGGAACTCGTGCAATCGACCGCCGGCAAGCTCGCGAATTCCCACTATAAAGTGAGCACGAAGGTTGTCCAGGGTAATCCCGTCGCCGTAATCGAACAGGAGGCGAAGGATATGGATTTGGTGGTCGTGACCTCCCATGGACGCAAGGGCATCTCCCGCTTTCTCTTAGGCAGTGTCTCCCATGCGGTCGTGCATCATGTCACTTGTCCGGTATTGGTCCTACGGTGAAAGGAGTGAAGATGAAGACGACACTGACCCTCGCAGTGGTACTCATCTCCGTCTCAGTTTCCGTGGTCTTCGCCCAAGTGATCCGAGGGGATGCGAAAGCCGGACAAGCTGTGTACGAACAACAGTGTCTCCGTTGTCATGGGGCCAAACTCGACGGGAACGGTCCAGACAGCAAGGACTTAGTCATCCTGCCAGCCAACTTTCAAGCTCAAAAAAGTCGTTCCAAGACCGATTGGGAACTCCTGGTGGCTATCTCGAACGGCGTACTGTTCAGCCCCATGCACGGCTTTCGAGAGAAGCTGACGGATCAGCAGATGCTGGATGTACTGTCCTACATTCGGTCCGTCGCACGACCGGATATCACCAGTTAGCACAGTGTGTCGGTCCAGCGTACAGACCAGCTCTGCTTTCTGCCTCGTCTCGCGATGCAGCTTTGTATTCTTATAACCTGTGGCTGGGCAAGCGCTTGATCTGGAGAAAGGAATCCCGACATTGCGGTGTTTCTCCGATCCAGATATCCGTATGGTGAAGCCGCAAAGACCTTCCTTAACGATCTTCGACGTGAGCGGCCATCGCTTCAGATCGCCGTCTACGATATTGCGGAGAATCCAGCCGCACGGCGGCGGCGTGCAACATTGTTTGTTGACCGAGCCATGACCAGCGTCGGCGCTCTCACCTTCCTCATCGGCACAGAACTACATGCCCGTCGCTGGTTGAAGCTGAGCGGTGGAGGTGTGATAGTAAGCCTGGGCATCGTTTGATATTGAAACCAGAATGGCTGGCGCTTTAGATACACGTACGATGAGAACAGTTCGTCCGCTCTACATTCCACCCCTGGAGGCCGATCACACTGAGTTCGGCTCGCTCATCATGCGAGATGGATCGACCGCTGCAATTCGGCCGGCCGAACCGACCGATGCGACACTGTTGCAACAGTTCGTCAGCCGCTTGTCACCAGAGTCCAGACGACACCGGTTCTTTTCGGAGAGCCTACCGCCGGTCGAGGCCGTCGCCAGTTTGTGTCATTCTTCAGATCCCTGTTCCCAGTTCACATTGATCGTGACACGAATGTGGGAAGGGCAGCAGCACATTATTGCTGCCGGGTCCTACTGGGCGAAGGATGCACAAACAGCCGAGGTGGCAATGGCCGTGGATGACGGCTTCCATGGGAAAGGGCTGGGAACGCTGCTACTGGAACGACTGGCCCTCGTCGCCATCCGACACAATTATTCTCACCTGTGGGCTGTCACTCACGCAGACAATCTGGCTATGCGCGAAGTGTTTCGAGAATCGGGGTTTACATCGCATGAAGCATATGAAGGCGACGACATGGAAGTGGAGCTGTCGTTGATTCCCACGGAAACGACCGTCACTCGCGCCGAGGTCCGAGAACGGCTTGCCACCACCGCGTCGCTCCGACCGTTTTTCCACCCACGCTCTGTGGCACTGATCGGTGCCTCGCGCGATCCCAAAAGTATCGGCTATCGACTTCTCGAGGCACTTCGAGCCAATGAATTTCAGGGCACCATCTATCCGGTCAATCCAAATGCTTCGGAGATCGCTGGAGTCCCGGTCTATCACTCAGTTCATGCGATTCCTGAACCCATCGATCTCGCCGTCATCGCCGTACCACGGCAAGACGTCTTATCCGTCGTCGATGAGTGTGCGGGTAAAGATGTTCGGGTATTGGTGGTCATTACGGCAGGCTTTGCCGAAGTGGGAGCTGACGGAGTGGCACTCCAGAAACAGCTTCTTGAAAAGATCCGGCAGTACGGGATGCGCATGGTCGGGCCTAATTGCTTTGGGATCTTGAACACAGCCCCCGATGTACAATTGAACGCGACCTTCACCACGCTGTTTCCCCCACGAGGTCGTGCCGCTATGTCGTCGCAGAGCGGCGCCATCGGGATTGCGACTCTTGCCGGCGCACGGCGGTTCCACTTGGGCATCTCGTCTTTCGTGAGTGTGGGAAACAAGGCCGATGTGTCCACCAACGATCTGTTGCAGTATTGGGAGGAAGACTCATCCACGAACGTCATCCTGCTCTATGTCGAGTCTCTCGGCAATCCGCGAAAGTTCGCTCGCATCGCGCGGCGCGTGAGCCGTCGTAAACCGATCGTTGCGGTCAAAGCGGGACGATCACAATCAGGGCGACGGGCGGCCAGTTCTCACACTGCGGCTCTTGCAGCTAGCGATGTGGCCGTCGACGCGTTGTTCCATCAAGCCGGTGTCATTCGCGCGGAATCGCTCGAAGAATTGTTGGCGCTGGCCGCTGGTTTATCGAATCAACCCCTTCCTCTGGGACGACGCGTAGGAATCATCACAAACGCCGGAGGGCCGGCCATTCTTTGTGCCGACGCCTGCGAGACAGGCGCGTTGGTTGTTCCCGAACTGTCCACCCAGACCAAGACAAGCCTAGCAACATTTCTCCCTTCTGCCGCCGCCTTAAGCAATCCTGTCGATCTGATTGCTTCCGCCACGCCGGACCAGTACGCCAAAGCAATTGAAACCCTCTTATTGGCAGCGGAGATCGATGTGCTCATCGTTCTGTATATATCCGTGACTGTAACCGACACGGCAGACATCGCCGACGGTATCCTGGCTGGAATTGAAAATGGGCGGAAAGCAGGCGTGACGGCTAAGCCCGTGCTCATTAGTTGGATGGCGGAAGGAGACCTGGACCGTACGTTTCACCTTCAAACGGAGACCATCCCGGTCTACCACTTACCGGAAACGCCTGCACTCGTGCTCAGCAAAGCGACGTCTTACAGGGAATGGCAGCAACAGCAGCCGGGGATGGTTCCTGACTTCGATGATCTGGATCTTTCTACCGTGCGAAAGATCTGTGCCGACGCGCTCTCGTGCCGCGGAGCTGGTTGGTTGACGACCGAAGAGACACGAAGAGTTCTGAGTGCGATCAGACTTCCTGTTCAGGCTGGCGGTGTGGCCAGAACAGCCGATGAAGCAGTCGCCATGGCAGGGCAAGCCGGCTATCCGGTTGCCATCAAACTGGCCTCGCATCAGATTGTACACAAGACCGAGGTCGGTGGCGTACAGTTGAATCTCACGGACGAGGAGACCGTCCGTAAAGCGTTTGAGTCGATCAGAACACGACTCTCTGAGATCAACCAGCGCAACGCCATGGATGGGGTGCTCGTGCAGCCGATGGTGACCGACGGTGTGGAAGTCATGATCGGCGTCACCGACGACCCGGTATTTGGCCCTTTAATTGCGTTCGGCCTTGGTGGAATTCACGTTGAAATTCTTGGTGATGTGCAGTTTCGCATCACGCCCCTCACCGATCGTGACGCGGCAGAAATGATCAGAGGAATCAAAGGCTATCGGCTGCTGACTGGCTATCGCGGACATCCTCCAGCGGATTTAGAAGCGTTGGAAGAAACCCTGCTGCGGGTATCTCGCCTCGTTGAAGAAATTCCCGAGATCCGTGAACTCGACTTGAATCCGATCTTCGCACTCCCACCAGGCCAAGGCTGTCGTATCGTGGATGCGAGAATACGAATCGATCATCACAACCTGCGACCTTCTTAAACTCACTCAAGCCGAGTACAGTGATCGTTGGGCCAGTGTTACTGTTCCGGATGGGGGTCTTTTCTGATAAGTGCGAGGTAGAGCAACATATCAGCAAGGTCTTGATCGGTCATGGTGGGATCGGGGAACATGCCGGTGCCGGGATGGCCTTCTCGGATAGCGCGAGCTCGCTCTTGATTGGTTTTCAAATGCAATGCATCGGGATTGCGCAAATCCGAGGGAGGCGGATTCAGCTTGGCGATAAGCTTAGCGGTGTCCGCTTCCACTCGTGGTGTCCGATACAAGTACCCATCGATCCCATGACAGTAGTAGCACACACCCTTGCCGTTGAAGATGTCTCGCCCTCGCAGGATATTTCCTTTTAACTTCCCGCTCGGTGGACTGGTTGGAGCTTCGGCCCACACATCATGAGTTACGGATACTGTCTCTACTCCCAACCAACCCGCAAGCAGGATACCGCTTACGGTCAACCAAACTTTCTTGTTCATTTGGTCTTTCCGGCCTGTCTCATCCAATGGATTGCTTGGTGTGTGTATCACCGTGTCCAGCCAGAGAGACCGAGCTCATCTAATCAATCAGTGCCCACCACAGCAGGCGTTGGACCGGTCTTCCGGAATGCGGTTCATCGTACTGAAGATTGTGGCGCGTTCGTCTGCATCGGTGACGTTATCAATGGCAGGATAGAGCGCCTTCTCTTCCTTTCGGTTGTGAGAGCCCAAGAGATTGATCAGCGACTGCTCCTCTTGATCACTATTGAGATCCTGGCTCTCCACTTTCCGATAAATCGCGTCAAGCAGCTGTTTGATCTGCTCGTGCTCAAATCGCATCACCGGTGTCGGCCCATCCTCGATCATCCCGGTTTTCTCTTCCCACATTGGAAACAGCAGCTCCTCTTCCCAGACGATATGCCGTTGGAGCCCAACTTTGAATTCCTTGAATGCGTCCTTCGCCTTGGCAAAGTCCGAACGTTTCGATGTCTGAAAGGTCTTGAACAATTCATCCAGCCGGTCATGATCCTCCGCGTACAATGTCGTGATCGTGTTCTGCTCGCTCATTGATTCCCCCGTCATACCCACACAAGTACCTTCAGTTCGCTATCACACACCGGCAAACTCGAGAGTCTTATCGCTCTCTCCGCTCCCGTATCGCGTCTTTGCCTGCTTGCAAAGCCGCTTCCACATCAGCCCGGCGCTCATCGACAAATTGTCTGCCCCGATTGATCACTTCATCAAGCGCCGCCCGCGCCTCTTTGGCTTTCTCGATCACCTCGTCCTCCGTCTTTCTTGCATACCCTTTGATTTCTCGCCGGGTATCCTCGCCGGACCTCGGAGCCAGAAGAAATCCGGTCATGATCCCCATCATGGCGCCGCCGAGAAATGCCAACGCTACCGCCAGTCCTGAATCCTCATCGTTACGAGTCGTCATGGTCGACCCTCCCTGGATAGCACATGGTTCATCTATATCAACGCGCTGTGCCGGACGAAGCTCATCACGGCACAACGACCACAGCTTACTAAAGGAATCAGTCGGAATACCACCCCCACAGACAAAATCTCACGACGACTCCGCCACGCTGCGTAACGTTGAACGTCGTCGGCAGAAATGATGCACAGTTAGCCGAGAGGGTTGAATGGCGCGAACGTCCGAATATAGTTCAGTACATCCCGAATCTCTTGCTCGGACAACCGATCTGCCCACCCATGCATCGGACTAAAGAGCACTCCTTGTTTGATCGCAAGATACAATTCCCCGTCGGTCCTTGCCCGCGTTTTCGGTGCGAGAAAATTCGCCGGTGGAACGATCAACTCCTTTATATCAGGTCCCAACCCATCGCCAGAAACTCCATGACAGCCGGCACAGTGCTGTTGGAAGATTTTCTCCCCACTCTTGGTGTTCCCAGAGTGGCTCTGAGCCAGAGCCCACGAGACCGTCAACGTAAGTACCAGCACGCTCATCAGAATCCGTACATACATGTATACCCCCCTCTTCCCGAGAACATCCGGTGACCAGAACGCCACCTCAAGCATCAATGCTGATGTTGTTGCCCTCCGCCGGATCCTCCACTCCCGTGATCCCCTCCGTCATGCCCTCCTTGTCCACCACCGGCCTGACCGCCTCCATGACTTCCTCCACCTCCCATGCCACTCATCATCCCACCGTGGCCCATCCCGCTCCCTCCGGCTCCGTGCTGACTACTACTCTTCATCTGCTCATGAACAGCACGTTCTTTATCGCCTTGATCCGAACTCAACAGAGCCATGGCCGTGCGCTTACTTTTTATGGCTGCGAAGAGACAGGCCGATTCCGCATTCTTCAATTGCTCGACCTTTGCCTGAATCACATTAAGGTCAGCTTTCTCATCCTCCAACAAGGCGTGCAATTCGAGATTTGCCACCTTTGCGTCAGCCTCTAATCGGGCTTCTGAACGTTTGAAGTCTAGCTGTATGGCCTTGAGCTTTCCGACTTGCTCCGATGTCAGCCCGATCTCCTTGGCATGCTTCAATAGATGTTTCACATAGTGTCCACTGTGATCGTCCTGTTCCTCCTGATCGTGACCACCATGCCCCTTCTTCCCATGGCCTTCGTCGGCAAAAACAGTACCCATTGCCATTGCGACGACCAATGTGCTTACCCCAATTCCAGCGACCCACTGTGCCTTCAGCTTCGTCATAACTAGTACCTCCAGCTTTAGACAAATGACATCTCATTCATACGATTGAATCTATAAGCATTGCACACTCCTGCGTTGTTCTCTGCTTGACACTATAGTGCGAGTGAACGTTCAAAAGCGATAAGCTGTACTTCGTGTTGAGCATGATAGCCCTCATAGTTTGTAAACTCGGTGACAGGCAACACAAGTATCTATGGTCTTCGCAAGCTGTGGCAGGATTGCAGGGAAGTCTTTCGAGGGGATTGTCTTTGCAAGGTCTTCAGCTGCTTGATGATGAGCCATTGCGAGCTCATGATACTTGGGAGGGAATGTCGCTCCAGCTTCCCGTTTCATCGCTTGGTGGTGCTTTGAAAATCCGAGCTCCTCGCGGGCCACTTTGGCCGCCTTCTCGAAATCTTGCCGGCCTAGTGCAGCGACAATGCTGTTGATTGCCTCCAGATGTTCTCGCATAGTCAGCGTGAGTCCCGCTTCTGCCGCAGCACCGATTGCGAGAGCCACACGCTCATCTCGTTGGGTCTCGCCAGGGGATCCGCTCTCATTCATGGAATGTTCGTGCTGATGCTGTGCCTGACTGACAACGGCTGAGCTCAGCAATGCGGTCAATCCTCCGACCATCGACAGAATCATAATGCGATTCATCTTCTACCCCTTTCTGTCTAATTTCCTTGTCATCATCAGGGCTTTCCCCCTGAAGGAGTTACGATTCAATAAGACCGCATATAGACAATCGAATCGGTAGTCTGGGCATTATCCAATGCTCGATCGAAAGTCTCCATGGCCCTCACAGCCTTCCATTGCATGGGAGCCACTCCGATAAGATTGGATTCAGAAGAAAAAGATTGCGATTCTGATGCCGTCGCGAGGGTTCGAGACTGCTCACGGAATCTTCACTGAAAGCCCGGATTGCGCGGGTGACACCCCCCACACTGAATATCGATATGGTGCAAGAATACTCACGCCATGTAGCGGTACATGGGGAAAAACGCGCCAATGGCCGAATACCATCACTCGGTCATTCCACCTCTGCGCCCGCGATGCCCCATCCCTTCCCTGCCACCCATGTCGCCGCCAGGCCCCATCCCTTCTCGATGCCCCATCATGCCATGCCTCGCGGAGAAGGTTTGCTCGTAGTGAATGAGGGCCCAGATTTCGTTGTCGGACAAGACCGAACCGAATGCGATCATGGCGGTCCCGGGTGATCCATACTTGATGGCCCAGAAGACTTCGCCCTCAGTACGATGGCGCCAGAATCCATGATGCTGAAAGCTACGCGGCGACGGATTCATACTCACCGCTCCCGGCCCTTTGCCGTCCCCTTCTATTCCATGACAGGTGACGCACCCGCCCTTGCCGTTGTACAGCGACTTACCGTTCTCAATGACTTCAGGAGTATTCGATAAAGGGTTCTTGAGAGCTCTCGCTTCAGCCAGCTTATCGGCCGGCACGACTGGTTGCATCATGTGCCGTTCAGCAGCATCAGCAGACACCGCGAAGCACAGCAAAGCAACCATCACCATCAACAGACTCGTTTTCATCTCCTTGTTCCTTTCGTCGATGGGATCAACGGCCTTCCGACCTTAGAGATCCAATTCCACCATTTTACGGTGGAATCGAGTAATGACGTTCGGATCAGGTGTCAGCCTGATCTGAGCTTCGTCCTTTCCTTTGTAGGGCAGCAGGTTCAGGACATAGCGTAAGCTTTCCAGTCGCGCCGCCTGCTTGTCGTTCGCCTGCACGATGATCCAGGGGCTAAAGGTCGAGTGCGTTTTGCTGAACATTTCCTCTTTGCAGCGGGTATAGGCATCCCACAGCTCCTGCGCCTTTTCATCAACCGGACTCAGCTTCCACTGCTTGAGCGGATTCTGCCGCCTCGCTTCGAATCGCCTGGCTTGTTCATCCTTGGAGATAGAGAACCAGAACTTAATGATGGTAACTCCGTCTTCATAGAGCATGTGCTCAAATTCCGGTACTTGCTGGAGAAATCGCTGGTGTTCCTTTTTCGTGCAGAATCCCATGACCGGCTCGACCACCGCGCGGTTGTACCAACTTCGGTCGAAGAAGACGATCTCACCTCTGTTCGGCAGCTGGTGAATATAGCGCTGGAAATACCACTGGCCCCGTTCTGCGTCGGTCGGCTTCGGCAGCGCCACGACTCGCATCGCACGAGGATTCAGATGCTCGGTGAACCGGCGAATCGTGCCGCCCTTTCCGGCCGCATCTCGTCCTTCGACCAAAATGGCGATGCGCTCCCCACTGCTTTGAATCCACCGTTGCAGCCTGACCAATTCAACCTGCAACTGTCGTAAGTCCTGCTCATAGAGCAGAGTCTTTCGCACTTCCTCGATATCGACGGCCTTGTTGGCAAGGAGTTTCAGAAACCCTTTCCTTGTGTTGACCCTTCGAAGATCATCCGCTGTCAAGGCGTATCCCGGTTCACCGATGCGTCCAAGCCCCTGGGCGATCATGGCACTGCGCGGAACCTGGTACCCGTCTCCCTCCCTCGGGACCTTCGTGGGAATCGTCTCCAACTCGTGTGCATCCGTACCGGATGCGGACGGCAAGAGGTCATCACTGTCATCGGTATCCGTCTGCCCCTTGCGATCTTTTGACTTCCTCGACGATTCTCCGCTCGCTGCCATGAGAAACCTCCTTGGCCCTAACCCACATGACTCATGAACACTTCTACTGCGATTCGCTGCGACGACTAGCCTACGATCGGCAGGCTCTCCCCCGGCTACCTCGACGTATTGTTTCAAGGAGGCCTTCGTCCCGCTGGCCTCCGCGTGCCCGTCTCGTCACGCGACTCCGCAATTTCATGACGAACCGCCATGAATAATGCGGGCTAAGAATCAGAACATCACGTTTCGGTCTCGCTCAGCCACGGCCTTGATGTAGTCCGGCATACCTTTGATAGAAGCACCAGCCACCAGATCCGCCACAGTGACCTGACGAGCCACCGCACAGGCTCCACAAACCCAGATCTGCACACCAGCTGCCTGAACTGCGGCAAGCAAATCTTTCAGAGGCGTCAAATTCACACCGGTGACATGATCCGCCACACCCTTCCGCCCCAACGTCACCGCTTCATTCCACAGCCAGAGCACCACGTCATGTCCTTGCTCTTTCGCCGTCTTCGCGGCCATGAATGGCAGGGTTGCCATGGTGGGATCGTCGGTTCCTCGACTACCAGAAACAATGAATGTTGCCATTATCTTCCTCCGTGATGAACTGAAAAGCCGATAGCTGATGGCCTATAGCGTACGGCACGGGCAAGATAGCGAAGAACTCCCTCTTTCTCTCACAGACGAGACACCTTCAGCCGTTCGCCCTTACCCCCCAACACTCAATCACTTCGCCAGACTCCTGATGTAGTGAATCAACTGCCACACCTGCTCGTCTGGCAGCGAAGCAAACGACATCATTCCGGTTCCCGGTGAGCCATTCTTGATGATCCAGAATAATTGACCATCCGAAATATCCCGCATCATCGCTCCGCACGTAAAGTTTCTTGGTGGTGGCACCAAGGCTGCTCCCATGAGTCCTTTGCCATCGCCTTGCTCTCCATGACACATCACACAGGCAACGGGCTGCGCCGTTTTGAGAAACAGTTCTTTCCCCGCCTTGATGGCTCCTGCTGATGACGAGAGGGGATTGGTCTTGGTCAAGAAGGCGTCCGGCGCCTTAGCCGTCTTGCGTGGCTGCACGCAGGCACCACTCTGTCCTCCTGCCGCGGTCGGCACCGCCGGAATTCCCTTGAATGTTACTTTCAAGTAGGCGATCACGTCCGCAACCCCCTGCTGGCCGATCGTGAGCCCCCAGTAGGGCATATTGGGCGATTTCCCGACGGCCACTCCGCCATGGTTGATGACGGTATAGAGATATTCCATCGGAAGCTTATCGAAGGGCATGTTGGCATGAATCGCGGGCTTAGGTTCCAGTCCCGACGCGGCAGGCCCGTCACCCTTGCCGGTCAATCCGTGACATTGGGCGCAGTATTCCTTATAGAGCACGTTGCCGCGCCCGGCGTCGGCCTGACTGAACTCGGGGCTCGTCCAAGGCTCGTAATACTGAAAGTCCGGGGCCCCCTGAACCATCAGATAGCCGATCACCGCGCGAAGCTGTGGCTCCGTTGCGTCTGCTAGAAACTCGCCGCTGTGCGGCACAAAGTCTTGCGGGTTGAGGCCAAAGCGAAACAGCCAGTCCTTGTCGTATCGCTGACCGGATTTCTGCAGCGCCGCACTCTGCTGCCCTCCGATCAGTTTGCCGTTCTCTTCGATCGTATGGCAGCCAAGGCACGCATGGACCTTATATGCCATCCCTCCGAACGCCACGTCGAACTTGGTCACCTTTGACAGATCGAAAGCTCCGACTGTGACGCGCGGATCCTTGTTGTGTTCGGCGAAGTAATCGGCGATCGCGCCGGCCTCTCCCTCAGTGACAACCGGGTGTTTCGCCGAAACATCTGTCAGGTCCCATCGATAGCCTTTGACATAGAGCGACGCCTCTTTTCCGGTCAGCCAGCGAATAAGCCAGGACCGCTGGTATTTGCTGCCGGCCCAGATCAAGTCCGGGGCCCGGAGGTTGAACCGAGAATCGGCTGTTCCTTCTAACCGGTGACACTGCACACAAGTCTGTTGGAGGAGATCCTTGGCGCGAGATTGGTCATTCGCAAGAGAAGGATCTTGAAATAGGACGAGCAGTCCCGCTGCCAGTGTCACTGCCGTTGCCATCCTCCTTCTCATTCCCTGCAGACCCATCGCTCCCTCGCTCTGTTGTCTTGGGTGTAGGCTCATGATCCCTCGGCTTTGTGATGGGTATGTGGATTAAGTTTGATTGCAATGTTCGGTGCCACGGCGATGGACTGATGCACCGTACAACCGTGCGCAACCTTCAGCAGTCGCTCCCGTTGATCTGCCGTAATGCGATGGGGGAGATGGATCGCCATGTCGATACTACCGACACGATGTGGCCCCTCCGACATCGTCCATTCCGCCTCGACGGCCAAGCCGTCTCGGGCGATACCGTGTCGCCCGCAGAATTGTCCCACGAAGTATGCAACACAGCTCGCAACAGACCCGACATAGAGTTCAACCGGACCCATGCCGGCATCCTGCCCTCCATCCTCGACCGGTTGGTCGGTGATGATTCGATGCTTCCCGCTCACAATGTCGTAGCGAGTCCCGCCATGAAAGGTCGCTGTGAGTTTCATGTCGCTCTTACCTCCGGAAGTTTTACCGCCCCCCATAGGCAGAGCACACCGAGCGGTAACGCAATGAAGAGTCCGTTGATCCCGAGTGATTCATGAATAGTGACCGGCCCAAAGGCTCCGAGCGAGGCTAAAGACGATTCAAGGTCCGGCCAGAGGAAGGCAAACGTCAGCGCGCCGAACAGCCCTCCGACTATCGTCATCCACGCGTCCGGTTTTCCTTCCGCCGCAGCAGCCAGTGCCGTCCCTGGACAATAGCCTGTGACGGCAAAACCCACGCCAAAGATCAAGCCTGCGACCACGATCCCCGGCATATAGAGGTCTTTCACCTTCATATGGGCCACACCAGCCGCATCCAATACATGTACCCCTATCAACCCTACGCCGATGGCGGTCATGATGAGCTTCATAATCGTGAAATCTCTCAGCCGCAATGTACCGATGATTTTCGTGTAGCTCGACGCGCCCGACAGTTGAAGGACCGCGCCGAATGCTGCGCCGAGGACTAGACCTAGGAGTAATGTCATTTCTCTTCTCGCTCAGGGTAGAGCCACCGAGCCGTCAGGATCGCGCTCGAAAAAAGGGCAGTGGAGAATACGAACGAGCTCACGGCCAACTGCGACACCCCGCTGATCATATGGCCGGAGGTACAACCTCCCCCAAAGCGGGCACCGAATAGCAAAAGGAACCCTCCGATAAATGACCAGATCAGACGCTTCACCAGAGTCGGTCCGAAGCGCTGTGCCCAGAGGGAAGGAACGACGCTCACGCTGAACCGGTTGGTGACCATCGCCGCCAGAAACGCTCCAATGGGAATCCCTGCAACGAAAAGAAATTCATACGTGGCCAAGGTCCACCCTTTGCTGGCTGCACTCAGATACGGGCTGTTGTCGGCCACTTCAGGAAGCACGGCATGCAAGAGCACACCATCCAACACCACATACTGCGTGGATACCCCGATCGGCTGGATGAGAGCCACCGCCACCAACAAGACCACGCCGATGGCAAGACCACCTGCCCACCAGGGTAAAATTGGAACGATCACCTTCTCGTGATTAGCCATCTTTTGTCGCATGCACGTCGGCACTCATGTGATCAATAGGGTGCATCCGCCGGTTTCCCCCCCTTTGGCCAATCATGAATCTTGTCGGGAAAGTCAGGTCGAGGTTGCGTATTAATATACGCCGCCGCGTCGAGGGCTTCCTCGTCCGTCACCGTCCAGCCCCAGCCTCGTGGCATATTCGCTTTGATAAAGGCAGCAGCCACGCTGACCCGCGCCATTCCTGCGCCAATATTGTACGAACGCGGTCCCCACACGGGCGGTGCTGCCATGGTACCTTGTCCGTCGGAGCCATGGCAGAAGACACATTTTTTCTCAAAGACTTTCTTACCGTTGATAGAGTCTGGTTGATGAGTCGAGGTCAGGCGCGGAATTCCTCGCCACGGCACCGTACTGCCGGCTGGCATGTTTTTCGACAGCCATTTGATGTAGGCTACGATGCCCGTCAGCTTCACACTGTCCGGCGGGAGAGGCTTCCCATTCATACTGCGTTCGAAACACTCGTTGATCCGATCGGCTAATGTCATCTGACGGCCGGCTCGCTCACGATACTGCGGGTAGAGCGCACTGATACCGACGAATGACGCAGCATTCGGGTTAAGCCCTCCGTCCAAATGACAATTCGTGCAGTTGAGCGCATTGCCGACATACAGCTTTCCGTACACTTGCGTATTGACTACCATCTCGTAACCCAATCGAATCTGTTCGCCCCTCAAATCACCCGGAATCGTTTCTGGCGACGGCGGAGCAAACAACGCGTCGACCGACGACTCTGTACTTGGACGACCAGTTGCCTCCTCACTCCCCGTCGCCCGTGGAGACGGGATACAACTGACCACCCCACCCAGCATACACACCAGCAAAGCCCAGGTGGCACCCAGTCGGCTCATCGATTCCCCCTCACTTCTTCGAACTGGACGCAGGAGTGCAGGTATTAATCCCCAGCAATGTGAACAGCGGGCAATACCCCACCGCCCCAGTCAGTAGCAGAATCCCCCCCACCGCAAGTGCGGCCCCTGCCACACCGGTCGAAAGCCCCGCAAAGAGGCCTACGATGATTGCCACCACCCCTGCTCCAATCCGTATCGGTCGTTCGATTCCCCCAACATTACATGTCATGTCACTCCCTCCTCATCTCACCATTGACAGCCATCCCCGTTTCGCACCTTGGCACCTGGTCTGTAGGAGACACCTCTCGGCGATTGGATTCATTTTTATGGTTGGCCAGGAGACTCGATCTTAAATGTGCGCACATAGGCCAACACATCCCAGATTTCTTCGTCCGAGAGTGCATATTTCCAAGCACCCATGACCGTGTTCGGTTTGCCGTCGTGAATTCGGCGAAACAACGACCCATCCAGTCGACTCTGGACGGCGAGCGATGTGAGGTCTGCCGGAGGTGGAACGAATTGGAGTCCTCGTACGCCTTTGCCGTCGATTCCGTGACAGAGTATACAGGTGTTCACGTAAATCTCCCGTCCGGTGACTGCATCACCGCCTTCTTTGGCAAGGACCGCAGTCTGCTTCACTCCAAGATTACTGAACCCCAGTCCACACAGGCCGGCGACCAGTGCACACAACACTACCCCTTGTACCGTCATACGCATATCTTATCCCTTCCCTTGGTACGACCTTGCGATGACTGTGCCACTCTGTCGCAGAACAGAAGAAAAGCTTTCTCTCAATTCGTCGAGGAGTTACCGGCCAGATTCTCAGTGGCGATAGGAGCGACAACGAAGATTGCAGACAAATGCCACAATGCCTCCATGCCCACTGACGCAGGATGCTACAGTGTTCAGTCACCGATTCTCACTTGGGTCTTGAACCTGAGTTCCAAGTTGCGAGTTTCAGGCTCTGGATCCGGTCATCAAGAGCCTAAAATATGAACCTCGCACTTTTGAATCAGCAGATCGTGGGTTCTAGTGTGACCTTGGCTTTCATCGAGTTGGAAATCAGACAATTATACTCTGCTTTTTCAATGAGTTCCTTCGCTTTGGCTGCATCACCGCCGGGCGTCAACGTGATTGAAGGCCGGATGGTAATCGCTGTGAATTGAAATTTTCCCTCCACGATCTCCAGCCGTCCTTCCGCCGTACTCTCATACGAGGAAAAGGCAAGACCCGCTCGTTCCGCGACGGCGAGAAACGTCGTCATCAAACAGACATTGGCGGACGCCACGAAGAGGTCTTCGGGAGACCAGATGTTCTCATGCCCTTTGAACTCCGGTGGGGTTGCCACCTGCACATCGGGTTTCCCTGTGCAGGAGATCATGCCCTTGCGTTGTGCTGTCCACTTCACTGAGGTCTGATACAGATAGACTTTGCTCTTGGATTCCATTCATCCTCCTTCGTATTTCTTTCGCCGGCAGCTGACGGCTATCGGCTCCTTCACGGCTTGATATAGGCCCACCCTTGCTCTTGTCTCTCCAACAATCTCACCATCGCCGGCACGGTGTCACCGACTTCACCGATCAAATCTTCTCGTGTCACCTTCATTGTCTTCATGGTGTTCGAACAAGCGGTGTAGTTCACACCATACGCGTGCTGTAGCTCCGTCAGTTCCGCGGCAAACAGCGTACCCTTCTTGATGAGAAGTGGAAGCCCGGCCCCATGCACGACCAACTCGACCCTGAGAGTCTCTGGTGAAAAATCCTGATAGAGATTCTTGATGTTGTTGAGCGCACCACGTTGGACTTTTTCATCACCAGAATTCAGATGGAGTACGACACGATGCGGCTGACCGCCTTCCAGCGCCACATCATCACTCGCTGCCCATGTTGGTTGCCCAGGCATCATGAATGCCGTGCACGCCAGGAAAAACAGCAGCCATCTCAACGTCTGAGGGTGTCTCTTCACTGGTTCATACCTCCGTCATTCCGCTCCCACCATCTTGTTCACCCAATCACCGGCCACGTGTGTCATCGCAACCACGCACAGAGCAATGAACAGATGTTCACCGATGACCTTCCACGGAGCAATCCCTTGTGCTCGAGCGACGAAAAAGCTGAGCACAGTGAGTAAGAATAGCCCCCACACGATGCTCATGACAATCGCGTGCTCCAGCGGACCGAAGATGACGGGAACGACAAACGTCAGGGAAACCAAGAACTTCGCAGCGAAGGTGGCGAGCGTCGCCTCCCAGATCAGCCTGGTCGGACCGCTGTTCTTGGACTCTTCGGACACATGGATGCCGAGCGCATCCGACATGGCATCGGCAATGGCGATCGTCAGAATGCCACCGATCACGATCGCACGGGAATGCGTGCCAGAGTGTAGTCCGACCATCAACCCAAGGGTGGTAATGACCCCTGACGTGAGACCAAAACTGATCCCCGTTTTCCACGCCGTCTTCATCTTGACACATCGACTTCTCTCAGGGCGCTGAGTATCAGAATGGAATCGAGCATGGTGCGAATCGCCTCATCACCCGATCGACAGTACTTCTTCCCTGATTACCAACTATCTCTTGCGATCCCCGTGCCATACTCCCACCACATACGTTGAGATCGCCGTCATGACGGTTCATACCCTCATGGACAAACCCGCGCTTCGGATCGCCCCGGAGCGATGTCGAGAGGTTGAGGGACGAGATGCCTGGTGAGACGCGCACGCGTGACCTCGAAAGGGCAAAGCATACTTGAAACAGGATAGTGAGATCACAAAAGAATTTTGACCTGCGGCCTGAGGTACCCCATACTTATCACAGCGACACAAGCAGGATAGAGCTGCATAACGGTTTCGCCTTCTTTGGTCGTGCCCTGAAAATGAAGGCAACCTGAGGACTCCACCGTGCTGATCTCCTTCCGGTCGATAGATCATCTCACAGACACGCAACTCAAGAATTCCATCACCCTTGAGCCACATGCCGTTCATTTATGGGGAATTGAACTGGAAGGGTCGCCGCAGTGTATTGAGCGATGTTTGGGGTGGCTGGATGAAACAGAGCGTCAGCGCGCAGCCCGGTTTGTTCGTGAGCAAGACCGGCAGCACTATGTGCTGGCTCATGGAGGCCTCAGGGGAATACTGAGCCGATACCTTGAAGTCAGCCCCTGTGAGGTATCACTGGGACGTGCAGAAGCAGGCAAGCCCTTTGTGACGAGAGACGCACGGAAACATTCCGCGATGACCTTTAATTTATCTCATGCCCATAACCGGGCGCTCATTGCGGTCTCGAAGGCCCAGGAAGTCGGAGTCGACCTTGAATGGGTTCGTTCGAAAGTCGATGTTCTGAATCTATCCGAACGCTACTTTGCCCCTTCTGAACATGCAGTGATTATGCAAACAACCGAAGCGCAGCGCACCATCATATTTTTCCGCTATTGGGTTGTGAAAGAAGCGGTGCTGAAGGCGCAAGGTATCGGTCTCCGCGGGCTGTCCGACTGCGAGGTCATTCTTGACCAAGATGAAGGCATGAATGATGTTCGGATCCACTTGGGCTCACAGTTCACAGAGCCACTTCGCGTACGCCTTCTCTCTTGTGGGGGAGGATGGGAAGCCGCAGTCGCCGCGCAGGACTTAAATGTCCTGACGCAGGGCTGGTAGCACAACCGAGGCCTTGGCCCCATCGTCTGGCCCAGTCACATTGATCGCCGGCAGATGGGCGAGTGTCCAACACATTCCCTGAGCCACACCGTGATCTGATCGAGCAACACAGCAACCGCTCGATTAGCTGCAACCACGCCACCATAGGCATTCTCGCTTGGTGCAGGTTCTACGGCTTCAAAGTGCTGCATCCCCACAATCGTCGATAGTTTAAGGTCCACCAACTGAGCACGCACCGTCACTCTGACGCGACTCGGCACCTGAAAAAATTCTTGCTGCAGGGCAAATCCATAGACATCCAGCCGATAATCACCCGGCACCGAGCTTGGCAAAAAAACGACATCACGCAAGATCCCGCTCTGACTCAAGCTCTGGGCCAACAAGGGGGCAACCATGTTCGCCGGCGTGTCGGCCCATTGATTCGTCGCGAAATACTCCAACTCGTAGGGCCGCTTGAGGTAAACCATTCGAGGGGTTTCAAATCCAGGCTCGGCTTGAGGAGGGCTCAGGTGAATGACTGGGCCATTCCCGTCGGCAGCCTGCACCACCCTCTGCGCTCCTTCAAGATTCAATTGATAGGTGTGGGCCACTTCAGATCCACCACGGAATGAAATGCACCCGCCCGTAGCCAGTACCAATAGCACGCAGCTCACATAGACTATCCGATAAGAGATCATGGCCCCTTCACACCGTCTCACTTTTCAACCGGCTCACTCTCCAGGCCCCCGCGATGGAGTCTTTCGTCCAAACACCAGTGAACTCGGCTCCCGTTCCAACTCCCGTGCCACGCGCGTCAACGTACCGGTCAGCTGCCGAAGCTCCGTCACCAATTGTCCGGCTTCCGGAAGAGTGCGTTTGGTAAATTGCTGCAACTCTGGTTTGGCTTCCGTCACCACAGTTCCTACGGTCTTACTCGTTCGTGCCAGCTCCTCCGTCGCCGCATCAAGTTTGGCGACGCTCTTGTTGATTCCGGCCAGCAGCGCAGGGACCTGCTCATTCATCGATGCCGTGAGTTTGGCAAGGTTGTCGGCGCTCTTTGCTGCTCCATTCAAACTTTGCTCGATCTGAGCCTTATGCGCCGTAATGGTCCGGGCGACATCTGAAAGATCTTTGATCGTCCGCTTGAGCTGATCGCGATTCTCTTCATCGAGGGCCTTGGCCACGCCTTTTGCGGCTGCATCAAGATCGACCAACAGCCTGGCCACACCTTCTTCTGAGAGCATGCGGGACACCGCTTCATCCAGGCGAACGAAGAGGGAAGGGCCCGTCTTGATGACCGGATAGGCTTGTCCATCTTGTGCTTGTAGCGCCGGCGCCTCCCGGCTTCCGCCGGTCAAATTGATCGTCGCGAGACCAGTCAGTCCCTGTGTTTCGAGCACGGCAATCGTATCGGTCTTCACCGGTGTCCCGTGCACGATATCCAACGTCAGCAGCACTTGCTCTGGATTATCGGGATTCAACGTAATGGCTTTGACCCGTCCCACATCGACCCCACGATACTTGACGGTGGAATCGACACTCAACCCTGCGACCGACTCCTTCATATGGGCCTCGTATCGATCGTACGAGCCTCGGTAATCGGTCTTTCCTAGCCATAATATCCCGGCAAGAATCGCGGCTCCCAACAGGGCGACAAATGAGCCGACAATAACGTAGTTGACCTTTGGTTCCATCTAGGTAGCCTTCTTGGTGTCTCGATGCTGAGTTACCCGTTTCGAGAGATCGATAACAGAAACCTGAAACGCTCAACTCTTCGCCGATGTGACCTACGAGATACGCTTCACGCGTGTTGCGTGTTCCGTACCGCCTGCTCGCGTGCCGTCCGTCCACGGACCCCTTGAAAGTATTCCTGGATATATCGATCGTCCGATTGAAAGAGTTCCTGCATCGTGCCGACTCCCAGCACCTTCCCCTGACCCAGAACTGCCACCCGATTCGTGATCTGCCAGAGCGAATCAAGATCGTGCGTCACCATGACCACCGTCAGCCCCAAAAGCCGCTTTAACGAGAGTACGAGCTCATCGAACCCCGCCGCGATGATCGGATCGAGGCCGGCCGTCGGTTCGTCGAGGAACAATAGCTCAGGGTCCATGACAAGCGCTCGTGCGAGCGCCGCACGCCTTCGCATCCCACCACTGAGCTCGTTCGGAAATTTCACGGCACTCTCCGGCGGTAATTCCACCATTGCGATTTTGGCAGCTACAATATCACGAATGAGTGACTCGCTGAGGGTCGTATGCTCACGCAACGGCACGGCGACATTCTCGGCCAGGGTTAGTGAACTGAAGAGGCCCCCCTGCTGAAACATAACGCCGAATCGACGATGGATCGGATGGCCATCGCCCGCCTCCAATCGGCGACTATCCAACCCGAACAATCGGATCGTCCCGGCCGACGGCGCGATGAGACCAATGATCTCGCGCAACAACGTGGTCTTGCCGCACCCGTTGCCTCCGGCAATCGCGAAGATTTCACCCAGATGAATGGACAGGCTAATATCCTCGTGCACGACCGCCTGCCCAAACTTCGTTGCAACGTGACTGACTTCGATTACAGGTGTCTTGATATTCGTCGCCGACGGCATCAGGAACGCGTCCTCATTACTGAGAAGGTTAAGGTTGAGCTAAGGGAGCTCCTGAGGTTCGCTCAGCCGCAGCCTTCATCTCTCCCCAATCTAACAGGTTGCCGAAAAACTCGATTGCCGCCAACAAGCCGGCTGAAATGTCTCACGCACTACGAACGCTAGCATGCCGACAGGATGCTCAAAAAGGCTGTCCAGCAAGGCCACAGCGAGCGAAGGGAAGAGGCGTACGTTTCGGTACATTGAGCCCCTGAGCGACGCGAAACCACCGCCGGCGACCTTTTTCAGCATCCTGCTAGAGGTCCCACCAATTGAGAAGAATGCTACAGATTGCATCGAACACAATCACGAGAAAAATCCCCTGGACCACACTGGTGGTGGTGTGTCGGCCCACGTCGTCCACGCCGCCCCTGATCTGAAATCCTTGATAACAGCCGACCAATGCAATGAGTGCTGCAAAGAATGGGGCTTTCCCCAACCCAATGAGAAAATGGCGAACGGGAACGGCTTCATCGAATCGAGCGATGAACTCAACGAAACTGACGTTAAGCTCCCCCAGCGCAATCAACATACCCCCAAAGACGCCCACGGCATCCGCGTACACCGTCAATAAAGGAAGGGCAATAATCAGGCCAAGCGCGCGCGGCAATACCAGCAGATTCATCGGTGAGATGCCCAATGTCCGTACCGCGTCCAATTCTTCCGTGACCTTCATCGTCCCGATCTGGGCTGCATAGGCGGATCCCGATCGGCCGGCAATGAGGATTGCGACGATCAATGGCGAAATTTCACGCAAGAGCGAGATGCCGACTAAATCCACGATGAAAATATTTGTGCCGAACTTGCGAAGTTGTTCAGCCCCTTGATAGGCAATCACGACACCGACCAGAAACGTCAAGAGTCCAGTGATCGGCAACGCTCGCACGCCGTCTAGCTCGACGAACCGCATCAGTGATTTCCACCGAATAGATTGGGGCCGCGCGACAGAAGCGCACAGGGCGAGCGTACTTTCCCCGATGAAGGCGAGCGCGCGAACAACGGAGGCTTGCCATGACTGGATGGTCCCGGCAAGACTGCTCACCCGTTTCGTTTCATGGACGGCAGCGTGACTGCCAAGCTGAATCGACTGAGTCTTTATCTTCTCAAGCAGTTGCTCAAATTCCGGTTTCAACCCTTGGAGTGACGTCTGTTGCCCCTTGTGCGGCAAGCCGTTGATGTACCGTTGCAACATGAGCGCACCGCCTGTATCCATGGCGGTCACCTCACCGGCATCGTACAGGACGGTAGAAACCTCAGGCCATCGAAGCGCGTGACCTCCGCGTTCCAGCTCCGAGAGGTTTGGAAGTGTCCACGCGCCTCGGCAGTAGACCACATTATCCTCGACCGAGATGGTTGCCTCCCGTTCCACTTCACTCCAGTTGGGCGATTCACTTCCCCGGAGAATTCAGTATGCGGTCCATGATAAGCAGCGTCAACAGCAGTACGGAGAAGTCCTCTTGTCCGAGTCAGGCGTTCTCCATGACGGCCTTCAGCTCCGCTCCTGTAATCACCTCACGCTCCAGCAAGAGCGTGGCCCCTTGCTGCAGAATGGCCTTCTTGTCTTCCAGCAATCGTCGCACACGTCCATACTGCTCATCGACGATCCGGCGCACTTCGCAATCGATTTCACGGGCGGTCTCTTCGGAATAATCACCCTTTTCAGACGCGACAGGAAGCTGAAGGAATTGCGGTTGTCGTTCTCGCTCGAGCGTGATCGTGCCGAGTTTCTCGCTCATGCCGTAGGCCTTCACCATGCTTTTGGCGATGTCCGTGGCTTTCACGAGATCGTTCTGCGCTCCCGTGGACGCCTCACCGAAAATCGTTTCTTCCGCGATTCGCCCACCGAGTAACACCGCCACTTTATTCTCCAATTCCGATTTCGTCATCAGAAACCGGTCTTCTGTCGGCAGCTGCAAGGTATACCCGAGCGCCGCGACACCTCGAGGAATAATCGAGATCTTCTGCACCTGATCGGAACCCGGGATGGAAAGGGCCACCAGCGCGTGGCCGGTTTCATGAAACGCGACCCGCTCTTTCTCCATCTTATTCAGGACGCGATTCTTCTTTTCCAATCCCGCGATGACACGCTCGACCGCTTCCTGCAATTCGGAGAGATGGACTTGATCCTTACCCCGGCGAACCGCCAGCAACGCCGCTTCGTTGATCACGTTCGCCAGGTCAGCTCCCGAGAAGCCCGGAGTCATGGCCGCAATCTGTTCCAAATCGGCCTCCTGGCTCAAGGCCACTTTCTTGGCATGCACACGCAGCACATCCAGACGCCCCTTTTTGTCAGGGCGATCCACGGTGACATGGCGATCAAACCGCCCCGCGCGCAGCAAGGCAGGATCAAGAATTTCCGGACGGTTGGTCGCCGCCATGAGAATCACGCCGACTCGGGGATCGAATCCATCCATCTCGACCAACAACTGATTGAGCGTTTGTTCGCGCTCTTCATGCGCCATGGGTCCCACGCCTCTGGCCTTACCGAGGGCGTCCAACTCATCGATGAAGATAATGCAGGGCGCTTTGCCCTTGGCCTGTTCAAACAGATCACGAACCCTGGCGGCCCCGACCCCCACAAACATCTCGACGAACTCTGACCCGCTGATGCTGAAAAACGGCACTCCGGCCTCACCGGCCACGGCACGGGCAAGTAGTGTCTTGCCGGTGCCCGGCGGGCCGACGAGGAGGATGCCTTTCGGAATCTTGCCGCCGAGCTTGGTAAACTTCTCCGGCGTCTTGAGAAACTCGATCACTTCACGCAGTTCTTCTTTAGCCTCGTCCACACCGGCGACGTCCGCGAACGTCACCTTGATGTCCTTCTCCATGTAGATCTTGGCCTTGGATTGGCCGACCTGCATGAAACCTCCCTGAGCCTGGCCAAACCGTTTGAGGATGAAGAACCAAATCCCGACGAACAGGGCGACCGGGACCACCCACGACAGCACATCGCGCCAAAATGTGGATTCGATCACACCGGTGAAGGTGACTCCGTGCTGGTTCAACTCGCGGACCAAGTCCGGATCCTCGACACGCACGGTCGCAAAGGATTTCTCCTCTTTGGACTCACCATCGGGTTTCAGTTTTCCCGTCAGCACATGATTGGCAACCGAGACCTCTGCGATCTTGCCGTCGGCCACCAGCTTCTTAAATTCACTGTAGGGGAGCTCTTCGACCTTGTTGAAGGTATGAATCAGATCGTGCACAAGCACCACAGCCATCATCGCCAACAGCACATACCAGATAGAGAAGGAGACTTTATTGTTCATCGCACCGCTCCTGCGGGACGTCGGCGAGGACTCGCAGAGGGCTAAAACATGAAATACGCCCCAACGCCGATCGACTCGATCTTTTGATTGTAAAATTGCCCATACGGATTATAGCCGTGAAAATAGGTCGCCATGATTCGAAAGCGCCGGCGAGACCCCGTGCGAGACCACTCGAAACCGCCGAGCACGTTGGTGTTGATGATCCAGCTCAGTTCCTCATGCGACTTAAAATCTCCCGATAACACGGGTGTGACGATCAAGTGGTTGAGGAACGGCTCCAAGATCCTGGTCCTTATCGATGGCGCCCGTGCCTCAAACCCCCATTGAAATCTCGTACGATCGATCGTCGATGGCTCACGGTGGACCAGCACCGCCGCTCCTGCATAGAGACGAAGCCATCGGTAGTCATAGGACAAAATACCTTCCGCCTCCTCCAAGATGAAACTCGACGGCTTGATTTCCGGATGAAGGCCCAAAAATTCGTCCCCAAGATGACTGCTCTGGTGATAGTAGCGTAGTCTTGCCGACCAATTCCCCGAGCGCCAGGTGAGCGGAATCCCCACGTTAAAATCCGTGTTGATCAATGCCGCGTTCTTCTCATCCAGGTTGAACTGCGCAAAGACACCGGTGAGAAGCCCTACTTGCCATCCGTCACAGCCCTTTCGCCTCGTGTAAAATCCGAAATTCTCTCCGATGGCAACCGACCCGAGACTGAAGGACTTGCCTCCCGCTCGAGGCCGCGACTGTTGCCAGATCGCGAAGAACTGCGGCTGCTTCGGGTCCGCCATCAGGGGGCGAAAAACATCGTCGGAGGGAAAAGCCTCACTGGTCTCCCCCTCATTATGGTGATCATACCGACAATCGATGACCGTTGGTACCTTCGCCTCCTCCGGATTCTTTGGCTCAGGCTCATCCGCATAGGCGTGGCCAACAAGCAGAAGCATCAGATACCCCACTCCTATACTCCATGAAGAAAATGCGACTAGCCGGCCCATGTCTATTCATCCTCCTTCATCACGCTCGTCCGAGCTCCGTTCGACATTTCTGAAGGCCCCTTCGATAGCATATTTAATGGGGAAAATTCACATGTTTTTGATGTGAGAGGAGGAAGCTGACTGATGGAGGCAAGACCATCCTGTCGAAGTCGGGGTAGTAAGCGACGCCTTGACCGTGGAGGCTCAGGCCATTTATGCAAGACATGAATCTAGTACCTAACGTTGGTCTCGTCGTGATGAGTGCCCGAAAGCGCGACTTTAGTTTTCTCAATGGGCATTGGGAGCGTACGAACAACGAGGGAAGGTCTATCAAGTCATCCGCCGCATCGACCGATTCACACGCGTCCACCTCGCCGCGTTGCCATCCTGGGCCATCTCCACTGCCTGATCTCAGGCATGTCTTCGCCATGCTCGGCGATGTAGTGTTTATGCTCGATACGCTTGTCGCGAAGGGCTTGCCTGGTGTAGTCAGCCTGCGAGCTGCGCAGGCCGATGCGGTCGATGACATCAGCGACGAGGTGAAAGCGGTCTAGATCGTTCATCACCGCCATATCGAACGGTGTCGTCGTCGTCCCTTCTTCCTTGTATCCGCGCACATGCAGATTCTTGTGATTGGCGCGACGATAGGTCAATCGGTGAATCAGCCAGGGATAACCGTGAAAGGCGAAGATGATCGGCTTGTCCGCCGTGAACAGCGCATCGAAATCCTTGTCGGACAATCCATTCGGATGTTCAGCGGATGGTTGCAGCTTCATCAGATCCACCACGTTGACGACTCGCACTTTCACACCCGGTAGGTACCTCCGTAACAAGGAGACGGCCGCCAAGGTTTCCATCGTCGGCACATCGCCGCAACAGGCCATCACCACGTCTGGCTCCCCGTTGCGATCATTGCTGGCCCATTCCCATATGCCGATGCCGGCGGTGCAATGCTTCACGGCGGCATCCATAGTAAGCCATTGCGGCGCCGACTGCTTGCCCGCCACGATGACGTTCACATGGTTGCGACTGCGCAGACAATGGTCAGTGACCGACAGCAGCGTATTGGCATCGGGCGGAAGGTACACACGAATCACCTCAGCCTTCTTGTTGACCACGTGATCGATGAAACCGGGATCTTGATGGCTGAACCCGTTGTGATCCTGTCGCCAGACATGGGAAGACAACAAATAATTCAGCGACGCAATCGGCCGTCTCCAGGGAATGTGGCTGCAGACCTTCAGCCACTTGGCATGTTGGTTGAACATCGAGTCGATAATGTGGATGAAGGCTTCATAGCAGGAAAAGAAGCCGTGCCGGCCCGTTAACAGATACCCCTCCAGCCACCCCTGGCATTGGTGCTCACTCAGCATCTCCATCACCCGGCCATCTGAGGCCAAGTGGTCATCAGAGGGATATCGCTCCGCCATCCAGGCACGGTTGGTGATCTCCAACACGTCCTGCCAGCGGTTGGAATTGTTCTCATCCGGACTGAAGAGACGAAGGTTTCGACGCTCCCCGTTGAGTTTCATCGTATCCCGCAGAAACGCCCCCATCACACGCGTCGCCTCGGCCTCGACGCCACCCGGCTGCTTCACAGCAACGGCATACCGACGGAAATCCGGCAAACGTAAATCTTTTAACAGCAGACCCCCGTTCGCATGAGGGTTGGCACTCATGCGACGCGCTCCTTTCGGAGCCAGCTCGGCGAGCTCCGGCTTCAATTGCCCGGCTTTGTCGAACAGCTCCCCTGGCTTGTAGCGCTTCATCCACTTCTCAAGAATCTTGATATGGGCCGGTTGGTCCATGTCACCCATCGGGACTTGATGTGAACGCCAATGATCTTCCGTCCGCTTGCCGTCGATGTGCGTGGGGCAGGTCCAGCCCTTAGGCGTCCGGAGCACGATCATGGGCCAACGCGGCCGCTGCGTCGCTCCGTTTCTGCGCGCGTCGGTCTTGATCCGTTGAATATCTTTCACGATCTGATCAAGTGTCGCTGCCATGATCCGATGCATTTTTTGTGGGTCGTGCCCCTCGACGAAATAGGGCCGATACCCGTACCCTCGAAAGAGTTGGTCGAGTTCGTCATGACTAATCCGTGCCAGGACCGTCGGGTTCGCGATCTTGTACCCATTGAGGTGAAGGATAGGCAGGACAACGCCGTCAGTGGATGGATTGAGAAATTTGTTGGAATGCCAGCTCGTGGCGAGCGGGCCGGTCTCTGCTTCACCGTCCCCAACCACGCAAGCTGCGATCAGATCCGGATTGTCGAACACCGCCCCATAAGCATGCGAGAGAGAGTAGCCCAACTCGCCGCCTTCATGAATGGAGCCAGGCGTCTCCGGCGCCACGTGGCTGGGAATGCCACCGGGGAACGAAAACTGTTTGAACAAACCTTGCATGCCCTGTTCGTCCTGCGAGATATCCGGATAGACTTCGCTATAGGTACCTTCAAGGTAGGCATTCGCGACGAGCCCAGGTCCACCATGGCCTGGTCCGGCGATATAGATCATATTAAGGTCATGTTCCTTGATGATCCGATTCAGATGGACATAGATGAAATTCAACCCCGGTGTGGTGCCCCAATGGCCGAGCAAACGTGGTTTGATATGGGCGCGAGTGAGGGGCTTCCTGAGTAAGGGATTGTCGTAGAGATAGATTTGCCCGACAGACAGATAATTAGCCGCTCGCCAATAGGCATCCATCCGCTCGAATAGCTCCGTGTTCCGCCTTATGGTCTTAGTTCGTGGCATAAGCTCCTCGTTCATCCTTTCGGTTCGCCGAGTCGTTCGCTGACAGAACGTGCGATCTCACGTTCTTCATCGGTACGCATGATGCGTACGGTCACCCTGCCGTTGTCTTTTGAAATCACAGGTTCACCGGCCTCATTGCGCGCGTGATCGAGCGCGACGCCGAGAAATTCCAAGCCGTCGCAGATCCGAGCGCGAATAACCGGTGAGTGCTCGCCGATCCCGGCGGTGAAGACCAGGGTGTCTAACCCTCCGAGTGCTGCCGTGAACGCCCCAATCCATTTTCTCGCCTGATAGCAAAACAGCTCGATGGCTTCTGCCGCTCGTGGATCATGCTGCTCCTGATTGAGTAAGTCCCGCATGTCAGAACTCGTTTCAGAGATACCGAGCAAGCCCGATTCCCTATTCACCATGTTGTGAAACTGATCCGCGCTCATGCCTTCCGTGCGAGCCAGATAGGCCACCAGCCCCGGGTCGAGATCCCCTGATCGACGGCTCATCGGCAGGCCGGAGGTAGGCGTGAAGCTCATCGTCGTGTCGACCGCTTTTCCATCTTTGACTGCCGCCATGCTCGCGCCATTTCCGAGATGGGCGAGGATAAGGCGCCCGTTCGCTTCGCCTGGCTTCCCGACTCTGACCAGTTCTTTCATCAGGAAGGCATAGGACAATCCGTGGAACCCATATCGTTGAAGGCCCTCTTTTTCGTATCGTCGCGGGATCGGCAGGAGGCGAGCCACCTTCGGCATGTCGCTGTGAAACGCCGTATCGAAACAGGCGACTTGCGGGAGATGAGGATATCGCCGTGCGAATTCGTGAATCAATTCGATCTCAGCAGGAAGATGTTCCGGATCATACCCACGTAATCGTTGCAGCTCTTCCATGACAGTCGGCGTCACGAGCTGCGGCTCACGATACCGACCACCATGAACAACACGATGTCCAATTGCCACGAGCGGGTTCTGTGCAAGATGGTCCTTGATGCAGGCTAACAACGGCTCAAGACAAGCGACATGGTCGGATGCCGTGATCCTCCGATGCTCGGCGGTGCCGGTGTGTTTACCCACCCAGGTGATTGTTCCGTCTGGTGTCCCGATGCGGTCTATCGAGCCTGACAGTTCACGGGCAGGGGAAGCACCGGTCTGGAAGAGAGCGAATTTGAGCGTGGACGATCCTCCATTGATCGCCAAAATTGAACCAGCTGGAGAAACTTGGGCGGAGACCATCATTCCTGTTCCATCTTAACCATCAAGGCTGTACTGACCCTCACCCCCGACGGACAGACTCGCCGACCAGCCGGTAGGCGTTATGAAGATACTGTGCCATCATCCGTTGAGTATTAAAGAACCCGCCGTTCAATGCAATCGATTGCCTCATTATTTCGAGAAAGCGTTCACGGTCTTTGTAGAAACAGGGCAAGACTTTCTGCTCCAGCTTGTCATACAGAGCGGCGGCATGGCAGACATCCATACCCCCGTTCGGCTCAAGGCAGGTATCAGTCCGATCGCCGATCGACCAGCCGGTCACGGCTTCCACGTGGCCTTCAATCCACCAGCCATCGAGCACGCTCAAACTCGGCACGCCATTGACCGCAGCCTTCATCCCGCTGGTTCCTGAGGCTTCCATCGGCGGGAGCGGGGTGTTGAGCCATAGATCCACACCGGCACAGAGGAGCTTGGCGAGTGTCATATCGTAATTCGTGAGATAGGCCACCCGAATGTTGCCCCGCAAAGCATCGCGAAGCTCATGAATCCTGTGAATCAGGTTTTTCCCATCCTGATCGTGCGGATGGGCCTTGCCGCTGAAGACAATTTGCAGCAGCCCAACCTGTTTCGCCATTTTCGCGAGCCGTTCGACATCATGAAAGATCAAGGTGCCACGCTTATAGGCGGCAGCCCGCCTGGCAAAGCCAATAGTGAGAACGTCCCGATCAAACCCGACATTCGTCTCACGATTGACATAGTCGACGAGCGCCCGCTTCGCCTCGGTGTGTGCATTCCAAATGTCCTGCGCGGGAATGTTGATCGCGTATCGCAGTGAGAGTTGATCATGCCGCCAGTCGGGAAGATGCCGGTCATAGAGCGTTTGAAATGAGGGAGCAGCCCACGTCACCGCATGAACACCATTGGTGATTGAGTGAATCGGATAACCAGGGAAGAGACTCTGGGAAACCTCACCATGTTTCATGGCCACACCATTGACGAAGCGTGAGCCGCGCAGCGCGAGCTGCGTCATGTTTAGGCTCTGGTCATGCCCACAGGCTTTCAGCCACCCGCAGCGTCGATCACCCAGCACACGATGGGCGAGGTCGGAAGAAAATTGATCGTGACCGGCCGGCACCGGCGTATGCGTCGTGAACACACATTGTTCCCGAACGGCATCGATAAGATCGGCAGGGACCGTATCTTCATGAACACGTGACGCGAGTTTCTCTTCCAGAAGAGCGAGCACAAGCAAGGCCGCATGTCCTTCATTCATATGGAACCGTCGAATATGCCCATATCCCAACGCCCGCAACAGCCGGAAGCCTCCGAGACCCAGCACGACTTCTTGGCAGAGCCGATAGTAGTCGTCGCCGCCATAGAGCATATCCGTGAGCGTCCGGTCCCAGGGTTGATTCTCCGGGAGATCCGTATCGAGCAGATAGACCGACACCTCACTGCCCGACTCGCCTCTCACCTGAAACTGCCAGGCCCCGACATGTACCGTCCGACCTTCGATCTCGACAGCGACACGACGATCCACC
>WBZU01000142.1_pt1 | contig 58832 bp, 44 predicted proteins | sample 5204311 | NCBI WGS metagenome assembly WBZU01 (sample SAMN12344359, study PRJNA552823) | activated sludge metagenome | biome: Activated sludge suspended growth; feature: Nitrification reactor; material: Wastewater; isolation source: activated sludge from nitrification reactor of wastewater...
CCGAGGAAACGAAGATCTTCATAACGATCGGCAAGGGACGGAGGCACCGTCCGACGTTCGGACAGAGGCTCGGGCCGAGTATTCGGTTGTGGTGTACGTGCTGGATCCGCGGCGTTTACCGTCGTGGCTTCCACGTCGATGGTCGTATTTCCTGAAGAATGACCGGTCATCCTTGCCTCCTCTGGCAATTGCAAGGCGCGGGTTATTTAGCAAGGTACATGCCAGGGCGCCTGGAACGCCATGGTTGTTTGGGTCAATGGAAGTCGGAAATGGCTTCGATGGTGGGTGTCGTGAAGTCCGCGAAACCCCCAATGACCACTTGAAAGTGGCTTGCGTTGTTTGGGTTCAGCTGACCATGGCGGGTCGCGCCGATGTCACTCATCCAAAGTGATCATACCCACGCTCGGGTAGCGCCGTTATCGTTCCGCCAGGACCAACCAAAAACACCCCCGTCGTTCCGTCCACCGCCTCGACCACTCGGCCTATTTCAACAAACCCGTCCGGGATGCGTCCGGGCGCAGCGGTCATCACCAACGCAAAGTCCTCGCCCCCATGCAGCGCGAGCGACAACGGATCGGCTCCGATGAGCTTTGCCGCTCTCTCCAGCTCCGGCGTCACCAGCTTCACCGGCTCCAGCACCACACTCACGCCACTGTCGCGGGTTATGTGTCCAACGTCCCGAGCAAGCCCGTCCGATACGTCGATGCCCGCCGTCGCCAGCTCTCGCGCCGCATGCCCCGCATCGATACGCGCCACGGGACGCCGATACGCACGCAACGCAGGCGCCGCATCCGGATGCTCATCGGGTCGATCCGCCGTCTTGCCCAACGATGCTTGGAGCAGCAACAAACCTGCTCCGGACAAACCTAACGGCCCGGCCAGGATCACCGTGTCGCCGGGCCTCGCTCCAGATCGCGTGATCGGCCGACTCGATTCACCAAGCGCCGTCGTCGTGATCGATAACTCGGTTCCTCGCGCCAGGTTTCCGCCCACGATCGCCGTACCGATTTCACGGGCCGCTTCGGCTTGTCCATCGAGCAGCGCGCGGAGGTCCTCATCGGAAAATGCGGTGGGCAAAACGAGCGCGGCAAGCACGCCGATCGGCGATGCCCCCATCGCGCCGAGGTCACTCACCGCCGCCATCGTCGCGCGGTAACCGACGTCCGCGAGCGACATGAAATCCCGACGAAAATGAACACCTTCGACTTGCGCGTCGATTGTCCAAACGAACGGCGTCGTGCTCGGCGCAAGCACGGCGGCATCGTCGCCGATGCCGACGATCGTGCGATGGGACAACTGTTTGCCAAGAGTCGTGCGGATGAGTTCGACGCGTGCAGCTTCTGAACTGTGTTGGCTCATGGCCAAGTCATCCAGCAAAACGCACGGCAACGGCAGCGTGTTGCGCTGTTTCCGTCGCGGGTGCCGCAGGCAAACGAACGACGAAGACCGCTCCTTGGGGCGAGTTGCCTTCGATGTGCACAGTGCCCTGATGCCCGTCGACCAAACGCTTCACGATCGACAAACCCAAGCCCGTTCCCTCGTATTCGCGCGAGTGGCGTTGGTCCACTTGGTAAAACGGATCGAACACCTTCGATCGTTCCGCTTCGGGAATGCCGATCCCCGTATCGGCCACGCGCACTTCGATCATCTGTCGCAAGGGCGCGAGCAGCACGAGGCCCGCGTCGTCACCATCATCCTCCGTCACGTCGATCTGCCGCGCCGACAACGTCACGCGTCCGTTCTCCGGCGTGAACTTGATCGCGTTCTCCGTGAGGTTGATGAAGACCTGACGCAAACGTTCGGGATCGCCTACGACCACCGGCAACTCCGATGGCACGTCGATCACGAGCGTGATGTTTTTCTTGGACGCTTTCGGCGTGAGCGTCGAGATGGCTTCTTTCAGCACCGACTCGATCAGCACATCACCACGACGAATCATCACGGTCCCACTCTCGAGCTTCGACAAGTCGAGAAGACTCATGATCAGTTCGAGCAAGTGGTTGCTCTTCGCTTCGATGATCCGGACAAACTCGAGTTGTCCGGCGTTGAGCTCTCCGGCGATACCTCCGGCGAGCATCTCCGCGTAGCCGAGGATCGAGGTGAGCGGTGTGCGCAGCTCGTGGGAGACCGTGGCGAGGAAGTGGCTCTTGAGTTTGTCCAGTTCCTTTTGCTTCGCGTAAGCCTGTTCGAGCGCGGTGTTTTTCTTGGTCAGCTCGCGGAAACTCTCGCGCATCGACGCGATGTGCATCGTCGATGTCAGGTGCGCTTTGTGTCCGCTCCACAAGACGACATCGAGCACCGCGACGAGATGCTTGGCGACGGCTTCGGCCACGACTTCCGTGGCGCGCGGCATGAGCGGCAAAAGCTCCGCAACGCGCGCGACGTCGATGCGACTGCTGATCTGAAGCAGCGCATCCGGGATCGAATCATCCTCGGGATCGACATACGGCCCGACGATGATCCGCCCGATGTTGTCGCCCTCGTATTGGATGGGCATGAGGCGATATTTCGCGCCTGTGAAACATGGATGTTGGACGCCGTCTTTTCCGACGAGACGCAGACGTTTGACCTCGGCGACGACACGCGCACACGCCCTTCGTCCCGACGGCTCTTCGTTCACCATCGCGCACAAGCCGCATTCGTTCGTCGTGCTCGCGAGGTTTGTCCCGGAACCCGAGACAATGCGCACGTGCAAGCCGAAGATCTGCTCGAACGAAGCCACCATCGTGCGCAACGATTCTCGATCGACGAGATCTTCGAGCCGTGGAGGACCGAGACCGATCGCGTCGGCACCCGTCAACGGTTCCTCGTTCATGGCGTTCCCCCCGGCAGCGGGTGCGCGCCGATCGCGCCCATGCGCGTCGCGATGAGCTCGCGATAAGGCGTCGTCACTCCAAGCTGCTGCGCTGCGGTCTTCACCATTTCATCGCCGTCGATCGACAACTTCTTCGCCAATTGATGACTCTGATCGAGCGAGCGCCACGTCATCCACAACAAGCAGATGAACGTCTCGACAACGCCCACACCACGCGTCGCGATGGCGCGAAACACAGGCTCGGCACTCTTCTGCGCCAAACGTGCGAGTTCGTCGTCGGTGCGAATATCGGCCATGTCGCGTTTGTTGAACTGAATGACGACAGGCATCTTTTTGATCTCGATGCCGCTGTCTTTCAGGTTGTTGCGCAGATCCAAATACGATTCGGCGGTCCGATGCGTTTCCGATGTCCGTGAATCCGCGATGAACGCAACTCCATCCGCACCTTGCAAAACGAGCTTGCGGGTCGCGGAATGGATGGGTTGTCCGGGAACCGTGAAGAGTTTGATCCGAAGTGAGAAGTCACCATCCTTCGACTTGAACGTCAGCGGAAGCAGGTCGAAGAAGAGCGTGCGATCGTCCTGCGTTTCGAGCGTCATAAGACGACCGCGCGTGTCCGAACCGGCGCGTGCATGTAGGGCCACGAGATTCGTGGTCTTCCCACTCAACGCCGGCCCGTAATACACGAGCTTGATGGTGATCTCGCGAGAGGCGAAATCGAGCTGCACGAGCGGATTGTCGCATGCAAACGGGGCGCTCGTCTTGATCGATCAAGCGCCCCGTGAACTCATGTCGCGGGCGTTGCTCCCGGCACCGGTGTCCACACACCACTGCGCAACGTCTCGAGCTGCTTGATGACCTCGTTCAACGCCGAAGTCTCGTTGTCACACGCCGCAATCGCCGCTTCGGTGGTCAATGCAGTGCCCGCCCGCTCTGCCTTGGCTGCTCCAAGCACTTCGATGACTTCGCGATGCAGCTCTTCTCCAGCCGTAACAACCCAAGCATCGAGCCGCTGGGCAAACTCCTGGATCATCTCGGCGAGCTTCGGACCAACCCGCGTCGCCGCTTCTTGCACGGCAAGCGGAGCCAATTCTTTGGCGCGATTCTTTGTCTCCGTTTCGATCTTGCCCTTGACGTAGACCGCAAGAACAGGCGCGGCGATCGCCAGCACGCCGCCGAGAAGCACGTTCATCGTCATCACGAAGAGGCCCGCGCCAAACAGCGCGATCACGCCGACGTCGTAACCAAGCGTGTCGACCTCGACGTTGGGCGTTTTCAGATCCGCACCGAGCGCATCACGCACGCGTTTCGCAACTTCATGCGCATCGTCGCGAACGAGCGCGATCGTGCGTTCGGCCAAAGCTTCCAGCGCGTTCGCGATCTCTTTGGTTTCCGCTTGCGCCCACTCGGTGAACGTTCGCTCGAGGAACGGGCCGAGGTGCACCTTGAGTTCGTCCGCGGGAGCGTTGTCCACGACATCCGGAATTTGCCGCGTCACGTCCGCGACAAACCGCTCCAAGTCGCGTTGAACCCACGTCTGAATGCGCGCCACTTCTTCACGAATGCCGAACCGACGCTCTTCGATCGTCTTCGTTTGTCCGTCCAAATCCTTCTCGAGCATCGCGATGCGTCGGCTCAGTTCTTCGCTCGTCATCGCCGCCGCGCGCCTTCGAGCATCGATGCCTTTGCCCAGCATCCGCGCCGCTTCGAGGCCATCACCGAGCGCGTTGTCGAGCACGATGCGCCCACGTTCTTCCGCGAGAAACGTCGTCAGGTGCCGCAACAAATCCGGCATGCCGCTGTCGAGCGCATGGCCGTCGAGCGCCTTGCGAGCGCACACCGGAAACACGACCGGACTACGCACGAGCTTGCCGAGCTCCGAACGAATGTAGGCCAAAGCTTCGACCTCTTCGTCGTCGCTCCAGATGTCGCGCTTCGTGACGACGAAGATGATCTTGTCCCGCGATTGTCCCAAGAGTTTTTCATTCAGGAACACCCGCTCGCTCTCTTTGAGCGGCTGACCGGCATCGAGCAAGAACAGCACGGCGTCCGAACGCGGGATGTAGCTGTACGTGATGTCCGATCGTTGCAGCGACAGATCATTCACGCCTGGCGTGTCGACCAAAACGATCCGCTCGCGAAGGATCTCGGCCGGGTAAAACACCTCGAGACGATCCACTTCATTGACTGCGGCCTCCGAACCTTTTTCCTGACCAACGGCAAACTTGCGCACTTCTTCGAACGCCATCGTTTGTCGTACACCGGATGCCCGCACGAGCTCGGCACGAGGCTGAGCGGCGTACTCCAAGTGATGAATGACCGCGGTCGTCGGCGTGACGCCTACGGGGAGCACTTCAGCGCCGAGGAGCGCGTTGACGAAGGTCGTTTTGCCGTGGTTGAACTCGCCCACGACGACCAAGTGAAACCTGTCGGATTCGAGTTTGTCCACGACCTCGGTGCCGATGCGCGTTCCGAGCGACTTGGCGCCCACGCGATTGGCAATCGTGACGACGTTGCGTAGGGCCGTGGCTACTTCGAGCTGCTTCGAGCGGAATGATTCCAGCATCTCTTCATCCAATCACTTTGATGATGTCGTGAACTCGGTTGTCCACGTCTTCCATGGACAACCCCGAACCTTCGATTCCCGCATGGTGCTTGTACAGATCGCTCTCGGCGAACGCGCGAAGCGCCAGAACTCGCTTCGGAAGCCAAGGGTGCGACGCAAACAGTTCGCGATAACGCCCGATGCTGTCTTTGCCTTCTTCGTACTGCGCCAAGAACTCGTCCATGTTCATCTCGGGCAGCAGTTTGTTTGAACCCAAAGCAAGTTTGGCGAAGACGCGTGATGATGCATCGAGGCTTTTCGAGCAGAGCATACCGGCACGATCACACGTGACCTCCGCGCGTCGCGACCAAGCCTTCAAGGCCACGAGCGCCGGCTCGGCGATCCACTTGACGAAGATCGAGGCCATGGTGGTCAGGTAGATCATCGTCGTCAGATACACGACGTGGTTGTTGTGGATGTGTCCGCATTCGTGGCCGATCACGGTGCGCAGTTCGTCCTCGGCGAAGCGATCGATGAGTCCCGAGTGCACGAGGATGAATGCATCATCGTTTGTCCCGGAGGTCATCGCATTCCACGTGATGTTGTTCGTGATGTACACGGTGGGCGTTGCGATGCCGAGCGTTTGGGAACATTCGGCGACGAGGCCGTGCACGCGCGGAAATTGTCGCGGACCAACCTTCACGCTGTGCCCCAGCAGCTCCGCTTTACCCGCAGCTTTGAAGAAGCGAACGGAGGCGGCGACCGCCAGCTCCACCGGCTTCATCTTTTCGAAGGCCATGCGCATCGCATGATCCGACGAGTATGCGTAGGCCGTGCCTTTGCCTTCCGCGCCCCCGGCTCGCTGCTCGCGGCGAGTTTCCACGAAGCCCTTGAAATCGAGCGTTCCGACTTGTGCCATGGCGATCGAAGGTAACGGCGGGCCTCTAGCGACGCAACCGCGCCTCCCGTTTCCTCATGCAATTCAACACGTGCTCGACACGTTCTTCACAATTGTCCAACGCGTGGTGAATGCGCTGAAATTTCGAGCCTCTCCCGAACGAAGTTGGCTTGCGTTATGAACGGAGAACCGGCCACGAATGCCTCAAGTCTACGGAAACACCAGCGGGCTCAGCCCAAGCGCCCATAAAACCCTCGAACGCATCTACCGACGCAAAGTTCCGCTCGCGCACATCGCGACGCAGGAACTCATCAAATCCCTCGCCGAAGCAACGCGTGAAACGGGCCGCCAAGTCGGCGCCATGGTGCACCGATCCGGAGCCATCGATTACGTAATCGTTGGTGATGCAACGAAATTGATGTTGCCGGACATCGGCCGTTTACGCGCCGCCGAAGGACGTTTTCGCGCCCTGCGCCTCGTGCACACGCACCTGTACAACGAGCCGCTCACGCGTGACGACATCGTCGACCTCGTGCGCTTGAGGCTCGATCTGGTCGCAGCAATTCAGCTGACCGCCGAGTACGAACCGAAGACGCTGGATTACGCGTACAACACGCCGCCATCGCCGGTTTCAGGAGACGAACCCGCGGATCGCCTTCCGTATCGACGCGTGGGCCCGGTGCCGATCGGTCGCGCCGATACGGACTTCGGTGAACTCATCAACGCGCTCGAAGATGAATTCGCCAGGCGTTCGCGAACGCTTTCGACCACGGCGAAGGACGGTCGAGCGATCCTCGTGCACGTCGCGGAAAAGTCGAAACAAGGTGCGTACATGGAGGCTGAGGACAGCTTGCGTGAGCTGTCGGAATTGTCGCGAACGGCCGGCGTCGAAGTCGCCGATACGGTCATTCAGCTGCGCGACAAAATCGATCCGCGCCTCATCGTTGGGAAAGGCAAACTCGATGACATCGTGCTCCGAGCCGCCGAGCTCGATGCCGCAACGCTGGTCTTCGATCGCAACCTGAACCCGTCGCAAGCGTCGGCGATCGCCAAACATGCGGACCTGAAAATCCTCGATCGCACGCAGCTCATTTTGGACATCTTTGCGCAACGTGCCGAATCGGCCGACGGCAAGCTCCAAGTCGAACTTGCACAGCTCAAGTACGCGTTGCCGCGTTTGTCCCAGAAGGACGATTCGCTCTCGCGTCTCACCGGCGGCATCGGAGGTCGAGGTCCGGGTGAAACGAAGCTGGAAATCGGTCGTCGTCGCGCAAAAGAACGCGTCAGCTTTCTCGAGGACGAGCTGAAGAAACTGAGTCGTCAGCGCGAACAAAGAAGGCGCAAACGATCGCGCCAAGGTGTCCCGATCGTGAGCATCGTGGGCTACACGAACGCCGGCAAAAGCACGCTGCTCAATACGCTCACCGGATCGGACACCATCGCCGAGGACAAACTCTTCGCGACGCTCGATACGCGTTCGCGACGGCTGCGTTTTCCCGAGGAGCGCGAAGTGATCATCACGGACACGGTGGGTTTCATTCGCGAACTGCCGAAGGATCTGTTTGCGGCGTTTCGAGCGACGTTCGAAGAGACCGCGGATGCAGATCTGCTCTTGCATGTGGTCGATGCGAGCGATCCGGCGCGTGATCAACACATCACGACGACCGAAGAGTTGCTTGGGGAACTGGGTTTGGCGTCGATTCCGCGCATCGTCGTGTTCAACAAAGTCGACTTGATCGAACCGGGAGAAGCCCGGCGTCTCGTGCTGGGCAGGCATGATGCGGTGACGACGAGCGCGCGGGATCGCGAGTCCACGCGAGCGCTCTTGGCGATGATCGCGTCGCGTTTGCAGGAACGTTGGGAGCAGGCGAGTTTGTCGCCTCATGCGCATGCGGCCGAGGAAGCGGCGGATGAGGAGAAAAACGTTGGAGCACCAATCGATGCCGAGAACGGATCGCTGACGACGTTGGAAGAGATGATGGCGGGCAAGCGGTATCGCCGGACGACGATTCGCGCGTAGATCTCGGCTGCCGGAAACACGAACGCCCTGCATCGTCGAAACGAATGCAGGGCGCGGTGTGTTTGTCCAATCAGAACGAGCTGATCAGAACTCGTCGATCAGAACTTGAACGACGCGGCAACGCCACCGCTCGTCGGCGTGGCCCAGGGGGTCACGACGGGCTTGCGGATCTGGAACGCGGCTTTCGGATCGGCGGGTTTGTCATCGCCACCGAAGAGCAACACGGCCCCCGTCACACCGAATGTGATCGCCACGGCGAACGACATGTCGGAGATGAGCGCGTTGCGATCGGTACGATCGGCATTTTCCGTCGTCGGATTGTCTTCGAAGTCGCTCTTTGCACTGAGCGCCGAGACGCCGAAGATCGTGCCGACGATGCCACCAACACCTGCGAGGCCGAGCGTCACGTACGCCGGCACGTTCGACTTCGGCGGCGGCGGAGGCGGCGGAGGCGGCGGAGGCGGCGGGGGCGGCGGAGGCGGCGGAGGCGGCGGAGGCGGCGGAGGCGGCGGCTTCGCCGTCAACGTCACGTTGATATCCTTGGTCTCCGCAAAGCTCAGATCGACGTCCTGCGAGAGCGGCTCGTAGTCGGGCGAGGTGAAGGCCAAGGTGTGTTTGCCCGGGGGCAAGCTCATTTCCTTCACCGGCGCGGGCGCTTGACCGTCGACGGATACCGTTGCGGCCGCGACGGCAGCTTCGGGTCCGAGAGCGATCTTCAACGTCGCGGGCGTCTTCTTGAGCGCCTCGGTGCGCGTCTTGGCGTCGGCGATCTTCTCTTCCCACTTCTTGGGATCGAACTTCTTGTCGGTCTTCGATTGCGCATCGACCGAGTCAAGGAAGACCTGATAAGCCGCGACGGCATCGGTGACTTTGTTGAGTCTGTCTTGACAGACGGCGATTTTGTACTTCGCGTTGTTGCCGGGGAGCATCTCGTCCGCCGTCTTGTAGGCGGCGAGAGCACCGGCGAAATCGCTTGCGGCGAGGAGTTTTTCACCCTCGTCGAACGACTTCTTGGCGGCGGTTTTCTTCTGCGCATCCGTGAGCGGCTTCGGCGGCTTGGCCGCTTTGTCGTCCGGTTTTGCCGCAGTCTTGTCGCCGGCCTTCGCATCAGGCTTCGCGGCGGATTTGTCCGCAGGTTTGGCCGGTGTTGCCGGCGTAGCGGGTTTTGCGGCCGCTTTGTCCGCAGGTTTGGCCGGTGTTGCCGGCGTGGCCGGTTTGGCCGGTGTAGCTGGTTTGGCTGCCGGTGCTGCCGGTTTGGCTGGTGCAGCCGCTTTGGCTGCCGGTGCAGCCGGTTTGGCAGGGGCCTTCGCAGTCTGCCCGTGCGCCGGCGATGCAGTGAGCGCCAATAACCCCGAGAGCAGCGCTGCTGTGCACAACGACGTCAGCCGGCTCGAACTCGATCGCATATCCAAAGCCCTCCTCAAACTCGACTCATCTTCGATCTTTGAGATCGGGAGACATAACCCTCGTTGTGCTCGCGATACAAGACCTTTGCGCATACTCGGTGCGCTTCTTGATCGCGGGGTACGTCAAGGCGCGTCGTCCCGACCGACCCAATCTGGGAAATGCAAGGACGCCTCGATGCGGAATCCCTGCACCGCGGCCGTCATTTTTTCCGCCCGGTGACCTCGCGGAAGCTCCGCTCGCAGTCGGCCCAACACCTCGAGGAACCGAGAAAAGCGGGCATCGGAAAAGAGCTGCTCGAGATCCTCGCGAATACGCCGCATGACGCCCGGAGCCGTGCCTCCCGAGGCAAACGTCATGGTTAGTCCCGACGCACGCACCACGGCGGGATTGACAAACGTCGAAGACTCGGGTCGGTCGACCGTGCACACAAGACGCCCTTCGTCAAGGGCTCGGCGGAAAAATGGCTGCGCCTCTGCGGCGTGACTTGTCGCGACAAACACGAGCGCCTTGCCGTCGACATCCTCGATCCGCGCCTGTCGTCGTTCGAGACGAACGCGCCCCTCGCTCACCCACCGCTCGACCAACGCGTCGATCTCCCCGGTGGTCATCACGATGACCTGCGCCCCCGCGTCGAGCAGCCGGCCGATCTTCGACACCACCTCCCCGCTCGCCCCCACCACCAGCACGTCACGACCCAAAACGTCCAGTTCGACCGGAAAATATCGCACCAGCCCACGCTACCACACGTTCCGCTTGTCTAAAGTTTGTTCATGGAGTAAGAACATTAGACAAGCGTTGAACACCATGCACGGTACCAAGTCATGACTCTGTTACGTAACGTCGTCATCTGATATGACGTAACGTTACGAGTGATAAGGTCCCGCGGTGGCAACATCGAGCAGCACCAAGACATCCAAGGAGGTCGGTCGTGGACAGAAACATCCAGCAATCAGTAGCGACCGTGGTCGGAGCGACCGAACGGATCCCGGGCACGGCGTTTCGAACGGTCGTGGCCCGGTTTGTTGATCAAAACCCTGGTTTGTCCCGTGAAGCCGTTGCTCGGGTCTTGCGCGACCGGCTGGCTGAGCGTGGCGTCGACTATCACTTGCGAACATTGAAACGACAAATCTCGGGCGCCGTCGCTACGGTGCCGCCCGAGGTGCTCGACGCGTTGCGGGCCGTCATCGGAGAGTTTGGCGGACCGAACGACTCGGCGCAGCAGGGACAATCCAACGCATTGCTCGAAGTCTTGCAGGTCGCCGAGGCGGATACGCAGCCGGTGTATGTGGCTCGCGAGCGCGTTTTGCCCATTGTCGAATTGTGGCTCTACCTGCACCCCGACCAATCCAAGCGCGCATTGGCGACCGCATTGCGGGCCGGGCTCGAGAAGGTGGGCATCCAACTGAACCTCGATTCATTACAAAGCATTCTTGCCGGCAAGCAGCAGCTCGTCCGACGCGAAGTCAAAGAAGTCCTCGTGTCCATGCTGCAAAGCCACGGAATCGAAAATGCCGAACAAGCCCGCGCTCGCTGGGACGCGATGTCGAACGAAATTCGTACGGCTCACGAAGGAAGGTTCTTCGAGAACGCTCAAAAGATCCACGACATCGCGCGCGAATGGAAAGTCGTTTACAAGGAACCCTCGTCGAGGAAACTCGCCATTCAACTGCGTCGCCGGCTCGCGGAGCGCGGCATCGAAATGGGTTTGCCCCACATCCAGAAACTCGTCGACGGGCGCGCTCATCGAATTCGCCACGGCGTAGCCATCGCGATTGAAGAAATTCTCCGCGAAGAAATCGCCGCTCGTCCCGTGTCGCTCGTGCCCGTCGCCGTCTCCGCCGAACATCCCGCCAATGAATTGGATCTGGTTTGGGTGCAAGCGGAACCCATCGCGAAAATGGCGCACGAGTACATTGCCGAGAAAAAAGGCATGACCATGCGCAAACTCTCCCTACAGATTTCGCATCTGGTCGAACGTTACGGTTATGCGACGAGCCCCAATACGATTCAGCCCATTCTCGGCGGTCACAAGAAAAAAACGCGCGGATTCATCTACCGCGCAATGCTCGAAATCTCCGGACAACAACCGCTCGTGCCGCAGGCTCACTTGATCGGGCGCGCCGTCCACCGCGAACACAAGACGCAATCGGTGGACACCTCCGAATCGTCGTCGGCCTCCGAACCGCATCCACCGTCGGGCATTCGCCCTGCTCCCATGCCGCGTCCGATCGTTCGCCCCGTAGCGAATGACGCTCAAGATGTCATGTCCGCTTCGCGCTCGACATTGGCCGCATATCGCAGCGCCATTTCGCGCTATCAGGTGCTCGACCGCGCCTCCGAGCTCGATCTGGCGTGGCGTTATCGGCGTGATGGTGATCAAGGCGCCGCGCAGGCGCTCGTCGAAAGCCATTTGCAATTCGTCGTCAAAGTCGCGTCGCAATATCGCGGCTACGGAATGCAACTCGCCGATCTCGTCGAAGAAGGCAACATCGGATTGCTCGAAGCCGTTCGTCGCTTCGAACCTTCGCGCAGCCTGCGTTTCAAGACGTACGCGATTTATTGGATTCGCGCGTATATCGTCGATCACTTGCTTCGTGAATGGAGCATCGTGGGCGGCGGAACCGGCGCATTGGTTTCCCGCACGTTTTTCCGATTGCGTCGGGAACGAGCGCGCCTCGAATCGCAGCTCGGCGAACACGACAATACGATCGACGCGACATTGGCTCAGCGGTTTCACACGTCGGAAGATGAAATTCGTTCCATGACCCAGCGGGTTGGAAATCGTGATACGTCGCTCGACGCTCCTTCGGCGGGCGATGGTCCCACGCTTTTGGACGTACTTTCGGATCCGGCATCGAATCCCGAAATGCAAACGGTCGCGGCGCAACGAAATGCGCTCGTGCGCAGCGTGGTCGATGGAGTGCTTGCTTCCTTCGATTCCCGCGAACGCCTCATCGTGAAAAAACGCCTTTTGGCGGACGACGAAGAAATGAGTTTGGCGGATCTCGGGCGCCGATTGGGCGTTTCTCGGGAACGTGTCCGTCAGCTCGAAGAACGCACGAAGTCCAAATTGCGAAATGCGTTTGCAGCCGTGACGAACCGATCGTTTGATTTCGGTGCCGAAGCGTTGGTGGCGTGAACGCGTCGGATTGAGTTTGGCAGGGAAACCCCGGGGGGCTACCTCCCGGGTAGACGATGAAGCCCGATCATTTCTTCTCCTCCGGCGGGTTGGGCGGGTAAAACGACGCCGTACGGAACGACAACTTCCGGTCGGCGTCGTTGATTCGCGTCACGAAGAGCCCGACGAACGATCCGAACAACGAATCGCCTTTGCCTGCCGCCGACGTACCATTGGGACGCGTGACCCACCGTTTGATTCGATCCAGCGTCTCTTGGCTCAAGGGATTGACTTCAACGAGCGCGGCCACGAAAAACCGCGCGTTGCTTTCGAGTTCGCTGCGCTCGACGAGGCGCAGTTTTTTGGCTTCCGCGCATTGCCGCAAAACGCCTTCTTGATTCACCGCGACGGTATCGGTTTGTCCCCCCGGTTGCGTAATCTGCAATTTGTAGACTTCATCCCATAAGTCATAAACGATTTTGCATGTCTTGGCCGTCATGGCGATGGGGTCATTTCCACCGTCCCGAAATAACCACGCCCGCAAGACGATGACCGTCGGCAATCCGCTGGCTAATTTTTTGGATATTTCGGCGTCGACGATGTCGCGAAAGGATACGCCGAGTAAAACGTGTTTTCCGTCGAGCGATACGTCGCCATTACGCGTGGGTAACGTCGCCGGCGTTTTGGGCGGCTCGGCCGAGAGCGGTGTCGTCCAAGCCGTAAGCGCCAAAAATACCGAAACAAAGAGCGCTCGAAACAAGTTCACTTGCGCTCCCCGTTGCGTGATGAAATCAATCCAATCAAATTCGAGAAAGCAAGCGTGATTCCGCCTAATTTCGTGTCGATGCGCAGACCCAAATTGCCCGTGATGTCGAGCGGCACGCGCCGAAACCCATGATACCCCGAAGCCGGATCCGTGAATTCACGTCGCGTGGCCACCGAATACATGCCGAACGACGCGAACATGTCCACACCGTAAACCGATTCTCGACCGGCATACAGAGGAATGCGATATTCAGCCTCGACCTTCGCCGCCACATCTCCATAACGCACTTCAATGATGTCCGTATTCAGAAAATTCGGCGGCTGGCGACGGTCGGGCGCCAAATCCAATAAGCGGTCCGGCAAGAGGTCCGTGAAATCACCCACGTAGAATTGGCGAAAAAATGGTGCATGACCGGCAATCGCTCCGGCATAGGCATCCAGACGCAAAACGTGTTTTCGCGGCAATAAGAACCATCGCCTCCATCGCGCTTCCACGCTTTGATACGCATAATCGCTGCCCGGCATCGAAAGCGTCACGTTTGCTTGAGCCAGCGTTCCACGCGTCGTCAAAAATGGCGCGTCGCGCGTGTCGTACGTGAACGTCCCGTGCAATTCGGACAGCACGCTCCGGCCCGGCTGAATCGATATGAAAATCGGCTCGCGCGATTGCCCGCGTATATGCGACGCGGCGACCGGAACCGTCGCGTTGATCTGCTCGAAATGGTAGTCCAAGGCAAACGATGTCGCCACTCCGAGGTCATGCCCCGTGCCGATCGTCGCGCCAAACCTTCGATAGGCCACCACAGCATAATCGGTCACTTCGCGCTGAGGAATGGCCGGGGCTTCGAAGGAGACGTCGCGATTGCCGAAAAAATCCCGCGCATCGCCATAATAAAGCATCGCCGCCGCCGACCAACCCGTGCCGACGAAAGACGGATCCACGAAACGCGTCGTGAGCGCGTATTGATCCGCCGCAATGGCCACGCCGGCGCCCAGCGTGATACCCGTCCCCGCCAAGTTTGTCTCGGCTAATTGCACGCCCAAAAATGGAGAAATCGGCCGCGCATTCCCCTCGGTGTCTTCATCCGCCGCCACGCCCGCCGATAGGTTCTCCACGATGAGCGTATTACGTTCGACGACTTCGACGACCAAAATCGCCGCACCTCGTCGCGACCCTTTGCGCAAACTCAAATCGACGCGCGAAAAAAAACCCGTACCGAGCAATCGATATCGCGTCAGCTCGACTTCGGGATTGCCCACATCGAGCAAATCTCCGGCGCGAAACTTGACGTAGCGCAAAATGACGCGCCCTGCGGTACGGATGTTTCCACGCAGTTCGATTCCTTCCAGCACATAACGAATTCGCTGCCGGTCGGGCGAACCTTCGCTCGAAGATTGCTTTTTCTCTATTTTTGTTTCGGCGGGCGGTTTCGTCTCTTCGGCCCGGGCCGGCGTGCCGAGAATCAGGCCTGACCCAAGCAACGCACAAAAAAGAACGAACCTCCCTCCGAAAATACGTTGCATTGGAATCCGTGCGCTTAGTTGGCTTTGGGAATATATTGCGGAATGACGAAGTAAACGAGCTTGATGCCGTTCTTGCCGCCAAGCACTTGACCGGAAGGCGTTTCGACGCGAATCAAGGCGCGCATGACGAGCAGCGATGAAGGTTTGACCGTCGTATTTTCCGCATGCACGCGGAACGTGACCGGAGCATTGCCTTGCAGCGCAAAAAAGGTCGCTTCCGTGCGCATCGAATAGGGCAGGGGATTGCTCGCGCTCTCCACCGTTTCGACCTTGGTGATCAACGTGCTCGCATCGAACGGCCCGGCGCCCATATCGACTTCGGGATTGTCATACGCGGGATCGTTCACGCCGTCGCCATTGCAATCGGTATTTCCGGCGCATGAATAATTCGCGCGAGCTGTCGTGACATCGTGAAGACCCGCTCCGGCCAGCCTCCCCAAGAGGCGCACCACTTCTTTGGAGACGTTGCCGGAGCCGATATCGGACGTCGGAACGAGCGGGTTGATTTTCCCGCCAAACTGCGGATCGTACCAGGTGCTGTCGGTCTTCGTCGCCAAATCCGTCAAATCCACACGCGCCGCATTGGGCGCCCCCGTCGATACCGGCACACCCACGACTTTGGCGTTGATCGATTTCAGCGCATTGATGCTGTCCAAATAGGTCTTGACCGTGCCGCCGACCTTCATCGGATCGTAATTGTTCGCCGCATTGGAACCATTATGGAACGCAGCGTCCGTGATCATCACGAAAATGGGCACGCCCCCGGGGCGGAAACACGGCACGCCGATACCTCCGGGCAATGCGCACGCGTAAGGCGTGCCCGGATTCCAAATACCGCCGATGGTCAACGAAAATGTATCGTTTTTCGCGGCCAACCATAACGCTTGCGTCGTCGCTTCCGGCGCGTCGCCGCCACCTCCGGCCACGAGCGATCCGAGAATCGTTTTGACGTTGGCGGGCGCCGAATACTTTTGCCCGTCGAAGACCGGCGGCGCCATATCGCCTTTGACGGTCTGGGCGTTGATGTTGAATTGATATCGATACAGCTGATCGTTCATTTCGCCATAAGGCAACCAAGGTACGTCGCGGAACTCGCCAATGCCGATCCACGCGTCGTCGATCGCGGGAATGGGTGGATTGACGTTCGAATCGCCGTTCAAAATCGTCGGAATGATTTCCGTATCAATCGACGCCTTGAGGTTGTCAATCGCGGGTTGCATCGACGCCGTCGTGTCGATCATGAAATAAATGTCGGCTTTCGCAATCCCCGTGGAAAACTCGAAGTCTTTGACCTTTTCCGGTTCCTGGTACGGCAATACGAAATAAAGCCCGGCATCCGCGGGCGTCGCCATCGCATCGGCCGGATCCGAATTCGCCGCGATTTCAATGACGTCGATGACCCCGTCGTTGTCGCAATCAATCGAAACGCGACACCCCTTCGATCCATCCGCATCGTATTTCGCTTCGTCTTTGTCCGGCACGCCGTCGTTGTCGCTATCGAGATCCCGCACATCGGGCGTTCCGTCACCATCCGTGTCCGCCAGAGGATCGCAGGAGTCATCACGCGTTTGTCCGGGTTGCTCCGGAGGCAATCGCGAATTGGCCGCTTCATCCGCATCCAAAATGCCGTCACCGTCGGCGTCATCGTCGAGCGCATCCGGCGTCCCGTCTTTGTCCGTGTCGGTTGACGGCCCTTTTTCGAGCGCGTCGGAAATCAGGTCCTTGTCCTTGTCGGTCGGGTCCGTGCACGCGCCCGCATCACCGCCGAAAATCAGTCCGCCATCACCACCCGTGCCCGGACCGGCTCCACTGCCTCCGGCGCCGCCCGCCCCACCCGTTCCCATCGATGTCGTCGTTTTGATCGTCGAATCGGGCGCGCACGCGAGCGGCGTAAAGCATGTTGCCGCGACAAACGATAGTCCGAGGCCGAAAGAATGAACGCGGGTGAATTTCATGGTGCCCCTCAGTGTCGCCAAAAAAGCAAGCGGTGCACACCGAGCGTATCACGACGATGCATCCGCTCTCGTGTGATGCGTGGGCCTGGTGAACACGCAAGATCGCCTGCGCATGCATCGCGTGCGGAGCCGATGTCGTCGATGAGGTGGGAAGTGGAAAGAGATGACGCTCGAGGGAAGCTCAGGCCGAGCCGGCGTCTTCTTCGTCGGAAGCTTTCTTGGTCGAGTCTTCCGAATTCGTTTGTGTTGCAACTTCTTCGTCGACGGGCTTCTTCGCCTTCTTGCGCTTCTTTTTGCGCGGAGCGGCTTCGCCGTCGTTTGCGGCCTTTTTCTTGGGCTTGGCCTCGACGGTTTCATCATCGTCTTCGTCGGCGACTTTGCTGACGGCGGTTTCCGGAGCGGCTTCTTCACCGCCCATGAGCGACGCGGGCAGCGGAATGTGCATCGCCGTTGCCGGATGAGTGAGCGCTGCCTGGTGGTACACGTTGAAGGCGAGACATGCAGCAACGCCCGTCGACAAGGCCACCGCTTGCGACGTCGAGAGCTGGATGGTGACCGAAGTGCCGAAGGAGTCCGGTTTGTAGACGAAGAAAACAATCGCCGCCGGGACGAACGCGAGCGCGCGGGCAACCGTACGAACGGTTGGATTTTCGAGCATCTTCGACGGGCCGACGACGAACCCGACGGCAAAAAGAATCAACGCGAGCGGCAGCAAGATGTGCTCGGGAAGCGACGGAGGAATCCATCCGCGTTCGTCATCGGCACGGAGCATTTCGAGCATGAAACGACACACGCCGTACGCGAACGTGAAGATGAAAAAGATTTGACCTCGAAACTTTTGGTGACGTCGCGAGATGAGCAAGAGCACGAGCAAACTCGCGCCGACGAGGGATTCGTAGATCTGCGTCGGATGAACCGGGAGCGAGCTCGTCGCGTCGTCCGTGATCAGATGCTTGCGCAGGTGCTGAAGCCACGCGGGTGATCCCGACGGTCCGCCGGTGGCGGACGAATCGATGAGACCGGGCTCCCAACGCGGGAACGTGCCGAGTTTTTGCAGGAATGCCGGCGCGGTCTTGGAGAGAGGCTGACCGAAGTCGCAACCGAACAAGTAGCAACCGATGCGCGTGATCATCAGACCGGAAGCGAGGCTCGGGACGGCGACATCGGCCCACGGGAGCAGCGGGATCTTGTACGTACGCAAGTACATGAGCGACCCGACAAACCCACCGAGGAACCCGCCGTACGCGACGAGACCGCCTTTGCGGACGTCGAGCATGGCGCGAAACGTGTCGAATTCGTCGAGGTTTGTCAGGATGTACAGGATACGACTGCCCGCGACGGCGGCGACGGCGGTGACGACGTAATTGTTCGCCATCACCTCCTTGGGCAAACCATCTTTCTCGGCCAAACCCAGCGTCAAGTACCAACCGACGACGAGGGACAAACCGAGCATCACGCCGTAGCTGTAGATGGGCAGTGGTCCGAGCGGCAGCGTTTCGCCTTTCATGGCAAACGCAGCGGCGACCAAGCCGGCTCCGACGACGCCCGCACCGATCGCGCCGCCCTTGCTTTTCTCTCGGTATTGGAACACCGCGACGACGAGTGCGATCGCGGCGGCCACGAGCAGGGCCCAAAAGAGGGGCACGCCCGATTGCGGAAATGGGATGCGAAACAGGATGGGATGCACGGGCTCTCCTTACGCTCGCCGCTGGGACCGGGCAAGCATGCTGTTTCCGAACTGCGGCCGATCATGGCCGTCCGGCGATTCGCGAGGCGGATCTTTGGTTCGGGACCGACCACTGCTACGATGCGCACGTGCGTTGGTTGGCCGTAGTTTACAGCGGTTTTGCCGCGATGACGCTCGTGTCGTGCGTACCCGAAGGGCCGCCCACCGGTGATCAATTGCCAACGCCTGCCCGAGCTCTGCCGACATCGACGAATCGAGCCGTCGCCGACGCTCAACAACCTACGTCCAACGTGCCGATGATCGCGGCGCCGTTCGAGGATGCGTTCGACCGCGCCGAACTCGGTGAAAACTGGAACGCGCTCGCTCCGAAGTGGCGCATCGACAACGGACGGCTGTGTGGCCAGGGCGCTCGAAACAAGGGCATTTGGCTCAAGAAGAGAATCCCCACGAACGTTCGGATCGAATTCGATGCGATTGCGGAGAGTGCCGTCGGCGACTTGAAGATTGAAGCTTGGGGCGACGGAAAAAGCGGCGCGACGGGTACGTCCTATACGAACGCGACGAGTTACATCGCGATTTTCGGGGGATGGAAGAACTCGAAGCACGTCCTCGCAAGAATCGACGAACACGGAAGCGATCGACTGGAGATCGACATCGATCCCCAGAGCGATGATGAACGTGAACGCGCGGTATCAGCAGGACAAACGTATCGTTTCCGTATCGAACGTGCCGATGGTCATACGGTCACGTGGTCGATCAACGGAACGTTGTATTTCACTCTCGACGATCGTGAACCGCTCGCCGGTTCGGGTCACGAGTATTTCGGGTTCAACGACTGGGAAGCCCCGGTTTGTTTCGACAACCTCAAGGTTACGCCGCTCTGAACGCATGGACTTCAAAGAGGTTGATCAAGCGCTGGAAGAACTCGAGAGCCGCATTGAGCGGCTGAAGGCGCTGTACGAGCAGTACTTCATGGGCATCGAGAAGCTCGAGCCGCTCGTGCCGCGCAAAGACGTCGATCGGCGCATCCAAATTCTGCGTCGCGAACAAGTGCGCAACACCGCGCAACGCTTCAAATTCAATACGCTCGTTCAACGCTACAACTCGTTTCAGCAGTACTGGGCGCGTGTGGCGCGTGAGATCGAGAACGGGACGTATCATCGCGATGTCGCCCGCGCGGCGGCTCGGTTTGGCGCGAAAGACGCCTTGACGATCTTCGGCAAGAAACAAGCCGAAAAGTATCAGCGTCTCGTTGAGAACCAGGAATTGCGCAAGAAGCGCCGCCTGACGACGCACACGATCGATGAAGAGGCGCTCGCCGATGACGAACTGCTCTTTGTCGATGATGAAGCGGAAGCTGAAGCTCGAGCGGACGATGCTGATGACGAGTCGCGTCCGACGCCGGTGATCCCGGGCAATCGAACTTCGCAATTGCCTCCGATGCCCGTGATTCCGCCGCCACCGCCGCCACCTCGAGCATCTTCGCCGAGTCGTCCATCGATGCCGCCTCCGCTGCCTCCCGCGGTGCGTGCGTCCGGACAAATGCCTGCACCGGTGGTGAGCATGAAGGCGGATGTGACGGAGGAAATCGACCTCAACGAGGCCGAAATTCTCGATGTCATTCCGGACAAACCTACGCAGGTGCGCAAGACGATCGCTCCCATTCGGCCCGAGACCATGTTTCCGATGATGATGCGTCGTCCGTCGGAGCAATTGCCGAAGACGACGGAGCCGGCCGTCGCCGAACCTGCACAGCGATCGCCGTCGATCCCGCCCGATCCGGAAGCCGGCAAGAAGCGTGTCGCTGCGCTTGCGGCGCAAGTGAAGCAACGAAGCGGCAGTACGATCATGCCGCAGGCCAATCGTCCGCTCGACTTGGAGCTGGATCTTTCGGGGGCGCGAACCAAAGACGCCGCCCCGATTTCCAAACCTTCGACCGCGCTCGATCTCGACTTCGGATCCGATCCGAAGCCCAAAGACAAACCCGCGGCAAAACCCGAACGAGCGCTCGATCTCGACTTCGAATCATCGGCTCGACCACGTGAAGAACGACCGGTGAAAGTCGATCGAGCTCCGCCGACGCCGAACGTCGTGCGCGCCGACGAGGCGGGTTTGACGGGACGCACTTCACCGGCTGAAGCGCGACGACCCGAGGTCGTCTTGCCCGAAGTGCGCGAGGCTCCGCCGGTCGAATCGACGCGCTCTCCGCTCAGCGTACGAAGTGACGAACCTCGACGTGCAGTGGATGCGCGAGTGGCCGCGGCCGCGCGGGAACGAGCTGCGCAGGCGAGGGAAGCGCGGGAAGCGAGTGGAGCGGCGGATGGTTTGTCCGAGTCACGAATGCGGCAGATCTACGGCGAGTACGTCGCGGCGAAACGTTCGGTGAAAGAGTCGACGGCGGGTGTGACGTTCGACGCGTTGTCCAAGCAGTTGCGCCAGCAAGCAGAGAAGCTCGAGGCTTCGCATCCCGGGCGCAAAGTCGACTACAGCGTGGTGATGAAGAACGGCAAACCGACGCTCAAGCCGATCCTGCGTTGATCAACGCTCGTTGATCGGCGCGTGAAATCGGTACGCGGCTGTTGGTTGATTGGGGGTCAAACGATTGTCAGCGGTGCATCGATCCGCTGCGAGACGCTCGTTCGGCGCGAATACGCCGGCTGATACGCGGCGTCGGTGCGGTGTGCTGACAGAACAGAATGGCGCATGCCGTTCGATCGGCTTCGCGCATACGCGAGCACAATTCGTTGAGGTCTTCGTCGGAGTCGACGATGTCGGCCTCTTGCGGATGCGTTGAGCTCGGCTCGTAGAGGATATTGTCGAGAGCAACCCATCGTCCGCGGTATTCCTCGGACCGACACATCTCGGGCCACGTCATGCGAGCGGCCTCGTGCTTACTGCCCATTGCCTAAAAACGACCTTTCGCTCCGTGGGTTCGTCCAAGCGGCACGGGCAAAGTCGCTGGATGGCGGCTCGTGCTGGGCAGAAGACGATTGTTCGTCTCTGCGAACGACTTGGGAATCAGAGCTGTGGTTGCGACGTTTCATCGCGGGAAGTTGCCTATCTAGCAGTTGCGTTCGACGCGCGTCAAGCGCGCGTAATGCTTTGCGTCGTTGCGCCTTTGCATCGGAGCGACGTTCGCTGTGCGGAGGTCATTTGCACTCTTTGGGAAGCGCATCGCGACCGGCGGTTGCCCCGATGGAAGCTGCCTGCATGGCGACGGCTTTGGCGCCGCATTTTTTCGAGGCGACTTCGCGAGCCGCCGATGTGTTGATGGCGGCGAGTGCGGCGCTGCGCTTGGGGCCTTGGCAGTTTCGATATTGCCCGACCGCCATGCTCGTGTTCGCGCCGCGTGCGTAGGTGATGGCCGCGTCGCACGCAGCGTCCGCTTTTGGATCGACGGCGGGGGTGGGTTTGGATGTGGTGTTGTTGGAGTTGGTCGATGTTGATCCACCGCTCGTCGTGGACGTGGACGAACCCGTTGCCGAGCCTGTTGTGCCGCTCGAGGAAGCCGGTTCGCCGGTGGTCTTTCCCGACGAACCCACCGGTGGATCGGAGGCAACGACGACGGAGGTGGGTGTCGTTGCGGAGGGCAACGTGAGCACTTCGCCGTCGTTGCCGGAGCCTTTGCCGCGGAAGGCGAAGATGACCCCGACGATGCCGAGCAACGTGACGACTGCGATGCCCGCGACGATGGGCACCATGTTGTTCGACGAGGGTTTGCCCGCGGCGGGAGCAGGCGGAGGAGGAGCTGGGTAGGAAGGGCCGCCCATGCCTCCCATGCCGCCGTGCATGGGCTGTTGATGCGTTTGCATGGGCATCGCCGGCATGGGTTGCGGCGTCATGCTCATGGCGGCGGCTTGCCCTGTATCGACGACGGTGCGGCCTGCCGGTGCGTGCATTGGTTGCTGCACAAACAATGGTTCGCCGATCTGTGTTCCACCCGGACGAGCACCCGGGACGCTCTGCATCGGACCGCTCTGCATGCTCTGCATTGGGCCGCTCTGCATGCTTTGCATTTGGCCGCCGGGCATCGCGCCCACAGCGATTCCCGCACTCGCCAACGATTGCTGACCGACCATCGAAGCGCCCACACGTGCGCCGCCAAGAGATAGTTCCTCGAAAAACTGTTTGACCGAGGCTTGGCGTTTGGTGCGATCTTTCTCGAGTCCGCGAAGGATCGCGGCGCGCATTTTGGGCGGCACATTGGCGCCGATGGGCGTGAGTTCGAACGGAAACGGTTGTTGCGTCAGATGCTGCGTCGCCCAGGCCCACGGTGTGTCGGCTTCGAAGGGCAAACGTCCCGTGAGCATCTCGTAGGTCACGACGGCGAGCGAGTAGATGTCGCTGCGACTGTCGAGTTCTTGGCCGCGAAACTGCTCGGGACTCATGTACGGCGGAGTTCCGAGAACCGTGCCTTGTTGCGTGAGTTTCTGCTCTTTTGAATCGGGTCGTTCGGCGCGCTTGGCGATGCCGAAGTCGAGCACTTTGACGTAGTCGTCTTCGCCGGCGCGTTTGGTCAAGAAGATGTTCGCGGGTTTGAGATCGCGATGCACGATGCCTTTGTCGTGGGCTTCTTGGAGGGATCCGGAGGCTTGTCCGATGATGCGTTCGACGCGATCGGGAGCCATCGCGCCGCCTTTTTCCAAGGCTTCTTCGAGCGATGTTCCCACGAGCAATTCCATCGCGATGTAGAGTTCGCCCGTGTTGGTTTGTCCGAAGTCGTAGACCTTGATCGTGTTGGGATGTTCGAGCTCGGCGACGGTGCCGCATTCACGATTGAAGCGTGCGAGGACTTGAGGATCTTTTGCGTACTGAGCGAGCAGCGTTTTGACCGCAGCTTTGCGCACCGTCGTGCCCATTTGCTGTTCGGCGGTGTAGACCCTTCCCATACCGCCTTCGCCGAGAATGCTGACGATGCGATAACGCCCGCCGACGATGGATCCGAGGAGCGGATCTTCTTCGGAGGTGGGCGTTGGGAGAGGAGCTCCGCACTTGGCGCAGAAGCGAGCTCCATCGACGTTCGGATGGTTGCAGGTGGGACACTCCATGATGCGTAAGACCCTCTACCCCATGTCTTCGTTCGCCGCCCACTACGAAGTTCGTTGTTGGACACGAGTGCGGCGTATTGCGAGTGTGGTTCGACGGAGGATCGCAAGACGAAAGCAAGGAGTGCAAGAAGTTGGCACGTCGGGCACGAACTTGCGGAGCGAGGTCCGAAGTTTCACCGTGGACGAGCGGCGGCGGGCGACGATGCAGAGATCGCGATGGTTCGTGAAAGATGCCGGGCCTGCGACCGGCAAAAAACAAAACACACAACATCTCTTGACATGTCTTTTGCAAGGGGCTAAGAGCCTGCTCCCCTTCGCCGGGACTGGTCTGTCTTCGAGGAGGACTCGCTGGCGTAGCTCAATCGGTAGAGCACCTGCCTTGTAAGCAGGGGGTTAGGGGTTCAAGTCCCCTCGTCAGCTCCATCGGGATCTACGATGGGGACAAACTCGAAAGACAGCACAAAGCAGCACGAGAGACAGGCCGGAACAAAGCACTGATAGGATAGTGGACAAGGCCGAGATCAAGAGGTAGATGAAGAGCAGCGAGTAAGCGGACGAGACAAACCGAAGAAAACTTCGACGTGACTTCGACTTGATCGAGACCGTTTGCAAGCAAAAGAAAAATCTGGAGGGTTGCCCGAGCGGCCAAAGGGAGCAGACTGTAAATCTGCCGGCGATGCCTACGTTGGTTCGAATCCAACACCCTCCACCGAGACACCGAAAGGTGTTTCGACCAGACAGGGTCGGAGTGATTGTTTGAAAGCGAAGCAAAGGTAAAACCGTTGCTTCAACATTTGCGGGTGTAACTCAGTTGGTAGAGTGTCAGCCTTCCAAGCTGATCGTCGCCGGTTCGAACCCGGTCGCCCGCTCCACCGGCCCTTCATTGCCCACCTAGCTCAGTTGGTAGAGCACGTCCTTGGTAAGGACGAGGTCGTCGGTTCAATCCCGATGGTGGGCTCCGCGAAAGAAAGGAATTGCTCGCGCGACCGTCCGGGTCAGCAATCGTCAGGAGACAGCTCGATGGCTAAAGAGAAATTCAATCGAACCAAGCCCCACGTGAACGTCGGCACGATCGGACACATCGATCACGGCAAGACCACGCTCACGGCAGCTCTCGTCAAGGTCCAGTCGAAGGGCGGCCTTGCGAAGGCGATTTCGTATGCGGACATCGCCAAGGGCGGAACTGTTCGTGACGAGACGAAGACCGTGACGATTGCGGCGGCGCACGTCGAATACGAATCACCGAAGCGCCACTACGCGCACGTCGATTGTCCCGGACACGCCGACTACATCAAGAACATGATCACCGGTGCGGCGCAGATGGACGGCGCGATTCTCGTCGTCAGCTCGCTCGACTCGGTCATGCCGCAGACGCGTGAGCACGTGCTTCTTGCGCGTCAGGTCGGTTTGAACCACCTCGTCGTGTTCCTCAACAAGTGCGATGCCGTCGACGATCCCGAGATGCTCGATCTCGTCGAAATGGAAGTTCGCGAGCTCCTCAACAAGTACAAGTTCGACGGCGACAATGCGCCGGTCATTCGTGGTGCTTCGCTCCCGGCGCTCCAGGGCGATCCGGCTTGGGAGAAGAAGATCGGCGAGCTCCTCGATGCGCTCGACAGCTACATTCCGGAGCCGGTCCGCGACACGGACAAACCCTTCTTGATGGCCGTCGAAGACGTGTTCTCGATCAAGGGTCGTGGCACGGTGGCGACGGGTCGTATCGAACGCGGCGTCATCAAGGTTGGCGAAGAGGTTCAGATCATCGGCTTCAAGGACACGAAGAAGTCGGTCGTCACGGGCGTTGAAATGTTCCGCAAGCTCTTGGATCAAGGCCAAGCGGGCGACAACGTCGGATGCCTCTTGCGTGGTGTTGAAAAGGACGAAATCGAGCGTGGCCAAGTTCTCGCGAAGCCGGGTTCGATCACGCCGCACACGCACTTCCTCGGCGAAGTGTACGTGCTCAAGAAGGAAGAGGGCGGCCGTCACACGCCGTTCTTCACGAACTATCGTCCGCAGTTCTACATCCGCACGACGGACGTGACGGGCACGGTCAACTTGCCCGAAGGCGTCAAGATGGTCATGCCGGGTGACAACATCACGATGAACATCGAGTTGATTGCTCCGGTCGCTCTCGAAGAGCAGATGCGGTTTGCCATTCGCGAGGGTGGGAAGACCGTGGGCGCCGGGATTGTTACGAAGATCCTGAAGTAAGTAAGGAAAAACCAACGTCATGGCCGACACGACGAAAATCCGGATCCGCCTCAAAGCGTTCGATCATCAGCTTCTCGACAAGTCCACGAGTGACATTGTGGAGACGGCGAAGCGAACCGGCGCGCATGTTGCGGGTCCGATTCCCCTTCCTACGGAGATCCGTAGGTACACGGTTCTCCGCGGCCCGCACGTGGACAAGAAGTCGCGCGAGCAGTTCGAGATTCGTACGCACAAGCGACTTTTGGACATCATCGAGCCCACGCAACAGACCCTCGATGCCCTGATGAAGCTCGATTTGTCGGCCGGTGTCGACGTCGAGATCAAGAGCTAGGAGCAGCCATGAAAGTCAACGTCTACAACCTCAAGCGCGAGCAGGTTGGCGAGATCGAGCTTTCTGACGAAGTCTTCGGCGCCGATGTGAAGGAGCAGCTCTTTTACGAAGTCGTCAAAGCGCAGCTGGCATCACGCCGAGCGGGCACGAAGGCGACGAAAGAGCGCAGCGCCGTCAGTGGTTCGACCAAGAAGCTCTATCGTCAGAAGGGCACGGGTCGAGCTCGTCAAGGTTCGCTCCGAGCTCCGCATCATCCCGGTGGTGGTGTGGCGCATGCGCTCGAGCCGCAAGACTGGTCGTATCGTCCGCCGCGCAAGGTGCGTATCGGAGCGCTGAAGAGCGCCCTGTCGCTCTTTGCGAAGCAGGACCGATTGATTGTTCTCGACAGCCTCGAGTTGCCGGAGATCAAGACCAAAGCGCTCGTCGATGCGCTCGGTGCACTCAAAGCCGACAAGAAGGCGCTCGTCGTCGACAATGCCGGCAATGAAAAACTGGTGAAGTCGATTCGCAACCTCGAGCATCATCAGTTCTTGCCGCCGGAAGGGGTCAATGTGTATGACCTCCTCCGCCACGACCACCTCGTCGTCTCGAAAGAGGCGGCCAAAGCGCTCGAAGCGCGCTGCCTTCGGTAGAGGGAACACGCCATGCTGCAGCCCGAGCTCATCATTCGCCGGCCGATCGTTTTGACTGAAAAATCGACTCGGCTTCGAGAATCAGGCAACAAGGTCATCTTCGAAGTGCATCCGGACGCGAACAAGATTCAGATCAAGAACGCGATCCAGACGCTCTTCAAGGTGGGTGTTGTCGACGTCAACACGCTCGTCATGCGCGGCAAGGACCGTCGCATGGGGCGTGGTTACGCCAAACTCCACAACTGGAAAAAGGCCATCGTGACCCTCGCGGAAGGTGACCAAATCCAGTTCTTCGACGAGGAGAAGTCGGAGTAAGCCATGGGTATCAAGAGCTTCAAGCCGACGTCCGCGGCCCGACGTTTTTACACGGTCAGCGACTTCAAAGAGATCACGAAGTCGACGCCCGAACGTTCGCTCATCGAAAAGCAAACTTCGACGGGCGGCCGTAACAACAATGGTCGCATCACCTCGCGTTTCCGCGGCGGTGGTCACAAGCAACGCTACCGTCTCGTCGATTTCAAGCGCGACAAGATCGGCATTCCGGCGACGGTTGCGGCCATCGAATACGATCCGAACCGCACGGCGCGTATCGCTCTTCTGCACTACGCAGACGGCGAAAAGCGCTACATCCTCGCCCCCGATGGTTTGTCCGTCGGTGCCAAGCTCCTCGCGAGCCGCAACGCCGACATCAAGCCGGGCAACAGTTTGACCTTGCGCTTCATCCCCCCGGGCACCTCGATCCACAACATCGAGATCCGCAAGGGCAAGGGTGGTCAGCTCGTCCGCTCCGCGGGTGTTGCTGCGCAGCTCATGGCCAAGGACGGGATGTACGCGCAGGTTCGTTTGCCGAGCGGTGAAATCCGCCGCGTGCACCTCGACTGCCGGGCGACCGTCGGCCAGGTGTCGAACATCGAGCACGCGAGCATCTCGCTTGGAAAAGCGGGTCGTTCACGATGGCTCGGTCGCCGTCCCCATAACCGTGGCGTCACGATGAACCCCGTCGATCACCCGATGGGTGGTGGTGAAGGTCGTTCATCCGGTGGTCGTCATCCGTGTTCGCCGTGGGGACAACTCACCAAGGGCCTCAAGACTCGCAACAACAAACGCACCGACGGAATGATCGTCCGTCGTCGTGGAAGCAAGGGCTGAGCGATGCCGCGTAGTATTAAGAAAGGTCCCTTCATCGACGGTCACCTGATGGAGAAAATCCAAGCCTCGCAGGCTTCAGGCGGCCCGAAAAAGGTCATCAAGACGTGGTCTCGCCGCTCCACCATCATTCCGGATGCCGTGGGTTTGACCTTCGCCGTGCACAACGGTCGTAAGTTCGTCCCCGTGTTCGTCACGGAAAACATGGTCGGTCACAAGCTCGGTGAGTTCGCGCCGACCCGAACGTTCCATGGACATTCGGGCGACAAGAAAGCCAAGGTCGCCAAGCCGGCGGCTCGCTGATCTCGACGCCCTGGTTGAACATTTGGGGCTTCGGATCGCCTTCGGCGTCCTAAGCCCCAAACCGCACGTTCGTTCACTTCTCGCCCCGCTCGCTCCGCTTCCGATCTCTCGGACGGGGTTAGGCGGGGCAAGTTGTTTTGTACTGACAAACGATTGTGGGGAACTGAGAGCGCACGCGGTGGATTGAACGTTCGCTCCGCGCGCTAACAAGCGCGCTCCGCGAAGAGTTTTGTTTGTGATGGGGGGGGCGCCGCTCGCCGACGCTCGCTTCGCCCCCCAAACCCCGCAATTTTGTCTGCGAAATGCGACGAGGTCGCTTGGATTGCAGGCACGGCTGCGCGCAATTCAACGGATTTGTATGCGATTCTCTCTTGCCGGGGGTTTGGGGGCGTAGCCCCCATCGAAAACTGGCTGGAGGGAAACTGCCGAAAGCCTTGTAGCGGCTTGTCGGCATGTTTTCCTGACCGAGGTTGAACGCGAAGCGTTCAACCGGCATGCAAGTCGAAATTCTTCTTAAAACGTCCCGCGCACGCCCAAGGAGCCGGGCCCGATGAGCCACGTCGTTTGCGGCTGCGTCGAGTCGGGCTTCTTCTTCATGCTGAGCGCGAAGAGGGTTGCTCCAACTCCGAGGCCGACGATGCCGACGCCGAGACCGACGTTGGCGAGCAGTTGTTGCGTCTTGCCGTTGTCCACGTCGGCCGCGAACTCTTGCGGACACGGACCGCCGCAACGTTCCTTCAACCGATCGAACGTGGCGTTCGAGGCCGAGCCTTCGACGGCGAACAGAATCATCCCACCAACGCCGACGCCCGCGGCGGCAATGGCGCCGATGCGCATGGGCGTGAAGAATTTGCCTCCGGACGACGTGTTGTCGCTGCTCGAGGATTCCGCGGCGAACTCGATCGTGACCGATTTCGTTTCACCGGCGGCACCCGTCACGGTTTGCGTGACCGGCGTTTTTCCCGACGCCGATAGTTTGACCTCAATCGATCCGGGCATCGCTGGAACGGGTTTGCCCGCGAGGTCCGACGTCACGTCCATGCCGCCGACGGACACGGTCGCATCGGCCGGCGCGTTTGGCGTCGTCACGTTCACGAGCACGATCTTCGGCGTGATGGCGTCGCGTTCCGCGGTGGCCGCGTCGACGGCGCCCGCGTATTGCTCACCCGCGGCGCGAGCTTCGACGGCCACGCGATCGTATTCGACGTACGCCTCGGACAAACGCCCCAGATCTCGCAAGCAGTTGGCGATGAAGAAGTGCGAATTGGGGCTTTTGACGAGGGAGTACGAAGCTCGAAACTCCACGAGGGCATCGGCGAAGTTCTTCGCGGCAAACAGGGTTTTACCCTTGTCGAATTTCGCTTTCGCAGTTGCGGTGTCGCCAGATGGAGATGGGGCTTGGGCTTTCGGTTGGGCTCGAGCGACGTCGGGGGCGCCGGTGACGAGCGCAGTAGAAACAGCCAAAAATGCGGCAAGTACAGTTGTTTTGGTTCGCACGGCTCAAAGCTTGTTGGGGTCGTAGATTGGCTTTTTCGTTTTGATGGGTCCCGTCGAAGTCGGCGGAGGCTTGGTCTTCGTTCCAGTGCCCGTCGTTGCTGGTTTCCAAGTCTTGACAGGTCCTGTGCCCGTGGGCGGTGGAGCTGTGGTCGTGGGAGCGGCTGTTGCAACAGGCTCTTCGACCTTGGGCTCTTCGACCTTGGGTTCCTCGACCTTGGGTTCCTCGACTTTGGGCGCCTCGGTCGATGCTGCCGGGGGAGGAGCTTCCTGGGTTGCAGCGGCGGTTTGTTTCGGCGGAGCTTGTTCCGTCGTTGCCGGAGCGGGTTTGTCGACGGGTTTTTCTCCGCCGCCGGCAAACACGACTGCGAGAACGCCCGCGGCGACGGCCGCAGCCGCAATGATCCCGATGACCGCCCCGTTCTTCTTTTTCTTCGGCGCATCGCCATCGTTTGCCGCGGCAAACGCTGGAGCAGCTGCTGCGGAATCGTTCGCCACGCCGACCGGAGAAACAACGGCGGCGACCGCGGCGGCGGCGGCGGCGCTGTCGCTCGACACGTCGATGGGTTTGTCATGACCGTCGCTGATGGCGACGGGCGCGATGTCCGGCTTGCTTTCGCTCGGGGCACGACCGGGGACTTCGCTCGTCATCGATATGCGATCGGCGGCAACCGCATCCGCTGCGGCGATCGCTGCTCGCAGATCCGCTGCGTTTTTCGCAATCGTATCGCCGAGGCATTTCTTGACGAACGCCGCGACGTCTTCGTCCGTGACCGGATCGCCGAGCTGCGCGGCGACATGATCGAGACCTCGCTGCATTTCAGCGGCTGTCGCGTAGCGCTTGGTGCGATCCTTTTCGAGCGCTTTCAAGATGAGTTTGTCCAGGTCCGGGTGGACGCTCGGGACCAACTCGATGGGCGGAATCGGGTCTTTCAGCGCGATATTTTCGACGGTTTTGAATTCCGAATCCCCGCGGAAGGGATGCAATCCCGTCACCATCACATAAAGCAGCACACCGAGCGAAAACAGATCGCTGCGGCGATCGAGCGGCAACGTGCCGAGCTGCTCCGGCGACAAATAGGGGGTTTTTCCTTTCACCATTCCTTCGGCGCGCGTGACGTGCAGACGCCCCGCGCTCTTGGCCACGCCAAAGTCGGTGACCTTGGCAAAACCCGTCGTCGAAATGAGGATATTTCCCGGCGAAATGTCGCGGTGAACCAGATCCACGAGCGTGCCGTTGTCGTCTCGCAATTCATGCGCCGCATGCAGACCGGCGCAGATCTGCGAAGCAATGCGCAACGTGATGTTCTGCGGAATTCCTCCCAGCTTCTTCGCTGCTTTTTGAATCCCGCTCAGCGTGTCGCCCTCGACCCACTCCATGACGAGGTAGAGCACGTCGTCTTGTTCGCCCAAGTCGAAGATCTCGACGACATTCGGGTGACGAATACGCGCGGCGACACGCGCTTCGTCGAGAAACATCGTCTCGAACTCCGGATCGTCCGACACGTCCGGCAACATCGTCTTGATGGCGACCGTCTTTTGAAACCCGCGCGTGCCTTGCAGACGCGCCGCCCACACGCTCGCCATCCCGCCTTGCGCCACGCGCATGAGGATCTCGTAACGACCCAGCGTGCTTCGAGGCTTGAGTTTGTCCAGAGCGGTTGCTTTGGCCGAGGGACGCGAATGCGGCGAATCGTCGTTGTCTCGCGGTGACGCCGACGGATGACTGGTCGGAGTGTGCACCGTCTTCGTGACTTCCGCTTTCGGCGGCTCCACAAGTTTGGCGTCTGGAACCTTCGTCTCGCCCGACGCTTCGGGAAGGGGAATTTCGGCCGAAACCAGATCGACTTCGATACCGATGGACTTTTCGTCGTCCTTTTTGGCCGCTTCTCGTTCTTTGGCCGCTTCTTCTTTCAACGCCAACATCGCCGGAACGGGGATGGTCGGTTTTTCCAAACCCGTCCCCACCGTCGCCACGATCGGCTCGGCTTTGGCTTCTTCCGCAGGCTTCGGCGATGACTCCGGAGCGACATCGATCTCGTCCGGCGTGACCGATTCGATGGGCGGACGTGCCGGCGGCGGCGTCGGTGCGTCGGGTTTGGCCGTGAACGTCGGCGGTTTTGGCATTCCGATCTTCGGCGGCGGAGGCGGAGCCGATGCTCGCGGCGGCGGAGGCGGAGGTCGCTTGGATTCGCCGATGGCCGGAGGTTTCGGAATGGGCTTGTCGGCGGGCTTGTCGGCGGGTTTGTCGGCGGGTTTGTCCGCTACCGCATCGGCAGGTTTGTCCGCCTTCTTCTCGGCGACGGGGGGAGGCTTGGGCAAGTCCGCTTTGAGCGCGTCCACGCCGCCGACCAACGTCGCTTTTCGCGGAGGAATCGCTTTCGGCAAAGGCGCAGCGGGCTTCGGACGAACCGAAGCGGGAGTGCTCTCTTTCTCCTTTGCATCCTTGGCTTCCGTCACCGCGACGGGCTTGGGCGCAAGCGCTGCCGGCGCAGGCGCCGGACGTGCGCCCAGCGGGCTCTTGGGAGCACTTGGGGTAACGGGGGTGGCGGGTGTCGGCGCTTTTGCAGCTGCGCTCGGACCAACGGCCACAGCCGGAGCCGGAGTCGCCGATGCTTTCGCGCCGAGTTTTTCCACGACCGCCGCGACCTCTTCAGGTTTGGCGAAGTCTTCCTCGGGAAGGGCCCGAATCGCCTCGAGCATGTCGTTGACCGACGTCGAACGTTTCGCGGGCTCTCGCTCGAGCGCCTTGTGAATGGCCTCGGACAAACCTGCGGCGACTTTGACGCCAGGTTGATTCGCCAGCACACCGATGGGGCCGCCGGTGACTTTTTGCACGACGGAAGCCTCCATCTTCGAAGCGAAGAGGCGCTGTTTCGACAACAATTCCCAGAGGATGACGCCTGCGGCAAACACATCCGCCGCCACATCCACCGGAGGAGTCGGCGTGTTTGCCGTCGCTGCACTGAGCGCTTTGACGCGCTCCGGTGACGCGTATGCCAGACGATCGGGTTTCAAAAGACCGTGCGGGCCGAACTTCGAAAGCGCCTGCGCCCAGCCAAACCCCGCAATTCGCGTCACGCCGTCCTTGCCGACGATGATGTGAAACGGATTCAATTCGCCATGAGCCACCGCGGGCGATGCACCGTGCGCCGCCGCCAAACCTTCGAGCATCTCGCGGCCAATCCGCAAAGCGACCCCCGGGGCAAGGCCGTCGGTCTTCGCTTGAGTAATCAGCGTCGAGAGCGATTCTCCGGCAAATTGCTCGCAAGCGACAAACACCTCGCCCTCGGCTTGCCCGCATTGCGCAACCGGCACGAGATTCGCATGAGGCGCGAGTTTTCCAGTCGCCGCGTCACGCAAAAACGCATCGATGGCATCGGCCTTTTTGGTCACGTTGCGGTGTAAACGCAGGACGACATACGCCTTGTCGTCATCGGGCGTCTTGGCCGTCCATGTTGTCGCGACGCCGCTACCGGCGATTTCACGCGTTAACTCGTACTTGTCGAGCTTAAAGGCCGAGCCAAGGCTGGGTTGGTCGAGGGACATGACCGCTGCATGCTACCAGGTTTGCAATCGTCGGATCCAGCAAGCTGATCGGCACCTTCGTATTTACGAATTCACCGCTCCCCAGGGGGAATTCGCATCTGATGTAAAACGTGCCACGCGGACATCATACCTCGAATCCCTACGAATCCGTAGTATGGTGAAGCTGCTCCGCCAAACCCACGCCGCCCGGTCACGCTCGCTCAATGACGAGATCCACCCCGCTTCCGCTTCGGCCTCGCTTGGCCGATCACGTATCGGCACGCCGACATCGAGCGCGAAATGAAGACGCCTGGGTTCTATATGACAATCGATCGGGCCAGGCCTATCGCGTCGGCCTCCGCGAATGGGGATTGCTGCTCCACGCCGACGGCACTCGCGATCTCGAAGGCATCATCGCCGCAGCATCACGCACGGGCACGCTCGCTCGAGTCTCCGCACTCCAATCGTTCCTGGAAGCTCTGCACCAAGCCGGCCTCCTTGCCGACGGTGTCGATCGTCCTGCCGAACCTCCGCCGGTCCGTCCGCCGTTGCCGATCGACTCGTGGCCGAACTACCGGCTGAGTTGTGATGGTTTGGGAAGCTGCTGTCGTCTTTACTCGACCATCATGGTTCGTCCCGTCGAAGAGGCCAGGGCGCGCGGTTTGCTCCCCTTGGTTTTCGACAGCGGTGATCATCCCGAACGGCTCTTTGCGCCCCTGACTGGATCCGCGCCGTGTGGAGCATCTTCGTTCGGGTTTGTCGACGGACGCTGCGTTTACCTCGAAGCCGATGGGCGCTGTGCCTTGCACGCCGCCGGCGGTCCCGAGGGAAAACCTTTGGGATGTCGCATGTTTCCCGCCCTCTTCGTCGATGACGGGCAAGCCGTTCGCGTCTCGGCCGCCATCGAATGCGCCTGCGTCTTGGCAAGCCTCGACAAACCCGATGAAGGCGAGTTGCTCGTGCCAAACCACGTTCGCTCCTCCGACGACCTTGATCCGGGCATCCACATCACGTCGTTGCCGGAGACGATCGCCCTCACCAAGAAACGTCGAGCGTCACGGGACGAACTCGTGCGCTGGTCGCGCATCGTCGCGGCGTCTTCGCCGCCCACGAATGTGCCGGGCGCTTTTCTCGCGCTTGCCGAGGCGGTGGAGACCTGGGGCTTGGATCTGCACGCGGCCACCGTGGCGATGGCGTCTCATCGGCCCGTTGATCCCGACGCGATGCGGCCCGCATGGATCGCGTTGGCGGAACGGACGCAAGCGCGACTGAAGATCGACGGCGCATGGCGATCGGACAATGACTTGGCTTTTCGCGCCATCGGTTGGATCCATCGGGCGGCGAAGTTCGTGTTGACCAACCCGGACGAAGTCGAGCGGCTTTGCTCGGCAGATCGTGCGGTCGAAGCTGCAAAGTCCGAAGCGTTTTACCTTCAAGCTGGAGCGCACGGGCATCACTTCGTTCTCGGCGATGCGCCACTCGTGCAGGCGCTGCGGGATCGAGCCACGCGGGTCGTCTTGGCTCGAGCGGTCGCGCGGGTGGTTTCGGAGGACGAACTTCGGGATGAACCTGCGCTTCGTCATCCGTTGGCTTTGGTCGAAGCGACGCTCCGAGGCCATGGATTGTTGGTCCAGGGCGTTCTACTTTGAAAAACCTTCGAGCACGTGGTTGGCCAAGGTTTCACCAAGCTCGCGATAACCGCGTTGGGTCAGATGCACGCCGTCTTTGGTCGCTCGGGGATTCGGCTCCAGCCCCCAAGCGCGAATGGATCCGGCGCCGCCCATGATCTTGTACGTATCCCAAAAGCTGCACTTCGCTTCCAAGGCGCCTTGCTGAAGCGCATCTCGAACGAGCGGCGTGCGTTCACGCGTTTCGGTACGATCCGTCGGCGCCAGGACGAGGCAATCGGTCTCCGGGACAAACTTGCGTATACGCTCCATCAGTTGCCCGACGCGTTTGGTGTATTTCGCCGGGTCGACTTGCACGTCCCCCGATTCGTTCGTGCCGTATTCCAGGATGACGAGCGACGGGTTTCGCCGGACAATCTCCGCTCCAAACGCCGCTTCGTTCCATCCAAGCGCCGTGCTCAAGCGTGCGCCGTTGATGCCCAACGTATCCACCACGACGCCTGCTCGTTCCGCCGGATCACGTTCGATCACCACGCCGCAAAACTCCGGCGTTCCCCGCGTTGGTGAAACGGTGATCCGATCTCGTCCGGCTGTGGTGAAGAGCAGATGTTGGATCTGATTGACGGGCTCGTTTTTCCCGACACCGACCAGCTTCTTCACGCCCGAATCGAGCGTCACTTGAAACTGTTCGACTTTGGATTCGAGGCGGTAGCAGAGATCCCACGTGAGTTTTCCTTCGAGCTGTTCGTCGGTCACGTTCACATACGCGCGACCTACGCCCGCGAAGCTCGTGGTCAAGATCCCGCCGAGTCCGAACACGCCGTCTTCGGATTTCGAAGGAGCCGCCGGGGCTTTGGGTTTGACCTTCCATTTGTTCTCGACAGACAGCCGCACGCCGTCATGGCGATAGTTTTTCCAGCCGATGTGGACAAACCCGGGTCCTGCTTTTCCAAACCGTTTCTGGAGCACATCCCGAAGAGCTCCCGACCAAAAATCCGCTTGTCCATGCGAATCACCAAGCCACGCGACGCGTACGTGCGTCTTGCGTGTGCCTGCTTCGAGTTCTCTCAGCGCCGCATGAAATCGAGCGAGCTCGGGGGGACTCGTGGGGCCTTTGGGAGCAGGTTCGGGCGGAGGTTCCGCGGTCGCCACGGCGGACTCGGCGGGAGCGGGCGCGCTTGCCGACGGTTGTGGTGCGGGCGTTGCGGACGCTGCGATCGAGGCGCTTGGCGGGAGGTTTGGTGCGGCATCCACGGGGCCGGAACGTTCGGGGCCCGGGCTACACGCGACAAACCCGAGGGACATCCAAAGCAGGGCGGTGATTCGGCGCGAGAACATGGATGGGTTTTGAATTGGAAACTCGATCCTGGGGCGGGACGACGCCGACGATGGCGGATGTCCAAGCGGATCGGGCGGAGCTTACTTCATCGGCCGGGCACTTCGCCGTCGCCTACGGAGAATTTCCTGGTCGTCCCAGCAGTTCGTGTTCGATTTTCACGAGCTTGTTGTACACGCCGATCGTGAGGAGCGTCGGGGCCCATTGGCCTACGAAATTGGCCAGCTCGAGGCGCCGGGAATTACCGAAACGGCTTACCGGTCGAGCCGAGGCCGCAAGGCCGGCGGAAAGAACGATCGAGCCCAGCGCAAACAACAAATACGTCATCGAGGGCAAACGCGAGGTTTGTTGCTCGATGAGCGCGGTTGTTTTTCCTTCGTTTTTGCGCGTGCCGGACATGCTTTGCGGGGAAACATCGAACGATTGGTTCATCGTTTCATCCTCCTCGGAAACCACTCGGGGTCCGCGCGGCGTCTTGCGATGATCGCGCCAAGGGGTAAGTCGTGCGCGGAGAATGCAGGCGAACGGCATGGGCGAGGGGCCGGGCAAACGTCGGGGTTTTGATTGTGCGCCGGTCGTTCTTCATACCTGCTTGCGGAGGACGGCTCGACTGTTTCTCCGATAAAACCATTTCTTTGCCAATTCGGCGGCCAGCACATACATGAAGACGATTGCTCCAAGCACCACGAGCGTCTGCAAGGGTAAGCGCGTAAAACCCAAGGGTTCGGCCGACCGCGAATACACCAAAGTGAGCACGAGCAGCCACACGAGCACGGTCGAGCCGAGCAGCGCACGCGATGGCAAGCTTTGAAAAAATGGCAATCGAGTACGAATGACCAAAACGACGAAGGTCGCTGAGAAGACGGATTCCAAAAACCACCCCGTGCGAAAGGTTTTCGCATCCGCGCCCAGATGAACCAAGGCGCTGAAGGTGGCGAAGTCGAAGAACGAGCTGAGCAACCCGAAAATGATCATGAATCGACGCACGAAACCAAGATCCCAGCGCTCGGGTTTTTCGACCAGAGCGGGATCGACGCGATCGGTGGCAATGGCCATTTCCGGAATGTCCGTGAGAAGATTGGTAAGTAAAACCTGTTTCGGGAGCAAGGGCAAAAATGGCAGAAAGAGGGAAGCGCCCGCCATGCTGAACATATTGCCAAAATTGGCGCTCGTGGCCATGAAGACGTATTTCAACGTGTTGGCGAAGGTGCTTCGACCTTCTTGAACGCCGGCGGCGAGTACGGACAGGTCGTGTTGCAGCAGCACGAAATGCGCGGCTTCTTTGGCGACATCGACGGCGGAATCGACGGAAATGCCCACATCGGCGGCGTGCAGTGCCGACGCGTCATTGATGCCGTCGCCGAGAAAACCCACGACGTGACCGGCTTTGCGATATGCCAAAATGATGCGTTCTTTTTGATTGGGTTCCACTTCCGCAAAAATGTCGACCGAAGACACGCTTGCTTTCAGCGCCTCGTCGCTCATTTGCCGCAAGTCGTGACCGGTGAGCACCTTTTCGTGGCGCAAGCCTATTCGGCGTCCCAAGTGGGTCGCGGCCAAGTGGTTGTCACCTGTAATGAGCTTGAGTGAAACGCCGAGGGATTTCAGTTTGGTGATGGCGTCTTCCACGCCGGCCTTGGGCGGGTCTTCCAGCACCAAGAAACCTTGGAATACCATGTCCTTTTCTGCGTCGTGATGAATGCGTAATTCATTGTGCAGGACGCGATTGGCCACGCCCAATACGCGATAACCTTGGGTGCTGAGCTCGCGGTAGCGTTCATCAATTTCAGTGCGGCATTCTTCGATGGGTATTTCGCCGGCATGCGTCGCGGCGCTCTTACAAACATCGAGCATCTGAGCCAACGCACCTTTGGCGATGAGGCGATACCGGCCGTTTTCCGCTATCAATACCGACAAACGTTTGCGCAAAAAATCATAGGGGATTTCATCGAGTTTTTCCACGCCGGTGAAGTCGAAGCGATTCATGGCGCGCAGGCCTTCGTCGATGGGATTGGCAAAACCGCTTTCGAGCGCCGCATTGAGACACGCTTCGCGTAATATCGTTTCGCTCTCGCTTCCTTTGATATCCAATGCGGCGTGTACGCGCACTTTGCCTTCCGTGAGCGTGCCGGTTTTGTCCGAACAAAGCACGTCCATGCTGCCGAAGTTTTCAATGGCCGAGAGACGTTTGACAATCACATTGGCTGCGGCCATGCGTTTGGCTCCCCGGGCCAAGTTGACGCTGATGACGGCCGGCAACAATTGCGGCGTCAGGCCGACCGCCAAGGCCAGGGAGAACATGAACGTCTCCATGATTGGTTTGCCCAGGTAAACATTGAGGGCAAAAATCAGCACGAGCATGATGAGCGTGACTTCCGTGAGGAGAAAACCGAATCGTCGAACGCCGCGCTCGAATTCCGTCTCCGGTGCAGCTTGGGCCAGGCGTCCGGCGATATGTCCCAATTCGGTATCGCTTCCGGTCAATATCGCGACCGCTTTTCCCGTCCCGCTGATGACGTGCGTGCCCAAGAATAAGCCATTGCTGCGTTGTGCAATCGGAACATCCGGCGCCGTCGTGCCGGGAGACTTTTCTACGGGAAACGTTTCTCCGGTCAACGCAGCTTCATGAACGAACAAATCTTTCGCTTCCAACAGGCGGCAATCGGCAGGGACCAGACTGCCTGCGGAGAGCAAGATGATATCGCCCGGAACGATATGGTCGACAACGACCTTCGTGGGTTTGCCGTTCCGTAACACCAGCACGGTGCTTTTGACTTGCGCCATCAAGTGCTGTACGGCGTTCATCGCCCCGTATTCTTGCCAAAAACTCAGCAATCCGGATACGACGACGATCCCGAGGATAATAGAACCATCCACATTGTCGCGCAAATAGAACGACAAACTCGCGGCGGCGATCAGCATCAACACGATGGGCGTTCGAAACTGCGCGAAAAGCAGCGAAAGCGCCTTTGGGCCGTTGTTGCGATGCGTTTGGCGCGGTACGCGAGCCGCCGCCTCGTCGTCGCTCAAGCCTTCGATCGAACTACGCAATGTAATGAGCAGTTCGTCCGGGTCTTGGGTCCAGCTGGTGCTTTGAGCCTTTGTCGCCATGGCCGTGTTCCTCGGGACGAGCGTTTCCGCAAAGCGCGCGTGCGACGATGTCCGATTGGTTCCGCATACCTATATGCTCATGCCGGCGAGTGTTTGTCCAGCATCGCCGCGGGGCGATCGAGCGTCTTGGACGGCTCAAATGAAAGAGCAATTCTAGATATGCCCGCTCGAGCGTCAGGAAAAACCAATGCTTTTCGATGTGCAGGCAATCCATGAGGCACGCGTTTTCATTGCCCCGACCCGGCGCCATCATCACGGTGGTCAAACGATCGAATGCCGGCGGCAATCATTCTTCCTTGCGAAGGATGGCCAATGATTCCGGTCATGGGTCAATGCTTCACGGACCGTCCGAAGTCGATTGCAACGTCGAAATCAGACCCGAACGGTGATCGTGATCACGGATCGTCGGACGTGGAAGGCTTTGTCAAAAGTTGCACGCCATGGTTGGCGTCCACAAAACCGCCTCAACGCGCTCGCGTTTTCGTATTAGCTTCCCTCGCAATGACGTGTCGCTCCGCGCATCGAATCGGTTGGACTGGGCGTTGGCTGTCGCTGCTTTCGCTCGTTACGGCGCTTGTTGCCATGCCCGGCTGCAAACAAGAACAAGCCGCTCCGCTTCCGGAAAAACCGGTGCAGCTCGATCCGTTGCCCGTTCCCGCCAATCTGATCGCGGATGTGTACATTCCAAACCCGGACGTGACCTGGGCGAAAGCTCGCTTGGCCGTCGGTGGTCCGGCGATGTTTTTGCCGACGACGACGGGCGCTTTGGCGGCGACGTTCTTCGGATTGCCGCTGACGGTGGGCTCCGAGATCGACGGCAACATTCCCGTCGTCGGTGCGGTGCTCGAAGGACGTGACGGGGGCAAACCTCGTACGGCGATCGGTTTGCATCTGCGCGCCGCCGACAATTTCATCAACGTCATCACCAAAGGCGAACAGGCGCGGCATTCGACGCGTGTGGATGAGAAGACGAAGATCACGATCATCGAGCCGAAAGGTGGAGGAACCGGATCGGCTGCGCTCGGCGTGCTCGGGAACTATTTGCTTGCTGCTCCAACGATCGACGACTTGCTCGACGTGGGGCCGTACGTCGTTCGAAACCTGACGACGGCGAAAATGCCGAAGAACGAGATCACCTTCGACATGCCGCATGCGGCGATCGAAGGTGCGGTGGCGACGACGATTCGTTCCAAATGGGAAAACATCAAACCCAGGCCGCGAGCGGATTCGGCGGTGATGTCACTTCCGAGCCCGCTGCAAACGCTCGTCGATGGAGTGCTCGGGGTGCTCGTCGAGGTGGATCGCGGGAAGATCACGGTCGACTTTGATCCGCAGGTGGTGCACGTGCGGTTCTCCGGCGCGCCCAAATCGCCGCTTGCGGCGGGATCCAAGATTGCGGCGATGAGCGTCGGCGATCCGAAAAAGCTCCTCGATTTGCCCGGGGCTACCGACGTGGCGGTGTTTGTCCAGGACAGCGCGGAGACGCGGACAAACGATGCGCAGCAGTATGCCAAGTCGTTGGCGTCGGCGATGGGCAAGGACGTGACGGACGAGGATCGCGCGGCGATCGACAAGGCGCTCGTGGCGCTGGCCAAGTCGCGCGGAGACACGTTTGCTGCGGGGTTGACGCTCTTGCCGACGGGGCCGGCGGCGTTTGTCCGTAGTTCCGTGGGAAAACAAGACGAGCTGCAACGAGCTCTCGACGATGTGTTTGGTTTGGTCGAACGCAAGACGGTCAAGGGGTGGCTTGGCGAGTTGGCGCTCGAGGTCGAGACGAACAAGACGGTGCTGGAAGATATGAAGGGCGATGTTCGGCGCGTGCACATCACGCGCGTGGAACCCAAAGTTTCCGGAGACAAACCGAAGGACAAGACAAACGCGAAGGCGTCGGACGCGGGCAAAGCCAAGAAGGATGAAGCTGTGCCGGCCAAAGACGGAGCGACATCGACGACGCCGAAAGCGATCGATGTGTTGTACCTTTTGGGAGCGGAGGATCTGGTGCTTGGCGCGGGATATGACGCCAAAGCTGCGCTGCGCATGGCGATCGAGGCATCGGCGAAAGACAACCTCTCGGCGCGAAGTGATCTCACGACGGCTGTGTCCGCGTTGGGTGGAAAGGCGTCGTTTGTCGCCGTCGCGGATTTGATGCGATTGCTCGCGCGTCAGGCGGGAAATGCGACGCCGCCCGTCGGTGCTCCGGTGGTGTTTGCCGTGGGCAAAGGCGGGGAAGGGGCGGGCGCGGACGAACCTTGGATGAAGCTCGATGCGCCGAACGTATTGATTCAAGAAGCCATCAAACGTCGTGCAGCGTTTTGACGTCGCGCGTCAGGTGTGGTCGGATGCCGGTGCTGTTTCGATGAAGGATCGAGGGGTCATGGTGCGAGCTGGTTTTTTGCTGACGTTGGGCGCGGTGATGGTCGGACTTTCCGCGTGTGGGCAAGGTTCGACCGTCAGTGGAGGGGTGTCTTCGACCGATAAGCTCGCTCCGGCGTCGCCGATGGTTTCCACGACGGTGGCTCCACCTGCGCCATCGGCATCGACGGTTGCGGCAGTTGCTCCAGAAAAACCCTGCGGGATGCCCAAGAGTCTTCCCAAGCCCGATTGGCCGAAGAAGCTCGAATCCACGACGACCACCGAGCCCGATCCGTTCGTCGCGGGAACCGCAACGATTGCGGTTTTTCCCGACACGCAATATTACATCGACTGCCGATCGGATCATTTTCGCAAGCAGATCGAATGGGTGATGGCACAACGTTCGACGCGGAACATTCGCGCGGCCGTGACGTTGGGGGACTTGACGGAGCACAATTACAAGGAAGAGTGGGAGTTTTACAAAGAATCGCTGAAACCGCTCGATCCGACGTTTCCGTTTTTGCTGACCCTGGGTAATCATGATTATGGCGATGCGGGCTCGGCGAACATGCGGAGATCGTTTTTCGGAGAATACTTCGATACGAAATTCGTCGAGCAATCCAAGGCGTTGGTCGAGACGGCGGAGCCCGGGAAACTCGAGAATGCGTTTTACTCGATTGGACTCGGCAAAGTCGACGTGGGCGTGATCATCTTGGAATGGAGCCCGCGCAAGAAGATCGTCGAATGGACCGAGCAGGTGATCAAGAAGCACCCGAAGCATCGCATCATGATGGCGACGCATGCGTATTTGTATTCGGACAGCACGCGATACGATTACAAAAAACGCGGAAAAGATCAGGAATGGAATCCGCTGGCGTATCCGACGCACAAGAGTGACGCGGCCGGCGAGGTCAATTACGACGGCGAGATGTTGTGGCAGGCCGTGTTCAAGAAATACCCCAATGTCTTCATGACCATGAACGGCCACGTGCTCAACAATGGTACGGGGCTTTTGACGAGCAAAGGCGACAAGGGCAATACCGTGCACCAGATGCTGGTCAATTATCAAATGCTCGACGAAGGCGGTCTTGGGTATTTGCGGTTGCTCGAATTTTTGCCGGACGGAAAAACCCTGCGCGTAAAAACGTATTCACCGTCGCTCGGCGTGTATTCCACCGCCAAAGACCAGGATTTCAAGCTGACGGTCGATCCGCCGCTTTGGAAGTAAACGCGGCAGTCGGGCTTCGCCCGGACCCACCCGGGGCTCCGCGCCCCGGGACCCGCGCAAGGGCCCAGGCCCTTGACCCTTGTATTGGTTTGTCCACTACGTGGCCAAACCAAACACGTGTCAGGAGGCTATTGCATACATAAACCTGGTCGTTTCGGGTGCGAAGCACACGAAACGTATTGGTCCAGCGCTCGCTGGTCCGGGTCGAGGGGCGGATAGCCCTTCGTCGGGTCCGGGGTGAAGCCCCGGGGCGCTCAAATGTTGATGCTTTGCGGGATTCGTTCGGGTAGGAAAAACGGATAGGGCCCCAGGCGAGAACGATTTCGTCCTTCAATGGTTCGACCGATTTCGACGAGCTCGCGTTGAAATGCTTCGAGGGCGTGGTGAATGGCCGGCTCGCGGAACCACAACGTCGGATAAGCTCCGAGTTTGGTATGATAAACGCCGCCCAGCGTCGATAAGAACTCGACTTGCGCCGTGGCCACTTCCATCGGCGCCAGCATATCGAGCAGCGGATTGTTGGCGGATTCCGACGCGGAGATAGGTGCACTGCGATAGGTCGCTGCGGGCACCATCGGGGTAAACGTCATGAGATCTGCTTGCGCAAAATTCACGGCGGCATGTTGAGCGCTCGCGGTAAAAATGATCATCGTCACCGCTTTGATGAGGTACCAGGTCGTCGTGAGTTTGCCTCGGCCGTCTTCGCCAAACCCTGGCAGCCGCCCGCCATCCGGCGCAACGATTTCCGCCGCCCATCGTCGCAATGGTTCGTCTCCGCTGACGTGCGCATCCGACGCGTAATACAAGCCGACGTAGGCAGTGACCCACCGTTCGATGGCTTGCCATAACAAGAGCGCGTCGTCGCGATAAGGGTATTCCAGGTTTTCATCGAGGACCCCGCGAGCCGCCAGGGCTTTGGGCAAGAAACCTTCATTGAAATAAGGCATTGCCATCGCGGTCGCGCCCACGATACGACTGGCATCGATCGTTCCGGCCAACGTCTTGTCGACGGCCATGCCTTTGCGCAAAAGTTTGTCTTGGGCTTCGTGGTTGATGTTCAGCGTGCCTTCGAAGTGGGGCAGCAACAATCGCCCGATGGGGTGGTTTTCCCCCAATTGACGATGCGTCGCGATCACCATCGGTTCGATCAACAGATGCGTTCGCGCCAGGTGGCTCACGAGTTCATGATGGTTCGTATCGGCGCAGGAAACACATAGTTTGGCTTTTTCCCACAATTCGCCGTCGGCGGGCGTGAAAATGCGGTAATCACGCGGGTCCTGTCCGCATTGAATGGCTATGGGGCGTAAACGACGTTTTCCGGTGCCTCGAGGTAATGCGAAAAGAGCCAACGGGGCAAACCCGTACTTGGGGCCCGTCGGGAAATTTCCGTTGGTCACGTTCTTCAAAACGGCATAATTCGTCAAATACAGGCGATCTTCTTTCGCCGCCAACGCCAATGAATCGAAACCATCGTTCATGACGCGTCCGAAGGATTCCTCCGTGACGGGGAAGTTATCGGGCAGCGCGGAAATTCTTTCAATGACCATCGGGTTCCAACCCGCGACGCGCATCCAAGCAAAGAGTTCGTCATCATTGGGGCGGCCGGCAATCCAAGGTTTCGGTAATGTGGCAAAAAGCGCGTGGTAATCCTCGAGCGATGAAGGGCGGCCCGTGGGGCCTTGAATGAGCGAGCGTAAAACCGTTTCCAGCACTTTGAGCGGATCGTAAATTCCAAATGCGAGCATTTTCGACGCAATTTCCGTCGCTTGGGCATGCGCGCCAAAACCTTCGCGAATGGTCTCCAGCGGCTGACTGAACGACAAAACCTCTTCCTGCCCCACGCCGTCGCCGCCCGCTCGCGCCGCGGTCAGCTGAGGTTCGTCATCGAAATCCGTCGAAATCAAGTCCAACGCCGGCAGGTTCAAGTGGTCGAGGTTCAACGAGGTCGAACCCATAACGTCGTCGTGACCCGAGAACGTCAGCACTTCATCGCCCGGACTGGCGGCTCGCCCGGTATTCACGGCCCAAGTCACACGATTCTTCGCAATGCGTAGTACCTGCCAAACCACACGAAGCATCCACGCCAGTGAGGGTTTGTCGGCACGAGGTACGGATTGGGCCATCGCCAGCGGCGCGAGGTATGTGTAGTTGTACTTGTAGTCTTCGCGTGACGTCGGCGAGAGAATATCAAGCAGACCGAAGTTCTGGAGGTCGGCAGGGATCGTGCTCGGAGCTTCGTCGGACATGCCGCTACGGTAGGCACAACTTTTTCGAGGACGCAAGCCCGTGCGGCGCTATTCCGCACGAGGGACGGCATTACGAACGCAACGAAATCCGAGCCCGGGGACTTTGTATTTCATGATGGCGCCGCCTCGATAATCCGACTGGATGCCCATACCGCTGCGGTTCCATCCGCCGCCGCGAATGACGCGATTGATGACATGCGGATTGTCCGCGCGTGGATCCGTTTCGGGCACGCCTTTGTACGGCATGTAGCTGTCGAGCGTCCATTCCCAGACGTTACCGGCCAAATCGTGAATCACGCCGGAAGGCAGTACGCGATCGCCTTTGCGATGCGTGGCGACCTTCGACGGACCTCCGCCGTGACATCCGCTGTCGCCGCCGGGTGAAACGAGGACACCTTGCGTATAATCGGCGAATTCGCACGAAGGAAGCTCGTTTCCCCAAGGCCATTTTCGACCGTCCCCGCCGGTGGCGGCCCATTGCCATTGCGCTTCCGTGGGCAGAGATTTGTCCATTTTTTCGCAATAGTACTTGGCCATGCCCCAATCGACCAAATTGAGCGGGTAATCTTCTTTGCCCGGGACGTCGTACGTCTTCCACACATCGGGCTTGACCGGTTTTTCGCAACCTTTTTCTTCGACGCACTTTTTATAGGCGCCGGCGGTCACTTCCGTCGCGTCCATGCAAAATGGTTTCGTTAAGACAACCTGGTGCGGTAAATCGGCAATACCGGAACCTCGATTGCCTGAAGCCCGAGAGCCAAAACCAAAGCGTTCTTTGCCGGCGCCCAAGGTATACCCATTGGGACCCGTCGCGGGCACGTACACTTCGCCTTCGGGACAGGCCGGAGCGCAAGCGCCCGCGTCGCAACGTTCAATCGACAAACACGTGCTCACGACGTCGGGAGTTTGTCCCGACGACTTGCAACGAATGACGCGATGGCCGTCGCATGCCGTGGCTCCGTCGGCGACGCCGGCACAAGGTCCTGCGGGAACGTTTGCGGCCTGCACAACGCCGGCTGAAGCTGCAGGCTCGGATTTCCCGGCAACGGAATCGGCGGGTCGCGGGGGTTCTTCCCGAGGCTTGGATTCGCTTTTTTGACAGCCGAATACAGCACAAAACAGAACGATGAAAACGCTCGACGAACGCATCGCCGAGCACGATAGCTTTGGGGCGGGGCAGGGGCCAAAAGAATGGCGTTGAAAGTCGCGAAGGCCGCTTCCGTGCGTACGGGACAATTTATGGCGAGGGACGATCGACGGGTCGACACGCACAACGCAATCGGCGGGGGACAAGTCCGGCGGTGTGGGTTCGTTGTCGTGCTGGTTCGTCGTAACCCATCAATCGGGTAACGAAAATGGGCGGCGGCATGAATCCAATCCATCGGGCGACTTCCGAATCCGGGATGGTTGCGTCCGAGGCGACGATGACATGCCGGTCATGGAACGTCGAATGCGACTCGAATTGGTTTTGGGCCAGTTTTCCTAGTTGCTCCGGCGTTGTCGCGAATTCACCATTCAGCTTTGCGCCGGCTGTACCGAGTTCGACCAGGCCAAGTCGCGTGTACCAGAAATCGTACGTGGAACATGTCGTGTCGTTTGTCGCGGCGCGCGGTAATTTCGCAATGTCGAGGGAAGTATCCGGACACAAGGCCACGGGGCCTTCTCGAGGCGGCGGCAGGGGATTTCGAGCATCGAAAGCGAGAGGTCGGGTCGTCAGCCAGGCGTGGGTGCCGATCGCCGCGGTGATAATGCCCAAAATCCACAAGCAAGATCCGAAAGTACCGTCGCTCATCGATCGATTTCGGAACGCTTGAACCGAGATCACGATTGTCGCGAAAATCGCAATGCTGAGGACGCTTCGACGAGCAATGGCCAATACTTGGTCGCCGTGTTGAATGGCCCAAAGAACATCCGGATCCATGAGCGCGGTTATCGGGGGAGGATTGCCGAGGGGCGACAGACGCAATCCGATTCCGACGGCGGTGACGAAACAAAGCAAAAAGCACGTGACAAACAATCCAATCGGTATGCGGGCACGAATTTGGGATGAACGACGAGCGAGCTGGAGGAGCGTCAAAGCACCGAGCGCGGAGAAGATGCCCATGGCCGTGCCGACAACCGACAAAACCGGCTCGATGATGTCCAAGGATTCAAAGAATGAAGTTCCCCGAGCCGTCTGGTAAGAATCAAGCAATGCCTGCCTTGCGTTGTGAACGGTGTGTATGGCTACGCCAAACCCGGCGACAAAAAGAATCGTGGACATGAACGCGCAAAGTTTGAGAGTTCGATGCCGCGGGCCGGTTCGTCCAAGAAAAACCAAGAGCAGGCAATCTGCGGCGCTGATCAACGACGCCACGAAAAGCAGAACCATGGCGACGATTTCCGGTTTGTTCAGGTCGAGATCCCGGATGGTCGTGCCAAACTCCATGAATTACCTCCACCAAAACGACAACAGGAAGGATTGATATCCCGCCCAATCGAGCGCGGCGAGGCAGAGGAGCGTGATTCCCCAGAGGAGGAGCAATTTGGGCCAAACCGTTTTGAGGTTCATGGCTGCACGATTGAACGTCAGCGGACGACGTGGATTGGTTTTTCAGCTTGGCGAATCGATCAAATCCCCACCTTCGGACACACACCCGCAAACGGACAATCCTCGCAATGGGCCACTTTCGCCGTACAGATGTAGCGTCCGAGCAAAACCATGGCCGGGCCGAACTTCGTCCACTTGTTTTTCGGCACCATCTTCATCAAGTCCCCTTCGATCACGTCGGGTTTGTCATTGTCCGTCAGCCCCATCCGTTGACTCACGCGCGCCACGTGCGTGTCCACGATGATCCCCGACGGAATGTCCCACGCATTGTTCAGCACCACGTTGGCCGTTTTTCGCGCCACACCTCGGAGCTTCGTCAGCTCTTCCATCGTGTTCGGCACTTCGCCACCGTGTTTGTCCACGAGCGCCTTGCAGGTCTCTTGAATCGACTTCGCTTTTTGCTTGTAGGTGCCCGTCGGCTTCAAGATTTCTTCCAGCTCTTCGGTGTTTGCCTCGACGTACGCTTTCGCCGTCGGGTACTTTGGAAACAGCGTTTTGGTGACTTTGTTGACGCGCACGTCCGTGCATTGGGCCGCGAGGATCGTCGCCACGAGCAGTTCGAGCGGCGTCGTCCAATCCAGCTCGTACCTGGCGTTCGGATATTTCGCTTCGAGCCCTTCGATCAGCGTGTCCATCGAAATTCCAGCACTCTTGGTCATGATCGACGTCTCCCGAGCAACTTGACCGGTCGTTGAACTCGTCCCCCAAAAATTTTTCGCACGCGAGGACGAACTTGGAGTACAAGGCCCCAGGTCCGATGGTCAAGACATTTCCCTTTATCGCCTACCACACGAGCATTGGAACTCCGCCCGAGCTCGCGCCCGCTCCCATCCAGCGTGAATGGATGATGAAAACGCGTGACGGGTTTGCCAATCGCTGCTTGCCGCTGCTCATCGCCAATCAAGCCGGATGGTTTGTCCTGTCGCCTCATACCGTCCGGGCGACGTGGAACGGTTCGAACGAAATGAGCAGCATCAGCATCGAGCACCTCGACGGTCCCGAACCTTATTTGGCGGCCTCGCACTTCGGCTACGGCATTCTCACGTTCACGATTCCGTATTTGTTTCGGACGCCGCCGAATTGGAATCTGATGGTTCGAGGTCCGACGAACATGCCGAAAGACGGCATCAGCCCGCTCGACGGAATCATCGAAACGGATTGGGCCTTTGCGACGTTTACGATGAATTGGCAATTTACGCGCCCCAACGCGCCCGTGACCTTTCAAAAAGGCGATCCCATTGCGATGCTCATTCCGATGCACCGCGGAGACCTCGAGCAATTCGCGCCGACGATTCGCGGATTGTACGATGATCCGGCCACGGCCAAAGGATATTCGGCGTGGCGTGAGAGCCGCAGTAAGTTCATTCAGGATTTGCCGGTCGAAGGCACCGATGCGAATGAAATGGAATGGCAAAAAGATTACGTTCATGGTCGTTCGCCGGATGGAACCGTGGCCAAGACGCATCAACGCAAATTAGCGCTCCGTCCATTTCGCAAGGTGGAAGCTCCCAAACCGGATCCAAAGAAAAAGAAGTAGCCAGCAAATATTTCACGTCCACGACGGTAGGCCATCATGCTAGGTTTTCAGGGTGAACTACCAACCGCCTGATGAAGAGTGGGTTTCTTTCGGTCCACACCGGCATCGATTCGAGCCGCCGGACATCTATTACTCGTGCATTCACGGTGACGTCTCGGGACCCGACATGCTCACCCAGATTCACGCGCTCAAGGCCATTTCGGAACGCGTGGGCCAATCTGTTTTTTGGCTCTCCGACGTGCGCAAAATGAGCGCTCTGACGCCCGAAGCTCGACAAGCGACGGCAAAAGTCAGTAAATCGACGGACGTACGAGTCGCCCTGCGCGGATCGGCCATTTTCGGAGCGGCGTTTACGACGCGGGTGCTCGTGACGCTCATGGTGCGTGCCGTGAGGGCGCTCAACCCGGACAAACTTCGCCCATTGGCGTTCGTGGAAACTGAAGCCGAAGCTCGGGCATTTTTGGCGGTGCAGCGCGAAATTGCCGGCGGGCGTTCTCGTCTTTAGACCGAACATAAGAGACGAAACGAAAGGTTACGCCTCGTAACATTTCAATCGTCCCGGCGATGTCGCGGTGTTTGTTCAAAAATCGAGCATATATCCGAAACTGTGCTACCGGTACGCGCATCATTCGCCTCATTGACTCGACGTGGTCATGGATCGAAGCCGTCGCCGACGAGATCTTGCGCAACACTTTGAATCTGCGCGGGAATTGCCGCAGGATTTCGACCATGTCGACGTGACTCGACGGGGCGCCAAGATCTTGGGAACCGATGTGTAGGTCGGTCCGTCATGAAGGCGCGTCATGAGTAAACCAGCTCGCCGTACTGCACGAAATACAACGAAAAAACAGGTCATGAAGGACGATGCGACTCGGCACGAGTTGGCGCACGCGTTGGAGCACATCGGACATTTTCTGCCGGATCAAGGGCCGATCAGCGTATTCGTTCATCACAATACGCTTCATGCGTATGGCGAGCTTGGATTTCACAAAGCGATTGCGCAGGCAGTGGAAGACTTGGGCGCTGAAGGATACATGACCGAGGCGGCATTTCAGGAATGCATTGCCAAAGGTCGTATTCGGCTGCTCGATGTGGACGCCGTATTGGAAGCCGAGGCGGTGTCCGTGGAAAAGGCGTTGTTGTCCGGTTTATTGTCGAAGCGCGGGATATATAGAATCGCGCTGCAATATCCGATTCATCCGGAAACGGAGGCGGGTTGGCGATATCTGGTGGAGGAGGGGTTTTATACGACGTCATTACCTGTCGATTTGGACGAAACCGCGCGAAATGCGATTATTTCCGAGGGCGCGTCGTATTTGCAGGAATTTGTGGTGAACGGAGACATCGAGGGATTGGCGCGGGCGCTGGTGGGGGATGGGGATTCGCGGCGGGCCGACGAAATTTGTCGGCACGAGTTCGGTGTGGCGTTCGATATGGCTGTTTTGAAAAAGGCCATTGCTGAAAAGCCCGAACGATTCGCGGTGAGGGCGTTGTTTTCCGCGTGTCGGCGTTTGGGGCGTCGAGACATACGTTTGCCGTCATCGAAGACGTTCGAATTGGGGCATGACGGTTGTCATCGCGACTTGCTGTTGGCGCTCGCGGGGGCGGATACCAATGATCTCGTCAATCCGGCGATGGTTCGGGCGTGTGGGGCGTATTTGGATTTGGGAATGGCGTATTGGCCGATGCCCAATCGTGAGCGCGGGTTTTACGCGGTCATGCGGGACTTGATTGGTGGTTCGCCGGATGGTCCTGCTCCGTGGCTTCAGGGAATTTCCGAATTATTCCGAAAACAAGCGGCCAAGGACCTCGACGCGCCCGGAGCGATCCTCGAGCTTTTGGCGGAGCTTGGGGTGCGCAAATCGGAGACGGAACATTATTTATTGGCCGTGTCACGTCAGCTTTTGGGTTGGGCCGGCATGTTTGCGCGATTGGAACGAAATCCGGGGGATCGTCCCGACGGGTCGCCTCCCGCGACGCTCGCGGATTATTTGGCGGTGCGTTTGACCTACGAAATCTGTGCTCTACGTTATTTGGCGAAAAAGACATTGGGTTACACGGATCGCGTCGCAGGTTTGGCGAAGCAATACAAAACGATTCCGACGAATCGTCGAGCGCCCGGGGATCACGATGGTCCGCATCGGCTATTTCTCTTGTGCCAGCGGGCGGGGATTTCAGCGCGGGCATTGAGTGCGGCATCCACGGCCGAGGGGACGGCGGTGCTCGATGTGCTCGACGCGTTCAAGCCGCTCGAACGGCGGCGATTGTTGTTGGAGGCGTATGAACGTCGTTATCGCCACCAGATTCTGTCGGCGATACAAACGGTCCGGCCGCACGCGAAAACGTCTTATCGTAAGGCGCCGCGTTTTCAGGCGGTCTTCTGCATTGACGATCGCGAAGAGTCCATGCGTCGGCATTTGGAAGAAACGTCGACGGAGATCGAGACGTTCGGAGCGGCGGGGTTTTTCGGTTTGGCCATGGATTTCATTTCCGTGGACGATCCGCGTCCGGCGGCGCTTTGCCCCGTGGTCGTGACGCCGGCGCACGTCATCAAAGAAGAACCGATTCCCGAAGAAGCGCACCTCTTCGAATCTCGTTTGGCGCGGCGACGTTGGATGTCCGCCATTTTGCACAATACCTCGGTGGGCTCACGATCGCTCGTGCGCGGGACGCTCTTGACGATGCTCATGGGAGGGGTTGCAGCATTGCCGATGCTCGGGCGTATTCTTTTTCCGCGGCTCACGGCGAAAGCCGAAGAGGCATTTCAGAAAAAACTTTTGCCCGAACCCAAGACGGTTTTTCGGGCATTACGCGATGACGATACCAAGCACGGATCGAAACACGCCGGATATACGATTGACGAAGCGGCTGATCGGATCAAAGGGTTGCTTGCCGGAATGGGCAAAGTCGACAAGTTTGCCCGGTTGTTCATCATTATCGGCCATGGAGCGGCGTCCATCAACAATCCGCACGAATCGGCGTATGGATGCGGCGCTTGCGGAGGTCGTCGCGGCTTCCCGAATGCGCGGCTTTTTGCTTCATTGGCGAATGACCCTCGCGTGCGCAAAGCTTTGGTCGACCGTGGGGTCGTGATTCCGGACACGACTTGGTTTCTCGGTGGATATCACGATACGACCAATGATGCGCTTCCGTTCCTCGATGAAGACAAGGTTCCGGCGTCGCACGCGGAGGATTTGAAAGAACTGCGTCGAATCCTCGATATTGCGCGAGCCAAAAATGCGCATGAGCGTACACGACGATTCGAATCGGCTCCGAAGACCAACGATCCGAATGTTTCTTTGCGCCATGTGGAAGGTCGAGCCGAAAGTTTGGCGGAACCTCGACCCGAATACAATCACGCAACGGATGCGATTTGTATCGTCGGGCGAAGGGCTTTTACCAAGGGATTGTTTCTCGATCGGCGATCGTTTCTCGTTTCGTACGATCCGACCATCGATCCCGACGGCAAGATTCTCGAGCGAACGCTCACGGCGGTCGGGCCGGTCGGTGCGGGCATCAGCTTGGAATATTATTTCTCGTACGTCGATAACGAGATTTACGGTTGCGGTACGAAATTGCCGCACAACATTACGGGATATCTTGGTGTCATGAGCGGTCATTCGAGTGACTTGCGGACCGGGTTGTCCCGACAAATGGTGGAAATCCACGAGCCCATGCGGCTCTTGACGATTGTCGAGGCGACTCCGGAGACGCTTTTGGCGATCGCGGGGCGCGTGCCCGTCGTCAAAGAGCTGGTCGTCGGCCGCTGGATGCAGCTTATCGCGATGGACCCCGAGACGGGCAAATTCCAGGAATTCACCGACAAGGGATTCGTACCCATCGAGCCCACGTCGGAGGTGCTCGCGAAGGTGCGTTCGTCCGTGGAATGGTACCAGGGAAAACTCGATCATCTGCCCCCCGCACGAATCGAGATGAAGGCGGAGAAACCCGCTCGAGAGGTTGTCGCTCATGCAGCTTGATCGAATTCGCGAATGGCTCACCCTTGCGGTGCTCGGCGTTCCCGCAGCCTCGTTCTTCTTGCTCGGTGGTTTGTCGCTTTTTCTCCGTTCCCCTTCGGAGAAGGCGACGGCGCGATGGACGGCATTTACGTTCATTACGAGTTTTTGGCTCGCGCTCGCGTCCATCATTTTGGTGTTCACGGACGGCCCGTTCGAACTGAAAATGGGCTCGTTGTTTCAGGTCCCCGGATACAGCTTCGAATTCGAATTGATGGTGGATCGATTGAGCGGCACGATGATGCTGCTCACGGCGACGATTCTCGGCCTCGTGGGGTTTTTCTCGAGCACCTACTTGCATCGAGAACCCGGATTCGACCGATTCTTCATTCTGTTGTCGCTTTTTGCGACGGGCATGATGTTGATCGTGATGGCGGGCAACATTGATTTGTTGTTTGCCGGTTGGGAGCTCGTGGGGTTGACGTCGGTGTTGCTCATCGGGTTTTACCAGGAGCGGGATGCGCCGGTCAAACGCGGTTTTGCGGCGCTCGTGACGTACCGGGTGTGTGACGTCGGTTTGCTTCTCGGCGCGATGATGTTGCACCATTACGCGCATTCGGCGGCGCTTGGAATGGCGTTTACGACCACGACGTGGCCCATCGGCGTGGGGCATTTGGGCACGGGGGCGGCGACGCTCGTGGCTTTGCTTTTCGTCGTCGGGGCGATGGGCAAAGGCGCCCAGCTGCCCGCTTCGGGATGGCTGCCCCGAGCCATGGAAGGACCGACTCCATCGAGCGCGCTTTTTTACGGCGCGTTGTCCGTCCACGCTTCGGTTTATTTGCTCATTCGATTGGCGCCTATATTCGCGGAAGCGCCGGTGGCGCGAGCCGTCCTCATCGTCGTTGGTTTGTCGACGGCGCTGTACGGAACGCTGACGGGGCGTGTGCAATCGGACGTGAAAAACACGTTGGCGTATGCGACGATGGCGCAAGTCGGCATTATGTTCGCCGAAGTGGGCTTCGGATTGCATGCGCTGGCGATTGTCCACATGGTGGGTCATATCAGCGTACGGACCTTGCAATTGCTCAGGGCGCCTTCGGCATTGCGCGAGGCCAATGCAATGCATGCCGCGTTCGGCGGTATTCAGCCCAAAACGGGGGCGCAATACGAAGCGATTTTGCCGGAAGGCTTGCGTCGGGCAATCTATCGTCATGCGCTCGACGGCTTTCACCTCGACGCCTTCGTGCAGCGGGTGATCGCCGCGCCCGTGCTGGGACTGGCGACGCGCGTGGACGCATTCGGTCGATGGTTTCACGCGACGATTATTGGAATGGATACGACGGCCACTCAAAAACCCGTTGAGAAAAACGACGAACAAGAGCCCCATTCGGCTCCACGTCCAGCCTTGGGGACACGCCCATGACGCGCTTGGAATTCCCGTTTCTGCTGCTCCTGCTCGTAGCGCCGCTCCTTTTCGCGCTGCAAGCCCCGCGAATGTCGAGCGATCGCATGGCCCGACGGTACGGTATGGCCATTGCCGCCGGTATGTTTCTGGTGTCGTCGGCGCTCGCATTCTTCTATTTCACTTCGCTGAAACACCCGCAAGTTTGGGTCGATCCCATTCTGATCACATACGCGGGCAAACTCCGTCCCATTTTGGGCATCGATGCGCTCAGCGCACCGCTTTTGCCCCTCAGTACGCTGATTACGCTCGTCGTCTTGATTGCGTGTCCGAGAGGCGACCTGGATCGGCATCATATCGGATCCATCTTGCTGACCGAAGTGGCGATTCTCGGTGTGGCAATGGCCCAAGATCTGGTCGTCTTGGTCTTGTTCTGGATTGCGATGCTCGTGCCCACGTGGCTCGATACGCGAATGCGTGGTGATGTCGTTTTACGCCGAACGATAGAACGGTATCAAGGGTTGGGCATCGTGGCGCTCATTGCGGGCACGATTGTGCTTGGGATCAGCGGGATGAGGGATCACCTCGCGGCGCCGTTGGTCTTGTCGGAACTCGTCAATCATGGTCTGCGGGCGGATTATGCCACGATTGCCGCGGCCTTTTTGGTCGTGGCCGTGATCGCGCGGGGGGCGCTTTTTCCTCTCCAAACATTCACGCCGGTTTTGTTCGAGCGCGGGCATTCCGGATTGGCGGCGCTGCTGTTCGTGTCGCGGCCGGCGAGTTATTTGGTGGCGCGAGTGCTGCTCCCGCTTTTACCCGATGCAGGCCCGACGGCGTTGTCTTTGGTGGCGGGTCTGGGCTTGGTCACGGCCATTTGGGGCGGGCTGTTGGCGCTTGCGCAGCGGGATTTGCGACGGTTCGTCGGAGCATTGGCGACGAGTCAATCCGGCTTGACCCTCATTGGTTTGGCTTCGACAAACTCGGAAGGTCTGGCCGGCGGGCTTTTGTATTGGGTGTCGTCGAGCTTGGCGCTCTCGGGCCTCGTGCTCGTGGCGCACATGGTCAAAGCGCGCACGGGGACGACGGACATTCGACGTCTTGGAGGGATTGCGCAAACGATGCCGCGAGCCTCCGCATTGTTCCTCATCGTCGGTTTGACCGCGATTGGACTTCCCGGAACGCTGGGGTTCATCGGTGAAGATCTGCTCGTGCACGGCGTGCAGGATAGTTATCCCTCCGTCGCGGCGGCTCAGCTCATCGCCACGTTGCTCAACGGCATCGCGTTTTTCCGCATCTATACCGAAGCGTTCGTGGGCAAACCGCGCGACGTCAAAGTCCCGCCGGGACGCGATCTTGCGTTACGCGAGCGATTGGCCGTCGCCGGTCTGGTCGTCACGACCATTGCGTTTGGTTTGTCCCCGCGCGGCATCGTGCATGCGCGTGACATCGCGGCGGAAGAGACCTTATCGACGGAATCGCAACACGGTCGCAAAGCGCCCGGAGCACCGACGAAATCCGCGCCGCGGCACGAGTGATCAACCTTTTCCCATCGCCTTCAGGTGCAGCAAAAACACCGGCACCGCCATGATGCGAATACCCGTCGACCGGGCCTTTTGCGCCTTGTTCGACATCGACCGCGGTTCGTCCACCACCAGCAAATCCAGCTTTTTCGTGACGGATTCCTTGACGTAGAGCCCCGCCGCAATCGCTCGTCCTTCCAGTTCGTGTTTTGAAGGAATGGGATTTCCGGTAAAACACACCGTCGCACCCGCACGTAATGGTTTTGCAAACGGCCGCAAAGTGGCCGTCGGTTCTTGACGAGCTTTTTCCAGCGACTGTTCGGTGTCCTCGGGCGATAAACCCAGAAGATTCGTCACCAAAGCAATATCCGCGGCTCCAATGCCTCGAGCCAGATCCGATTGCAACATCCAGCGGCAAAGGTTCGTCAAGTAAGCACGGTGCACGTCGATCACGTCGTCCCGCAAAAGCCCGGCTCTTTCAATCGCGTTTTTCGCGGCCTCCAAATCCTCATCGGAAACGATGCGGTCTTCGAGCAGTTCGTCGAGGAGATTCACGTACGCCGACGAATCGTTTGTCGAGCGTCCCTCGGGCAAACTCGCCACGAATTCACCCAAACGCGAAGCCTCGACTTTGCGTTGTTTTGTTGCATCCTCACGCGTGAACACTCGTGAGGCTTGCGTAATGACCGGCCAAGCAATCGAGCGGGCATGTTGCACGTCGCGCGGAGCGTCTCGCTGGATGATGTCTTCATTCCACAAATGCCCGAACAATTGCGCCGTGGCGCGAGCATCTTCGAGCGCGCGGTGTTCGGTGCCTTGAGGAACTCCATAGACGCGACAACACGCGGCGAGGCGATAATCGCCCAAATGACGATGCACCGTTTGACTCATTTCTCGGGTGCACAAAAGCGGAACACGGGGCATTGACTGACCGCTGCGGAAAAACTCCTCGCGAAGAAATGACGCATCGAAGGTTACATTGTGACCAACGAATACGGCGCCTTCGAGGTGTCGGACGAGATCTTGCAATACTTCGCCAAACCGCGGCGCACCTTGCAAATCATCCGCGGACAGTCCGTGAATATGCGTTGCTCCGGGGTGCCGTTCGGGATCGACGAGCGTCACGTATTCCGCGACGACTCGACATTCCACATCGAGGCGCACGACGGCAATCTCGATGATTCGATCCGCTTTCCAGCGCAATCCCGTGGTTTCCACATCGACGACCGCAAAACCCGAAGGAAAGCGATTCGTGGGGGCTTCGTTTTCTGTGCTCGACGACAAGTACACCTGGATCCAAAGGCAGAGAGAACGCTGCCAAGAGAGCGCAGTTTGCGAGCGGTGTCAAGTGATTTTTCGGTGAGGTGTTTTACCGGGGCCGTCGCGGAGCACCTTCGCGGCGAGTTTGTCGGACAGATCCGGTTTGTCTTGCCTTTGTAGCGCCCGGCTCAACGCGTGTCGGGCAATTGAAAGCGCACGATCGTCGGCGTTTGATCGGCAAATGGCGCCGGTATTTGGAGCGCATACAAGTATCCATCCGGCGCGATGGATATACGAGACGCACCATTGACCATTTGATAGGGCGTGGGCATCCCCGCCGCCGAATATTGCAGAATGCTGCCGTCACGCCGCGACACGTACACCGAGCCGTCGAAGAAATCGCGAACCATGCCCGTCACCGGCTGATCCGATACCGCCCATACCGTCGACGAACCATCGACGATACGCAACAATCGCAATTCTCCGCCTTCGAGCGCCACGAGCATCGTGACCGCATCAAAGGGCGTCGACGCGTACACACGGGAGGCGAACGTAGTGACCAGGCTCTTTTGCTGCGTCACGAGGTCGATGCGTTGATAATCGCCATTGGTATCGATATTGCCGACGTAGAGCACACGGTCCATGCCGTGCGAAAGCCCGGCGGGGCCCGTATCGATGACCGCTCCACCAAAAGGTCCGGCGCCCGTCGTGAATGTTTTCGACGGAATCACGAGCGGCAGGGTATTCGTCGCCGCGTCATAACGAATGGCTCCTTGAGGAACCGAATCCAGCTGACAACCGCAGGCGGAGCAACAAATGTACGTCGCCGCGACCTCCAGCTCCACGGTGCCCGAATGCGGTCCGGTGGGTTTTTCCGTTTGTCCCGGATGATCGGGAGCAAACTTGGGAATCGAGATCTGCTGCAAAATGCTCACTTCCCCCATGTTCAAATTCGTCACGCTCGGATGGCTCGAGACCGTGCCGTCGGGGGCGATGTCGCGTAGATAGTCGGGGCCGGAAATGAGCGTCGCGCCCCAAGCGCTGCAATCCGGGGCGAATTCCAAATCGACGAGCCCCTTGCGAAACGCGTTGTCGTGCAATGTTCCCGCTTCTCCCGCCATACCCAAAGGAGCGGGGACGCATGGTTTGTCTCGAGTACACGCACAAGCCGATCCCCAACAGCCTTTGTCGTCACACGCGATATCACTGCAAGGAACGCGCGGATAACAATGCCCATTG
>WBZU01000193.1_pt1 | contig 58802 bp, 45 predicted proteins | sample 5204311 | NCBI WGS metagenome assembly WBZU01 (sample SAMN12344359, study PRJNA552823) | activated sludge metagenome | biome: Activated sludge suspended growth; feature: Nitrification reactor; material: Wastewater; isolation source: activated sludge from nitrification reactor of wastewater...
GTCACGATGTCGGCCATCAGGCATGCATCGTGCCAATCGACGGAAGCCGCATTTGTTGGACCATCGAGATCCGCGGCTGCGACACGAGGTCTCAGATGCGACGTTTTGTCGCACTCGGATCAGAAGATTCGCTGACCCGGCGCCAGGATGTTGTCGGGGTCGAAGTGCTCCTTGGCGTCGACGAAGTCTTCCCAATGATCCCCGAAATGGGTCTCCCAATCCGCTTGCGTGAGTTCAACCGCGCCAATCGGATAACGTTTTCCGCCGATATCAACGAGCGCATCGTAAATGTCCCGATTTCGCTCCAGCAGATCGGCGATATTTTCGGGTGTGGGAGGGAATGCCGTACGGAGCAGGCTGAACAGGAAGAAGTGTTCGGCATCGGGCAATTGCAGGAATGGCGTATTGACTTTGTCCCGACGAACGGGATAAATGAGAATCGGGCCTTGACCCATGGACGCGTCCGTCGTTTGGGAAAGAGCGTTGCCGATGAACGAAGCAGCATCCGGGCCCGGAACGAAAACATCGATCCAGGGGTGGGGAAGTTGCCAAGCTCCGATCGACTCCAAAAATGCAACGGTCGGAGCGAGTCGATTGGCGAAATCGAAATACGTTCGATCTTCGGCGCTTTGCGTTCCCGGAATAAACGACAAACCGGCCAGCATTGCGGCGTCGTTCGGCGGGCTGCTCGGCGAAAAGTACTTCGCCACCTCGAGGATGTAGACGTACCCGCCATTTCCGTTCGAGGCCGCGAAACCTTCGAGATAATCGAATCGGCCGCTGTCGGCGAGCGAGATTTGATCGTTCGTGAACGTCGTGATGTCCCCATAAACGGCCGAATAGACCCGAACCATCGGCGGCACGTCGACGAGTCTCAATCGCGCCCGTACAATAATTCCAAATTGACCGAGTCCACTACGTACCGCATGAAAGAGTTCCGGACGACGGGTCGGCGAACATCGCAATCGTTTTCCAGTCCCCGTGATTACTTCGAGCTCCAGAACATTGTCGACTTGCAAGCCATGCCGCGAGCTCTGCCCGCCAATTCCACCCGCGGAAAGAGTACCTCCCACACTCAACTCGATATAATCCGTCAACGTTGGCGGGCTCTTCCCATAAGGCAATGTTACTTGCAAAATCGCGCTCCAGCGTGCCCCCGCCTGCACCCAAATACTATTTCCTTCCACTGCGCCGATTCCATTGAGTGCCGACATGTCGACGACAATTCCTCCGCTCGCTTGCGCCTGCCCATAAGTGCTGTGGCTTTGACCGGCGCCGCGCGTGCCTGAAATGGTCAAATGGTGTCTTCGGGCGAATTTTACCATTTTGCGAATATCGTGTACGCTGCCCGGTACCAACACCGCCCACGGACTCTCGTGGACGATATGTCCGAAATCATCGCCCGCCGCCGTCGTCGTCGCCGGCGCGACCAAAAGTTGCCCGTCCAAAGGCGGAACCAAATCCATCAAATCATCAGGCTCGCAATCATCCTCGTCGTCCGACGCCCAAACCTTGGTCACCGGATTGAATCCGACAACCGCTGATGTGGTCACCATGCTTCTCAAAATGCCTCTGCGCGTCATGGTCGGGGTCATGGTCTTTCCTCCTGTAGGTCAGCGGGCAAAAAGTCCCGCATGATAGTTGCCAGACTACCCTGATGTGCACACAAAGGAACCACTTAAATTCAAGACGGACGATTTTTATTCGTAAAATGCGTCTGTATCGGAATTTGTAATCGTTGGATGAGCCCTTCTGTCCCGCTTGACAGTTGTCTTGCCGTACTCGATTCTAAAAGGATGCACACCTTCGCACGCCACGCACCGCTCGATGTCACACCATTCGATGATCCGGGGGAAGATCGTTCCGGCCCTCCGTTGTCGCGCGGCAGCTTATTTACGCTGCTCGGCACCGTTGCAGGCGAAGCGCTTCCCCCAGAGGCGCATGCCGCAATTCGAAGGCTCGATGCCAATACCTGGTATCATGGCCAGTTGCTCGAAACGTTGCTCAACATGATCGAGGATTACGACCCTGAGATGCCCGAATTTGTCGGGCGCAACATCTATTTCATGTTTCGAGGTCAATTGGAGCAAGTCGGCATTGCCGGGGCGACAGCAATAGTCAAGGCATTGACGCCCACTTGGATTTTTGTCACGCGGGGTGATTCGGGCGAAATGCGTTCTCGAATGGTTTCGGAGCGTCATTGGATCATCGAAGCCGAACAACCATACAATTGCCTGTTCGAAGGCGGCTCATTTCGAGGTTTCATTGAAGCATTCGACGGTCACGATGTGAAAATCGAGCACCTGACATGCCGTCGAAATGGCGACCCATTTTGCACCTACGATGTTCGTTGGGAAGAGTAGTCGTTTGTGTGTTTTGACATGCAATGAGTGACGATAACGAAGAGGACTGGCGCAAACTTCCATTGGCCATGCGTTTGTCGGACGAGGAACTCGGGCTCGTTCGCTGGATCGGCGCGCGCATGAGTCGGCTGTTACTCGGACGTTACGAGGAGCTGCCTTTCGTGGAGAGAGCCGATGAGTTGGGGATCGTCGTCAACATGGTCGCGCGCGTGGCGAAGGAGTTACGCCAGGCCAAACAGCGCGATACGGCGCAAAAGCAGACGCTCGAAGCTCAAAAGAAAGAGCTCGAAAAGCAAAAATGCGAATTGGAAGAACGGGTCGCCGAGCTGGAGGTATCGCGAGCTCGAGCAGCGCAATTGCTCGCTGCGGTTCGTGAATTGTCGGCTCCTATTTTGGCTGTTCACCGCGGCGTCATATTGATTCCCATTGCCGGCGCATTGGACCCGGAATTGTTGCTGCGCGCTGAAGAACGTGTGCTCACGAGCGTCGGCGCGGCAAATGCTCGGGCCGTCATTCTCGATATCACCGGAGCCAGAGCGATTGACGCGGCTTTTGCCGAAGGGCTCGTGCGCATTGCGCGGGCCGTGTCTTTGCTCGGGGCGCGGGTGGTTCTTTGCGGCGTCTCTGCTGCCGCCGCGAGAACAGCCGTCGAACAGGGCCTCGATTTTGCGCCCGCCATCGTACGCAGCGACTTGGCGAGCGCCATTGCGACCGCGATTGCCGGCGATGGGGTTCGTTCTGGTAAAACCTCGAAATGATGCCGGTGATTACGAATCGCCCTCCGACGTCTCCCCGAGCCACCGTTGAATCGTCCGGCGGCTGATTCCCAAGGCCGCCGCCGCGCGCACTTTATTGCCGCCACACCTTTCGAGCACGTGTTCCACGTAAGCTTTCTCGAATTCTTCCAACGTCATCATGCGCTCCGCCGCTCCGGCAAACATATCCGGCGCTTTGGGGTTTTGCACGGCCAGCGGCAAGTCGTCCGGACTGATCCATTCTTGATTCGCAAGCGCCACCGCTCGTTCCACGGCATTCTCGAGCTCCCGGACATTGCCCGGCCATTGGTGGGCCATCAAAAGACGCGCCGCCGCACCGGAAAAACCTTTGATGTGCAATCCCGCTCGTTCCGCCGATTTTTTCAAAAAATACTCGGCCAATGGCAAAATGTCCTCCGGGCGATCCCGCAATGGCGGTACGGCGACTTCAATCACGGCCAATCGATAAAACAAATCTTCTCGAAATCGCCCCTCGGCCACGGCTTTTCGTAAATCATGGTGCGTCGCCGCCACGACCCGCACATCAATGGGCGTCGTTCGTGTCGAACCCAATGGACGAATATGGCGTTCTTCGAGAACCCGAAGAATTTTTGCTTGGAGGACCAACGGCAAGTCGCCGATTTCGTCCAAAAACAGCGTGCCCCCGTGCGCCTCGGCAAACAACCCCTTTTTATCCGATCGAGCATCCGTAAAGGCGCCTTTGGTATACCCGAAGAGTTCGCTCTCCAGAAGTTGCTCGGGAATTGCGGCTGAATTTACCGCGACAAACGGTTTTTCTTTGCGCTTGCTCGCCTCGTGCAGCGCTCGGGCCACGCGTTCTTTTCCACTGCCGCTCGGTCCGGTGATCAACACGGTCGCTTGCGAATCCGCCACACGCCGAACGAGGCTCAGAATGTCATGGAGCGCCGCACTTTTGCCGATAATGCCGCGCATCGCATTTTCCGTCGCCAATGCTCCGCGTAATGCTTCGACTTCCCCTCGCAACGACCGGGCTTCGACGGCTCGGTCGAGCGCAACGCCGAGCACCGCCGGTTCGACGGGTTTGGTCAGAAAATCGTAAGCGCCCTGTTTGACCGCTCGAACGGCGATTTCGATATTTCCAAATGCCGTCACCGCCAAAATCACGATGCGCGGATCTGTTTGTCGAGTCCATTCAATCAAATCGAGCCCATTGCCATCCGGCAATCGTACGTCCGTCAGGAGCAGATCGACGTCGCCGGACTCCAGCACTCGTTTGCCTTCGGCGATCGTATTCGCGCACGTGCACCGCAGCCGGCGCTTGTTCGCGATTCCGACGAAGAGTTTCGCCAAGGCTTCGTCGTCTTCGACGATGAGGAGGTTCTGCGGGGACGAAGACGTGGCAGTGGGCATGACAATCACTGGTGGATCAGCCGGCAACCGAGTGTGCCATGGAATCTGTGCGATGGGGAGGACAATCAGCGGCGTTCGTCCAAGTTGTACCGCTCAATGCGTTGTACTTTGATTCCAAGAATGTTCGATTGATGGAGGAGTGCCAATTCGGTCTTATCGAGAACGAATAGGATGATTTCTTATTGTAGGACGCGGTCGCGACGTCTTGGGCGCTGATGAGGGCGTTGGAGCGGTACACGCAACTTGACGTGCCTCGCGACCGGTGTTGTCATCTCTCAATGCGGACTTCTCGATATGCTCGTGGACTGCTTGCGTTGGGCATGACGTCGTTGTTCGGGTGTGGGGTGACGATGACCGAGCTGCAAACGCTCAATCCTCTGGCAGCGACATTGCGTGTGCATTGTCATCCTTGGCAGATTCCGGCAGACGTCAAATTGCTCGCAGCGCGGTCGTCGGCCGATTACACCGACCATATCGTTACGGATCAAACGCCGGGTGAATTGCTCGAGTATGCCCCGCGGGCCAATGTTTTCATTGAGGTCGACGCGTCGGCGCCTTATGAAAATGCCCGCATCATGGCGTCGGAGTATGGTTTGGTTTGTCAACAAGACTTGGCCGTGCGGTCAACACCGCTGGAATCGCTCCGGGAGGAAAAACCGTGTTCAGTGGCGGGCGATGCCTTGGCAAATCGTCAATTTGTGGGCGATACGAATTCGCCGCCGTGCGCGGCGCCTGCAGGAGCGACAGCTCCAGCCAAGGATCCTCCGAAGCGAATTCCTGTTTGCGTAAAACCGGCCTGGATCAAAGCCGACCTCAAAGAGTGGGCCATTTTCAAGAGCAACGATAAAAAAGGGACGACGGACGATCGGGCGACATTTGAAGCAAGTACGACGGAAGCAGAGATCATCTTCGTCCTGGATCCCACGGCCCCTCCAGAAACTGCGTATTACTTCACGAAGGATGCAAAAAAACTCAGTTGTCCCCAAAAGCCTGCAAAAACCTTCGATCAAGTCGTGAAAGATGGCGCGATGCCCGACCTGGTCGACCTCAATGCCGCCAACAAAGCCATGGAGACGAACGCCACCGGAAAGGCGGCAACCACAGCAACCACGTCCACAAGGTCCACCAAGCCAAACAAGCCAACCACGTCAACCGCGCCAATCACAGGTTCATCGCCGCCATCATCGACATCGAGTCCCAATGGCCAAGGTCCGGCGCTCAGCGTATTCGAGCAACTTGTCAACAACATGGCCGTTGGCGGCGCCTTGGCGCAAGGCAATACGTCGGGAAGCCTCAACGCGCCCAATGGGCATCGGAATGGTATTCCCGGGGGGAAAAATGTCGGCGGATTCAGTTTTCCCGCGCTTCAAGGGGCCGTTGCCGCGTACCAGATCATCAACGCTGTTGGTGTATCGCCGAAAAGCTTTATCGACCTTGTCCATAAAGCCTCCAAAAAGGGGCAACGCACGGTCATTGAAAAAGCCGACAAAGCAGCGCTGGATTTGGCCGACGACCTCATCAAGAATCACGGGCAGTACCCCATGGCCAAGGGTCTCGAAGAAATGCAGACCATCATGCCTTATTCGATGGCCGAAAAGTTCACGAAAGACCTGGGCAACGCCTTCCAAGCGCATAAGATCTTCGAGAGGCGGGCGCTCGATAAATTGAAGCAGAGCGACGCAGGGTTCGAAAAACTTCCCGCGGTCATCCTCACGAAAGAGGAGCATCAAGAAGTCACCAACTTGCTCAATGCAGCATGGAACAAGCTCGGGCCAAAAAAGGGACAGCAGGCAACCGTCGAAGAGTTGCGTGCGATCTACAAGGCTGCGTACGCGAATAAATATCCCCATTGGCTGGAGATCATCGAAAAACAACTCCGTTCGTTTTGACGAAAGCTCAACAAATCATGAAAACCGTCGTCTTCATCTGGTTCAAGGTAGATACCATGGCCGAATTGACGGACCTCTACTTGGGTCCCGCGCAATGTGGCCCCGACGTGGCCAAGGTAGAGGAATACAAGTACGGGAAAGGCAAAGTCGGCTTGGATGTAGAAATCAAGCTGGATGATGGGGACGAGCGGATCGCCAAGGTCTGTGCCCTCCTGACGCAGCATGGCGAGCATCATTCAACTCGTCGCGAGGACATCTACACGGAAGAGGAACTGCAAAACGCACCCTTGTTGGAGTTGGGCGGTGGGGGAGACTATGACAATGTCGCGCATGCAGGTCCTCATTATGGGACGACCTACGATGTCACGAACGCCTGCAAACAATGTGGAACGGGCGTTCGCCAAACATCAGGCGTCATCATTCGCGGTGAAGATGAGCGGCGCATCGAAAAAACGCGCGTAGCGTTTACCACTCATGGCGGTTTCCTCGTCCATGACGTGGATGGCGAAAAACTCGTGAATGCGAAGTTTACGGGATTTAATCTGTGGCCCATCCAAAGCTTGCAAAAAAATGGGACCAAGGTTGAGCTTCGGCGCGAACAGGTTCTCATTGAAAACGTGATGCCTCCCATGGCCCCCTCCGCCATACTCGATCGGCGTGAGGTTTGTCCTGTGTGCAAAAAGGGCCGTTTTAATCACCTACCGTTCGACCCAACTCGCTTCGTTTATCGCGCGGAAGACTTGAAGAACATCCAGGACTTCAATCTGACGTGGGAGTGCTTTGGCAGTTACGCAAAGTCGCTCGAACAGGCTCTCGAAAGCTACTGGCCCAGACCGAGTATCCTTGTCACGCCCAGGGTGATGAACTTTTTCCGTGGGAAAACCAAAAAGGAGAAAAAGTACGAAGGGGTTAGTTTCACGCCGGTTTGGATTGAAGGGCAAACGCCTTGGGGATGACGTGAATGCATGATGAACGTCTGAGCACGTGGGGGCTCGTATGAACCATGGGCCAAGCGCCGGCGAATCGCAATGGCCCCTGCATAAAGATGAACCATTCACATTGTTCAAAAATGTCTTGCCTCTCACGACAGCCCGGTTGTAACATCCGCCCCCATGCGATTGCTTGGCCCCAAATCCACATTATCGGCGTTTCGGTGGGATCTCGTTTTCCTTTATGGAGGTATCAATGCAGCAGACAACGCACCGGCGGTAAAAGCACTGGCGCCAACAGTGCTCGGCTTGATTACCAAACTCAAAGCGGAGCGCAGCGATTTCGAGGACGCAGAGAATGCGTGGATGGTCGCCCTCGCCCTCCGAACGCGGCGCGACAATCAGGTGGATGCGACGACCGTCGAGCTTGGTGGGGTCGCGCGCGCCACGGACAAAGCCGCGTATGCCATCTTGTTTCCGACCTTGAATCCGAGCCAAGTAACGAAACTCGCGCTCGCCGATCAGCTCAAAGAGAATCACCGAGTCCAAAAGGAACTGGAAGGATTTCCCGCAGATCATGATTTGCGGAAGGAATACAGCGCCGAGCTCCTCGCGGAGATCGCGGCCCTCGAACATGCGGATGCCGCAGTCGATGAAGCTGACGTCGCGCTGGCACTTGCGCGGTCGAAAGTGCGGCAATTGAAGTTGCAACTGGACAAGGAGCGCCTCGGCATCCACGCGCAACTAGTCGGCATTCTCGGGGACAAGAAAGCCGCGGACAGCTTTTTCCGGCCGGCAACCACCGAGCCTGGCGGCAATGATGTGCCAACGATTGGGCAGACGCCGGCTCCTGCACCAACGTAAACGACGCTCAGCCTGCCAGTTTTCGCGTCGCGCCGGCGGCTTGACCAACACGCGGCACACCGCTTTCGTGACGCGCCGGAGCCTTTCCAAGACTTGGACGAGGTCCTTTCCCGCCGCGCAAGCGGCATTTTCTACTTGTGGCCATGTCTTGGCGCGCTGGGTAACGCGTATTCCATTTGCAGAGTGAAGCATCAGTTTGGTGCGTGGGAGCCACGTCGGGCGCTGCGCAGCCGGCTGCATGTTGGACCCGCCGGATTCCGCCGGCGCGGCACGATGCAGGCACGATGCGAAATTGGGCAAAAAACCATACCGTCTGACGAACGGAGCCGCGAATGTGCCGCACGTGAGGCAAACGAATTGCTTGTGCCCAGCTTGTCTCGGCGATCTATCTCGAAGCAAATTGACTTTTCGCGCATCGTTCGAGAACAGCAGGAAGATTGAGCGCTGAAAATCAATTCGACAATCGTAACTGAGATTTTCAGCTACCGTGACCGGAGCACCGTCTTCTTTTGAGAGTTCCGCCAATGCCGTGGGAAACAATCTCAATCATTTTCCATTGATACTTTGGGCAAACTCAACGACATAATGGCGGGTTTGCCAGGAAAACCATGATTTATGTCAATGCGTCGCGCAGAAAGAATCGACGAACACGACATGCCAATCGATGAGCGGTATCCAATGAGAAAACGGAGCGCGGAGGTCGACTTTGCATTCGACGAAGTTGTTTGAGTCGTAGAAGTGCAAATTTGACCGCCCACCCGCAGCCAATAGACAACCGTCGCACCCAAGCCTTCAGGTTGGTGCAATACGTCTCTCCCAACGCACCACCCAGCAGACCCATGAACCTCGCCCGTAAACGCCTCACGCGCAAGCTGCTCGCCGCCCTGACCGCGCCGGTCGCCATCGGCTTCCTCATCGCCGGATTCGTTTCGATTCAAACGACCCGTAACGGCGTCATCGATGCGGCCGAACGCGCTCTCGTCGACAACATCGCCACCCTTCGCGCCGCCGCCTTGCCCACGTTGAGCCACGCGCCGGCCGATGAACTCGCCCAACTCGTCGAACGCGTCGCCGCGGAAGAGACCGTTCAAGGTGTGGTTCTGTACGACGAACACTTGCAGGTCAAAGCATGTTCGTCTGAGCTGATCAAGGATCGCGCGGTCGTGGATGAAGCAGCCCGCCGTGCGATTCGCGATGTCGCGGCCGTGGAGAACGTGGTTCACGTTGCGGGGCGTGATGCGTTGCTGCGTGTCGAACCGCTTCAAGGAGCACCCGGAATCGGGGCGATCGCGATGACGCACGAACTGGCTCCGGCCGTACGTTTGGCCAACGTGACCGCAGTTCGTCTGGGCCTGACAGGCGGCTTGGTCGCGTTCGTCGTGTCGCTCGTCGCCATCGCCATTTCCCGCCTGCTTGGCCGCGAATGGGGCAACCTGGTTCACGCGGCCGAACGTGTTGCCGCCGGTGATCTGAACGTTCGCGTCGAAGCGTCCGCACGCCTCGAGCTCGATCGGGTTGCTCATGCTTTCAACGACATGACGCGAGCTCTTTCCGATGCTCGCGAAAAACTTCTCGTCGCCGAAGCGGAGCGCGTCGAGCTCGACGCACGCATCCGTCATGCGCAGGCGCTCGCCGTCGTGGGCCAAGTCGCCGGATCGTTTGCCCACGAGATCGGCTCGCCGCTCAACACCATCCTCGGTTGGGCGCGTTTGAGTGCGGCCGATGAAAGTTTGTCCGAGGAAACTCGTTCTCAATTCGAAACGATTGCAGCTCAAAGTGAACGCATCACGCGCATCGTTCAACGCATGCTCTCCGTCGCTCGGCCCTCGGCGGAGCAACGTGGCTCGGTGCACCTTGCGGACGTCGTTCGCGAAGTGACGGCGTTTCTCGCGCCTGATCTGCGTATTCGTCACATCGACCTGCGCGTGCTGGTGGCCGAGCGTTTGCCGCCGATCGTCGCCGTGCGGGATCATCTCCTGCAGGTCGTGATGAACTTGTGCGTCAACGCGATTCAAGCGCAGCCTTCCGGGGGAGCTTTACGCATCACGCTTGCGCTGGATGAAGCCGAAACGAAGGTGGAAACGCGCATTCGTCTCGAAGTCGCCGACGCGGGACCGGGCATTCCCGAGGCGGATCGGACGCGTATCTTCGAACTGTTTTTCTCGACGAAGTCCAAAGGAGGCGGCACGGGTCTGGGTTTGCCCATCGTGTCGGACATCGTTCGGGATCTTGGAGGAAAGATCGAAGTTGCCACAGCGCCCGAAGGTGGCGCCTTGTTTCGAGTCCTCTTGCCCATCGCGGACGGAGATTGAGCACTTCCCAAGCGTCGCGTCCCACGTCAAGATGAAGCGTTCCGCATGGACGCTGAGCGCAAACGAGAGATCGACGCCGAGGTTCGTCGACGCATCGAAGCCGACGACATATCGGGGGCGACTTCGGTCGCGCTTCGTGCGTACGGGCCGGAAATCTTCGAGTTTGTCGCGGCGCTACATCGCAACGACGCCGATGCGTCCGAGGTGTTTTCCCTGTTCGCCGAAAAGTTTTGGCGCAACTTGAAGTCGTTTCGTTGGGACGCATCGCTTCGCACGTGGGCGTACACCGTCGCGCGCAACGTCTCGCACGACTACCGACGCGCGGAAAAACGGCGGGCCGCGCGCATCGTTCCGCTCGCCGATGGTTCGATGCTCTCCGCCATCGAAGCGGAAGTTCGCACCGCGACGCAGTCGTATTTGCGTACCGAACGTCGCGATCGTTTTGCCGAGCTGCGCGCACGTTTGCCCGCGGAGGAACAAGAGCTGCTCATGTTGCGCGTCGATCGGCAGCTCGCCTGGGACGACTTGGCCGTCGTGCTGCATGGCGAGGGCAATCCGCCGCTCGAAGGGGACGACAAGAAGCGAGCGGCGGCGCGTTTGCGCAAACGATTCCAGCACGTGAAAGAAAAACTCTACGAAATGGGACGACGCGAAGGCCTGCTCGCAAAAGACGATTGAATTCTCCTACCGCTCACGCCTTCGGCCTGCTATTTCGGCCGCGTCATGAGTCGCATCTATCGCACGCTTCCTCCCGAAGGTACGTCCCTGGGCATTGCATTCTCCGGCGGGCTCGATACGCGCACGGCGGTTGCTTGGCTCTCGCGCAAAGGATTACGAGTTTTTTGCTATACGGCGGATTTGGGGCAACCCGATGAAAAAACGCCGGAGGACATTCCCCCGATCGCTCTTTCGCACGGAGCGGAAAAAGCGCGTCTCGTCGATTGTCGCGAAGCGCTCGTCCGCGAGGGCTTTTTGGCGTTGCAATGCGGCGCATTTCATTTGTCCACGGCGGGACGAAAATACTTCAATACCACGCCGCTGGGTCGAGCCGTCACGACGACGGCCATCGTCCGGGCCATGCGCGAAGACGGGGTGAATGTCTTCGGCGACGGCAGCACGCACAAAGGCAATGATATCCAGCGGTTTTACCGTTATGGAATCCTCGTCAATCCCGACCTGAAAATCTACAAACCGTGGCTCGATGATGCCTTCGTTTCGGCTTTCGGCGGACGCACCGAAATGGCCGAGTATCTAAAGACGATCGGCATGCCGTACCATACGGGGACCGAAAAAGCCTACAGCACGGATGCCAATGCGCTCGGGGCGACGCATGAAGCGAAAGACTTGGAGTTCCTCGATAAAAACATGACGATCGTCAATCCGATCATGGGTGTGGCGTTTTGGCGGTCCGATGTCGCGATCGCCGAGGAAGACGTGACGATTGAATTCGAGGCCGGTGTGCCGGTGGCCCTGAATGGCGAACGGTATTCGTCACGATATGCATTGCTTGCCGCGGCCAATGAAATCGGCGGACGTCATGGTCTCGGCATGAGCGATCAAATTGAAAATCGCGTCATTGGAGCGAAGAGCCGAGGCATTTACGAAGCCCCGGGCATGGCGCTTTTGCATATCGGTTACGAGCGGCTTTTGTCGTCGACGCACAACGAAGACACGACGGACCTGTACGTGACGCTCGGGCGGCGTTTGGGGCGGCTGTTGTACGAAGGCAAATGGTACGATCCGGAAGCGATGATGCTGAAAGATTCATTGTCGCGCTGGATTGCGGCGCCTCTCAGTGGAAAAGTTCGCATTGCCTTGCGTCGCGGCGACGATTACACGATTTTGGAGACGCGGGCGGACAAGAGCACGTACGCGCCGGAAAAACTATCCATGGAAAAGACCGAAGCGATGTTTACGCCGGAAGATCGCATCGGAGCGCTCGAAATGCAGAACTTGCCCGTCTTGGACAACCGCGGCTTGCTCTTGCATTACGCCGAGCACATGCGCCAATTGACGGGCGGAGCCGAACCGGGCCTCGGGAATTTGTTGGGTGAGGGCGAAAAGTAAAGTTTTACTTGCCCAACTTTTCTCGCACTTCTCGCGCCGCGCGTTCTCCCGATTGCAGCGCACCCTCCATGTACCCCGTCCATTCCGTCGCCGTTTCCGTACCCGCCCAATGAATGCGTCCAACCGGCGCCCGTAATGCGGATCCAACGGAGAGCATCGCTCCCGGCACCATATTCGCGACAGGGCAACCGCCCGACCATTCTTCGGCCGACCAATCGAATTCCACGTATTCAATGGGCGTGCGCGCCTTTTCACCGAACATCTTCGCCAGGCTATCCAGCACAGCGGCCCGTCGTTCCGCAGGCGGGCGCGACGAAAACAAGCGCGCTTCGTCACCCATCACGAACCCAAGCAAGGAGCTCACGGTTCCATCGTACGAACCATTGTCGAAGACGACCGAGAGCGGACCGGTGTTCGTCACCGCTTCTCCGGAAAAACCTTCTTCGCGCCAAAATGCTCGATCGTACACCGCTATGCATTTCGCCGCCGAACCCATGGGCATTCGCGTGGCCAGTGCGTCCCGGGCAACCGGCAAACGAGGCTGAAAATCAATGCGATTCGTCAGCACAGGCGGCATCGCCAAGATCGCGTAACTCGCGCGAATCGTTGCTTGGTCCGACGTAACAAGCACTCCGTCGTCGATTTGTTCGATACGTCGAACCGGAGACGAGAGCATCAGGGAATCGCCGAGTTTCGCGGCCAATCGAATGGACAATTCTTGCGCACTGCCGACGAATCGACGCTCTTGCGCACCCAATTCGATTTCCACGAGCTTCATCAAGCCGCCGCCCGCCCGCAGGTACGTCAAGAAATACAGCATCGACATTTCATGCGGCTCGGCCCCGAAGACCACGCGCACCGCGGCATTGAACAAATCGCGCACGTCCGCGCGGGGCATGAATTTGCGCGCGAACGTCTCTACCGTTTGTCCGTCGAATTCCGCCGCTCCCTCCATCGCCGAGGGTTCGTGCAATGGAACCTGGTTCGTCATTTTATCCAATTTGCTCAAGGCCCATTGCAACACGAGCAAGCCGGGCAAAGGCAGCGACGGAATCGTTCCCGAATAATGAGAAAGTTTCCCATTGCGGTACAGGATCTTCTTTCCCTTGTGATATGTCGGAAATGTCTGCACGCCGAGTTCTCGGGCGAGTTTTTCGAGACGATCCTGGCCGGGCCCGATCCATTGACCACCCAAGTCGAGCACCCGCCCGCCGATGTCTCGACCGAGCGTGCGCCCTCCCACGCGATCGCGCGCTTCGAGCACCACCACGCGAGCACCCGCGTCCGCCAGCGCCCGCGCTGCGGACAAACCCGCCAATCCCGCTCCGACGATGACGACGTCGGTTTCCCTCGTCCGTGCAGACATCGATTCCGTCATGGTTTTTCCTAAATGAACATTTGGGGCGTCGAATCGCCTGTGGCGTTCTTCGCCCCAAACCGCTCACAGACGCTCGAGCACCACCGCAATACCTTGGCCGCCGCCGATACACGCACTGCCTACGCCATAACGCTTTTCCAATCGGCGCAACGTGTAGACGAGGTTCGTCGTAATGCGTGCACCGGATGCTCCGAGCGGATGCCCGAGCGCGATGGCGCCGCCATTGAGGTTGCACTTTTCAATCGGCAAACCCAGCTCTTTTTGAACGGCGAGCCATTGCGGTGCAAACGCCTCGTTCACATCGAAAACGTCGATGTCGTCCTGCTTCAATCCTGCTTTCGCCAATGCCTTGGGAATCGCCGCGGCCGGACCAATGCCCATGATGGCCGGATCCACGCCCGCCGAGGCCCACGAAAGGAGCCGCGCGAGCGGTTTGAGGCCTTTTTCTTTGGCCGTCGCCGCGTTCGTCACGACGAGCATCGCCGCGCCGTCGCAAATACCGCTGGCATTTCCCGCGGTGACGACGCCGTCTTTTTTGAACACCGGCGCCAATTTGGCCAACGCTTCCGGCGTCGATTGCGGGCGGGCATGTTCATCGACGACAAACTGCACCGGAGGTGCGCCGCGTTTTCCGGGGAGCTCGACCGGCGTGATTTCGTCTTTGAACGCGCCGGCTTCATTCGCGGCGGCCCACAATTTTTGACTGCGCAGGGCGTATTCATCGCAATCGTTGCGCGTGATCCCGTATTTCGTCGCCAGATTTTCCGCCGTCATCGCCATCGGCGAATTCACGTAGGAATCGGTCAAAGCGCTCCAAAGCGAATCTTCGAGCGCCGGTGGTTTGCCGAAAGGATATCCTTTTCGTCCGCCGCGAAGAACATGCGGCGCTTGCGACATATTTTCCGTACCGCCGCACAACACGATGTTTGTCTCGCCCAACAACACGAGCATGGCGGCTTGCGCGACGGCCTCGAAGCCCGAACCACACAATCGATTGACCGTCAAGGCCGGGGTTTCAATGGGCAAACCCGCTTTGAGGCCCACGTGACGAGCGCAATAAATTGCATCGGCGCTCGTTTGCTGCACGTTGCCCACGACGACATGCCCCACGTCGGCTGCTTGGACGCCCGCTTGTTCCAACGCCGCTTTCGCCGCTTTCGCCGCAAGATCGTTGGCCGTGATGCCTTCCAGCGCCCCGTTCATCGTTCCAAACGCCGTTCGTTTGGCCGCAACGATGACGATGTCTTTGTCCGTATTCACCATGATCTCTCCACAGGTTGCTGTCGAAACTTCGCGCAGCATGCGTCTTTACGACGCGCCGATCAAGGGCCCACGAGGCTCGAATCGTTGAAGGATACGATTTGCGCAGTCATCCGGGCGTGTTCGTCCGTCACGGAGGCATTACGTCGTGCAGCTCGCCCATCGATGATTGAATTGTGACCGGCGATATCACGATGCGACTCGTCAAGGGATAGGCAGCGCATCCAGATCAAGTACACTCGGAATTCGGAGGAGCTTGGTCATGGCAATTCGACGAAAAATTGGTTTCTTGGGCCTGGGATTGTTAGGGGTGTTTGTCGCGTCATGCGGGGACGCTGGTACGAATAAACCCCCCGTCGAGACACCGCCCGCAGATGTTCTGGCACATTGCAACTTCGAAGAACCCGTTGTTCATCCCGCCAAACCTGCCAATGCTCCCACCGAAATCAAAGCCGGTCACAGCTCCGTCGTACTGCCCATTCCCATCGGTTCTCCGCTTGGAGGTTATACCGCGCGGGCTCGCGGATTGATTGGCGGGCCAAAGCCCGTGGACAAACGCCCGCAACGATTTGCAAAAAGCTTCGTACCCACCGTCGGAATGCACGACGCTTTACGCGCCGAAGTGCTGGCCCTCGAAGCGGGCGGTGAAAAGATCGTTCTCGTCCGGATCGACGCCCCGTACGTCATGGAAAACTCGCTATTCGAAGTCGAGGAGAAAGTCGCTCCCGATGGATCCATGCGCGGGCACATCGTGTTGAGCGGTTCGCACAGCCATTCGTCGTGGGGCGGATATCAGCCCAGTCTCGTGCTCATGGCGGGCTCCGATCGACCCAAAGAAGAATTGGCGCAGCGTTTTTCCGAGAGCATTGCGGGCGCAATCAAAGAAGCCATGGCGGCTATGGTTCCCGCGAAAATCGGGATCAGCGTGCAAAAGCCTTTCGACCCGATGAACGAGATCAATCATGATCGCCGCGGCGATAACAACGACGTGCTTGGTCCGGATGGCAATACAGCAGGCAAAGACAAGGACCCCAATATTTGGATGATGCGCGTCGACAAACTCGATGGAACGCCGCTGGCGGCGATTGTCGATTTTCCCATTCACGGAACCGTGAGCGACAGCGAAAATCCGCTCGCGTCGTCGGATGCGACCGGGGGCATTGCGCGAGCGCTCACGCACGAACTTGGTTATCCCGTATTGCATTTTCAAGGCCCGGCCGGTGACGTGTCTCCTTCGGGCTCGGGAGGTCGCGATGCGTGTCCCGATCCTCGCCAATGCCTCGATATTCCGCGCCTCGAAACGCTGGGAGCGCGAGCCGCCGAAATCATAGCGCCTATGATTACGGAAATAAAAACGGGTGACAAAGCGGCTTTCGAGATTGTTACGAAAACCGTATATATTGGTCGGGATACGGTGATCAAGCGTCCCGATGGAACCGAATTGCGCTACAAGCCTTACGATCCGGAATACATCGAGCCGGATCGAGAAATCTTCGATGCCCAAGGCAAAATCATCAATCCCATCGACGAATTCAATGCGTTTGCCGGAGCGGGGCTTTGCGGTGAAAAATCCGGAGCGGGAGCGATAGCTCCGATTCATGGCACCTTGGGGCTCGCTCCTTATGGAGCCTGCTTGGACGTCGAGCGCGGCGGTCACGTTATCTTCGACGCCTTCTACATCGGCGACTACGACGTCAAATTCCCCATTTGCGACACATCGCGCACGACCGTCACGGCCATTCGTATTTCCGGTACACCCGGCGGCGATTACTTGGCTTTGACCATGCCCGGAGAAGCGGTGGCGCCATTTGCGAGTTATCTACGCGCGATCTCCCCGGCGGGCGCCGAAAAAACGCTCCTCATCGGTTATGCCAACGATCACATCGGGTATTTGCTCACGGCCGAAGATTGGCTCGCGGGTGGATACGAACCGAGCATCAATATTTGGGGACCGCTCGAAGGTGAAATGGTCATCGGCGGAATCTTGGAAGCGGCGAAAGTCGCGTGGACGCCGGAAATCGAAGATCCGGAAGTGGGCAGTTCTCGTTTTACGGGATGGAAATATCCGGACGTCGAACCGATTACGGTTGTCCAGACGACCGAGCACGGTACGGTCGCTCCGGTGCCGGCCGAAATTTGGTGGCCGGATACTGCGGCCAAGAATGCGCAGGTTCTTGCGCCCAGCGTGCCTCGAGCTACCGGAGCCGCTCGGTTTGTCTGGTATGGTGGCGACGTCGCCATCGATACGCCGCAGATCTTCGTCGAGCGGGAAACCATGCCCGGCAAATTCACGCGACTCGCCGATTCCAAGGGCCACGTCGTTTCCTCGTACGACGGCACGATCATTACGACGTATACGCCTCTGCCGCTGGAATCGATGACCCCGGACAAACACATTTTTGCGGCGACGTGGCAACCGGTTCCGGGAGACCCCATTTCCCTGAAAGACCCCATCGGACCGTTCTCATTGCCGCTCGGGAAATACCGCTTCGTGGTCGAAGGCAAGGCCAATGCTGCGTCGGGACAAACGACGTACACCATCACGAGCGACGCGTTCGACGTGGTTGCCGCGCCCTTGGCCGCGTCATCCAAAGCGACGCGCGGCGCATCGTCGCTCGAGATTACGGCGAGTCTTGGAAACGCGCCCGGCCTTCGGGCGCTCAAGGTCGGTCCGAGCGATGTGAACGTGCCGCTCGTCGGGCCGTGGAAAGTGACCGTCACGTTCGCGAACAACTCGACGAAAACGGTGGATGCGACGCCGGATGCGTCCGGAAAAACCACCGTCATGCTCACCGCTCAAGAAGCAACGGATGCCGTCAAAGTCGATGTGCGGGACAGCGTGGGCAACGGCGGTTCACTCGACGTGATGTGATGCCCGGCCAAGATTGTTTGTGCACGTATGAATGGGGCACCGAGGTCGGCTCGGCGCCCCTGAACGAGACGTGAGGCGAAGTTGGTCAGGACAGACGATCAATCGTCCTTGTCGTGATGTTTGCCCCCGCGCTTGTCGTCATCCTTGTCTTTGCCGTACTTTTCGCGCAGCTGCTTGACGAAAACTTTCGCCTGATGGCGCACGTCCTTGGCTTCGTCTTTCGTCACCTTGCCGTCTTTGCCGGCTTCCTTCGCCGCCGTTCGGATCTTGGCTGCGGCGGTATCGAAGTCTTTGCGAATCTGCGTCTTCACGCTGTCCGGCAGCGAGTTTGCCGTGATCAACAGCTCCATCTGCGCTCGGGCGAGATCGATCTTCTTTTCGACGATCTCGTTGAATTTCGTCGAATCCATCGGGAACTCGCCCTTGTCGTGATGGTGCTTGCCGGCCTTCTCGGCGCGCGGGGCTTTGGGTTTGTCCTCGGCGTGAGCAGCGAGCGGCGCGGTCATGAAGGCGCAAGCGGCGGCAATCGCAAGGGTTTGGCAAATGGAACGAAGGCTCGACATGGCGTGACTCCTCTCGGGTACTTCCCGTGTTGTCGTCCAGGCTCTACAGCACGATGCGTGCCGGCTACTTTTCGGCGGTTTGCCCGGAAATCATCGCGATTCCACTGCGGATTCGTTGTCGCACCTGCGGTGCGCCATGTCGGATCGTGAACATGCGTCCACGTTCACGCTGTGTTCACGGCCGGTTCTTCCGGACCAACGCATCGAACCACGGGCGCAACGTACGTTTGCCAAGCGCAGGGGCCACGCTGTTGGTCGTCGTGACAAACGCCACGAACTCGAGCATGTCGGACAACCGCGGATGCATCAGGCGCATCATCGAGCTGCCAAAGCGAAAAAAGCCCGCGGGCACGTGCATGATGCGCGGTTTCTTCCCCACCGCATCGAACGCCACACGCATGATCTCTTCCCGGGTCAACACTTCGGGACCTCCGGCGTCGATCGTCTCCGGTCCTTCCAGAACGGCATCCGCAACGAGCTCGGCCACGTCCACCGGATGAATCGGATTGGTCTTCGCCTGCCCGTCTCCCGCCACGGAACCAACGCCCATCTGCGCCATCGTGACGAGGTCCCCGAGCGCGGAGAACACACCGGTTGGCCGGACAAACGAATGCGACAACCCCGACGAACGGATGCGATCTTCCACCTCGAGATGGGCGCGCATGTAGCGCGTATGGTCGTAACCCGGGCCGGCGTGGGCGGACAGGTACACGAATCGTTTGACCCCCAATCGTTTTGCCGCATCGAGCAAGTTCGTATGCGCCAACGTGTCGACCGCTTGGAACGAACGTCGTTCGCGCATCGAGAGCGAAACGTTTGCCCCGAGGCACGAAACGACGACGTCGATGTTTGTCAAAGCGTCACCCAACGTTCGGGCATCGGTGGCGTCGGCGAGCACCACATCGCTCGATAGGGATCGGATTCGCTCGGCGTTTTTGGGACTACGCGACAATGTGCGCACGAAAAAGTTTTTCTCGCGCAACAGCCGCAGCACCTCGAAACCGATGGCCCCTGTTGCTCCCGCCAACAGAACGCGTGTGTCGCTCATCGCCCCTCCCGTCGCTTGTCATTCGCCGACTGCTTTGATCCCAAACCTGGCCATCAAACGCTGCAAGTGTCGTCGATCCACGCCTGCTTCCCGGGCCGCGCGTGACACGTTGCCTCCGGACTGCACGAGGATCGCTTCGACATACGCGCGTTCGAAGCGTTCGTTCCAAGCTTCTTTGGCCTCGTGGTAGGGCAACTTCAAGAGCGACGCATCGACGGCGCCGCTCGAGGTTTCACGGGGCGAACTCTCCGCCGGCGAAGGCTGAACCACGGGCCGTTCGCCGTTGCGCGCCGACACGACCGGCTCCCCCGGTGCGGCGAAGGGTCCGAGCACGATCCAACGTTCCACGATGTTGCGCAGTTCGCGGACGTTTCCGGGAAAATCGTAACGCGCGAGCATCGCATACGCGGTTTCATCGAGGTGCGCGAACGGGGGCAAACCCGTTGCGGCACGCCTTCGCGCGAGTTCGTCTTGTACATGATCGACGAGCATCCGCAGATCTTCGAGCCGCGTGCGCAGCGGCGGTACGCGAACGACAACGACGGCCAGGCGGTAATAGAGATCTTGGCGGAACCTTTGAGCTTCGACTTCACGCAGCAGGGATCGGTTTGTCGCGGCTACGATGCGCACATCGACCGAACGTGAACGATCCGAGCCGACGGCTTTGACTTCGCGCCGTTCGAGCGCTCGGAGCAGCTTGGCCTGCATGTCGAGCGGAAGTTCGCCGATTTCGTCGAGGAAAAGCGTGCCTCGATCCGCCGCGACAAACGCGCCTTGACGTTCGCGCACGGCGCCCGTGAAGGCGCCTCGTTCGTGCCCGAAGAGCTCACTTTCCAGCAGCTCGCGCGGAATCGCGCCGCAATTGACCGTGACAAACGCTCCGGTTCGCGCGCTGGCTTCGTGCAGACCTTCGGCGGCGAGCTCTTTGCCCGTGCCTGTTTCGCCTTCCAAAAGCACCGTGAGATCGGTCGAAGCGACACGTTCGAGCAGCGCGAACATCTCACGCATCGACGCGCTTCTTCCGAGCATGCGTCCGAAGCGTGCGCGTGGCGAGATCTCCTGCTCGACGGTCTCCGCGAGCGGCTCGAGGCGAACGACGCTGTTGCCGAGGCGGATCAAGACATCTTCGACGAAAGAGATTTGTTCGACGCGCAAATCCCCGACGAAAGTGCCGTTTGTCGAACCGGTATCCGTGAGAGAAAAACCGTGCGGACCAAGGCGTACGGCGAGATGTTCACGCGAGACGGCGGCATCGCGCAGGGTCACATCGACATCGGGGCTCGAACCGATGCGGACTTCGTCTTGCGCAAAAATGAGGGTCGTTCCCACATCGCGCGCTTCGGGAACATCCACGATCACGACGCGGAGCTTGCGGATGCGACGCAGGGATGGGCCTATCGAGTCATCGATCACTTCCGTGACGGGCCGTTTCTTCGAGCCGCTTGGAGCGCTACCGAGCAGCTTCGCTTTCCCTTCGCCGTCGCTCATCTCGTGCGCTCCTCCATCGCCTCTCGTCGCCGCACATCCCGTTCCACGTTTTCGTCGTGGGTCTTGTCTCCTCTGCGGAACGCGCAGCGGGATGCATCGCAAAGGTGTACTCGTGTTGCCCGGCGCGTGAAAGCACGATGCGCGGCTTGGGTGATGGACGATGATTTCGCGTTTGCGTGAGCCGGTCGACGATTTCTTGCACGCGGCGCCGAGGAAATGTGGTTGCGAAATTATCGCCGCTATGGCGATTTCGCCGTGATTCTGCAATCATGGGAAATCTTTTGTCCTTGCGGGAAGAGGCATTGTCATGCGCCGAATATCAAGAATCGCGATCATCACTTTGGCATCGATCGTGTTGAGTTCCGGGGCTGCAGTCGTTGGCTGCGGCGATGGTCCGCAAACAACAACGACGGGGGCGAGTGGCACGAGCAGCTCGAGTAGCAGCAGTGGTGGCGAGACGGGTGGTTCGGCCGGGAAAGGCGGCGGAGGCAATGGCGGAACGGCCGGAGCCGGTGGAATGGGTGGGTTTGCCGGGGCCGGTGGAATGGCCGGAACGGGCGGTGCGGGCGGGATAGGCTGTACGGCCGAGTTATGCGACGGCATCGACAACGATTGTGACAAGGAAGTCGATGAAGGTTGCTTGTGCATCGATGGGGACAAACAGCCTTGTTACGAGGGTGATCCGACCACGGCCGGCATCGGCGTGTGTTTGGCCGGTACGCAAACTTGTGATGTGACGGGTACGTTCGGCGCGTGCGAAGGCCAGGTTTTACCAAGTGCCGAGGTTTGTAATGGCCTCGATGACAATTGCGACGGTAACCTCGACGAAGGGTTTGGCACGATCACGTGCGGCATCGGGGCCTGTCAGGTAACGGTCGACGCTTGTTTCAAAGGAATGACGAATACGTGCGTGCCGCTGGCTCCGTCACCCAAAGAAGCGTGTGACGGTACCGATGACAATTGCAATGGTGAAGTCGACGAAGGTTGCTCGTGTATCGACGGGCAGGAGCAATCCTGTTATACCGGGCCAAACGGAACTGAAAACATCGGCGTGTGCAAAGCCGGTACCCAAACGTGCGTCAATGGGATGTGGACGTCGTGCATGGGCGCTGTCGTCCCCAGTCCTGAAACCTGCAATGGTCTCGACGACGATTGCGATATGAGCACCGACGAAGAGCTCGGCGTTTCCGTGTGCGGCGTTGGAGCTTGTCACGTCATGGTCGACAATTGCTCGGGGGGCAAACCGCAAACCTGCGTGCCCGGAAATCCGCAAACCGAAGTTTGCGACGGAATCGATAACGATTGCGATATCGGCGTCGACGAAGACCTCGGCACCGTTTCATGTGGCGTCGGCGCCTGCGCCGCGACCGTCGCGGCCTGTACCAATGGTCAAACCAATACGTGCGTTCCCGGAATGCCCACGGCCGAGCTCTGCGATGGAATCGACAACGATTGCAACGGCGCCGTCGACAATGGCAATCCCGGCGGCGGTGGTCAATGCATGACCGGCAACCTTGGCGTTTGCGCTGCGGGCTTACTGCAATGCACCGGTGGACAAATCGTTTGTGCTCAAACGACGCAATCATCCGCCGAAGTCTGCGATGGGTTTGACAACGATTGCGACGGCATGGTCGACGACAATCCCGCGCAGGTCGGTACGGCATGTACAACCACTTCCCCGGGCGTTTGTGCTCCGGGCACGCGTGCGTGTACGAATGGAATGCTCGTGTGCGTATCCGACACGATGGCCTCGATGGAGGTCTGCGACGGATTGGATAACGATTGCGACGGTCAAGCGGACGAAGGTAATCCCGGCGGCGGGCAAAACTGCAATACGGGGAACTTGGGTATTTGCGCGGCGGGCAGTACGAGCTGCGTGAGCGGGCAAATTGTTTGCAATCAAAATACATTGCCCAACGTCGAGCTTTGCGACGGCCTCGACAACGATTGCGACGGCATGGTCGACGACAACGCGCAACAAGTCGGCACATCGTGTACCACGGGTCAACCGGGCGTTTGTTCGCCGGGAACGCGGGCTTGCACGAATGGAATGCTCGTGTGCAACCGCAATGTCAATCCTTCGTCCGAGGTTTGTGATAACCTCGATAACGATTGCGATGGCGCCGTCGACGACAGTCCCGCCACCGTGGGTGACCCTTGCACCACCGGTTTGAATGGCGTTTGCGCTGCGGGAACGAAGGTTTGCACGAATGGAATGATTTCGTGCAGCCAAACGACGCAATCATCCGCGGAGCAGTGCGACGGGTTGGACAACGATTGCAATGGCGCCGTCGATAACGGCAATCCCGGCGGCAATATGGCGTGCAATACGGGGCAACTTGGCGTATGCGCTCCGGGAACCACGTCATGTACGAGCGGTGCGATCGTGTGCAATCGCAATACGAATCCCAGCGCTGAAGTCTGTGATGGATTGGACAACGATTGCAATGGCGCCGTCGATAACAATCCCGCTACGGTGGGTGACCCGTGCACGACCGGTTTGAGCGGCGTTTGCGCTGCGGGAACGAAGGTCTGCACGAACGGATCGATCGCGTGCAGCCAAACGACGCAATCGTCGACGGAAGTGTGCGACGGATTGGACAACGATTGCAATGGTGCCGTCGATAACGGCAATCCCGGCGGCAATATGGCGTGCAACACGGGACAACTCGGCGTGTGTGCTCCGGGCACGACGTCGTGCACGGCCGGCTCCGTCGTTTGCAATCGCAATACGAATCCCAGCGCGGAAACGTGTGACGGATTGGACAACGATTGCAATGGCGTCGTCGATAACGGCAATCCCGGCGGCGGCGCAGCGTGCAACACCGGCAATCTTGGTGTTTGTTCGGCCGGAACGACGTCGTGCACGAACGGCTCGGTGGTCTGCAACCAAAATACGCAATCGTCGACGGAAGTCTGTGACGGCTTGGATAACGATTGCAATGGTTCCGTCGACAATGGCAATCCGGGCGGCGGCGTCGCTTGCAATACCGGTCAACAAGGTGTTTGCGCGGCTGGAACGACGGCCTGTACGGCCGGCGCGATTGTCTGCAATCGCAACAACAACCCCTCCGCCGAGATCTGTGACGGCATCGACAACGATTGCGACGGCTCCATCGATGAAGGCAATCCCGGCGGCGGTGTGTCTTGTAATAACGGTTTGCCGGGATTGTGCGGCGCCGGCGTCACCGCTTGTTCGTCCGGGGCGATCGTTTGTACGCAAACGGTGTTTCCGACGACCGAAGCTTGCGATGGCCTTGATAACGATTGCAACGGGACGGCTGATAACGGCAACCCTGGCGGCGGCGTAGCATGCAACACGGGCCAATCGGGCATTTGTGCCGCCGGTACGACGGCGTGCTCGATGGGTATGCTCGTGTGCAATCGAAATCAAAATCCGAGCACGGAAGTGTGCGACGGATTCGATAACGATTGCAATGGCAGCGTCGACAACGGCAATCCCGGCGGTGGAGTTGCTTGCACGACGGGTCAACCCGGCATTTGTTCGGCGGGAACGACGGCGTGCACGAGCGGTGCTCTCGTGTGCAACCGCAATCTCAATCCCACATCCGAGATTTGCGACAACCTCGATAACGATTGCGACGGACAGCTTGATGAAACGGATCCCAATGTGACCTGTCCCGCGCAAAACCCCGGCGCAGGCGGTGTTTCGACTTGGACCTGCCCCATTGGCACTTGCACAGTTACTTCGTGTCAAGCCGGTCGCGCCAATATCGACGGAAATGCCGGCAATGGCTGCGAATGCCTGACCGACACGTATGCCAATACGTGTGTGGCCGCGACCTCGACAAACGTCGCGGTGGGCGTAACGACGACCTTGAGCGGCAAGATCGAGACCGCGAACGGGAGCGACTGGGTTCAAGTCACTTTCGCGGATCGACCCATCGGGCAACCTTACCATCCCAAGGTTGAACTCACGGTCAATCCCGGCGGGCAATATGCCATGGATGTGTTGACGAGCTGCACCACCATTGCCGCGTGTTCGACGACCGGAACCACCCCGAACGAAAACGGCTCGAACGTCCTCGTTTGGGAGCAATTCGAAAACAAATATGTTCCCGGCCCGGGCTGCTGCTCCGACAATACGCCCCACGTCACGTCCGTTTTCGTCCGCATCTACCGCAAGTTCGGTGATGCCCCGACGTGTGATCAGTACACCGTCACCGCGACGAATCTGTAGGCATTCTTCGCGATCTCCTCGCCCCTCGAACTTCCCGGGAACATTCCGCCACCATCGGTATCTGTTGCGTGGCGGATCGTATTGACCTCGTCCGTTCCCGAGGAAGGCTCCCATGAAACGTTCCCGTATTCTGGTTTCGGCGTCGACGCTCGCCTGTTTGCTCCAAGTTTCCGCGTGCATCGGCAATTCCGACGAATCGGAGCCGACCAATCCCACGAATGGTTCAACCGAGCCAAACCAATCCGCTCAAAAATCCAAACCCCTCGAGTCTCCGGAAATCGTAGAAGAAGAGGACACGTCCGTTCCGGCGACGGCGCAAGGTTTTGGAACCATCACCGGACGACGACCCGCAACGAATACCGTCGTTCCCGGCATTCGCTTGCGTACGCACGACGTGCGCGTGACCATTCGCGACGGATTCGCGCGCACCGAAATCGAGGAAGAATTCGCCAACGATACCGACCTGGTTCTCGAGGGGCGTTACGTTTTTCCCATTCCTCCCGCCGCAAGTTTGTCCAAGCTGGGTCTCTGGGTTGAAGACGAGCTCGTGCTCGGCGAAATGGTCGAGAAAGACCGCGCCGCACGCATCTTTCAAGGCATCGTCGACGATGTGGTTCGTCCGCGTGATCCCGCGTTGCTCGAATGGAAACGCGGCAGCTCCTTCTCGCTCAAGATTTTCCCCATGCCCGCGCATAAATCGCGCAAAGTCTTGATTGCGTACGACGAAGTGTTGCCCATCGTCGACGGTCGTGTGCGTTATACATATCCGCTTTCGTTGGGTCCGGATCGCGCCGTCAAAATGGATGACTTCCGATTGCATCTGGTGGTCGAAGACGTCGGAGCCAATGCCGCCGAAGCGAAAATCACGGGTCACGCCGCCACGATGCGTACGGAAAATGGACGCATGTATGCGGATTTCGGCGCGACAGGATTTACTCCCGAAGGCGATTTCCAAATCGATTATCCGCGCCCGACGTCGGACCAGGTTCCGGTCGCCGTCGAAGGTTCGTCCGGGGATGGGTTTTTCTCGGTACGTATTCCCGTACCCGCGGCCGCCGATCAATCATCGCCCGTCAAACGCACCGAAAAAGTAATCGTGCTCGATACGAGCCATGGAATGACGGAGTCCGGATACGCCTCCGAAATGGCCGTGGCCAAAGAAATTCTCCGCGGGCTCGAGGATGACGAGCGTTTTGCCGTTCTTTTGTGCGACAGCGATTGCGTTGCGTATCCCGAGCGCGGGCTGGCGCAGAAATCAACGGAATCGATTGCGGAAGCGCAACGCTTGATGCGTGAACATACCGTGTCGGGTTCCAGCGACGTATCGTTTGCCTTGACAAGCGCCGCGCAACGATTGACCGAAGCACACAAGGGGCAAATCGTGTACCTCGGCGACGGAACTCCTTCTGCGGGCGAAATGAAGGTCGAGACGATTGCGGCGCGGGTTCGTCCGTTTCTCCAGGAAAAACGACCCGAATTGCGCTTTATCGGTGCGGGACCCTCGATCGATGAAGTCGTCTTCATGGGCCTGGCCGAAAACCTCTCCGCGTCGTACGAACGATTTGCCACAGGCGAGCGTCCGGGCAAGCGAGCTCGCGATATCGCGAAGAGCCTGGACAAACCATTGCTCATGGGCGCGAAGCTCGAGCTGCCATTCGGATTCGTCGACGTGATTCCCAGCGTTCTGCCTGCGCTTCGGGCGGGCGAAGAAATCGTCGTCGTGGGAAAACTCGCGAATGCCACGGGTTCGGAACGAGAAACCATTCGACTCACGGGGCAAATCGACGGACAAACGGCGACGTTCAGCCGAGCTTTGGCCATTTCGAGCGCTCCGGCGGAAAACCGCCGGATGCTGGCGCGTCGTTGGGCCACGGCCCATATCGAACAACTCGAACGGCGTGGTGATGCGGAAGCGACGAAAGAAATCATTGCGCAATCGATCAAGCATCACGTCATGAGCCGCCATACGTCGCTCATCGTGCTCGAAAATGACCGTATGTTCGCCGCGTTTGGCATTCCGCGGACGCAAGGCAAGGATCAATTGTCGTCCGCGGCGGAAGTGGGCGGCGCGCCATTGTTCAAAGATTCGATTGGCGACGCGTTTGGCGCGGGCGGTCTCGGTTTGTCGGGGGTGGGTCAAGGTGGTGGTGGTCAAGGGTTTGGTCAGGGGCTGGGTGCGATTGGATCCGGCGTTGGCAGTGGTGAAGGATTTGGCGCGGGACATGGCCGATTGAGCGGTTCGCATCGGTCGGATCCGCCCAAGGTACGCATGGGCGCCACGAGCGTCAGCGGGCGTTTGCCGCCGGAGGTCATTCAGCGGATTGTCCGGCAAAACTTCGGTCGATTCCGATTGTGTTACGAAAACGGATTGCGCAACAATTTCAATTTGCAGGGTCGAGTCACCGTCCGTTTCGTCATCGACCGCGCTGGTGCCGTGTCATCCGTGAGCAATGGCGGGTCGGATATGCCGGACAACGGCGTTGTCAGTTGCGTCACGCGAGCTTTCTGGGGATTGTCTTTCCCGCAGCCCGAAGGCGGCATCGTGACGGTGACTTATCCCATCATGTTCTCACCGGGCGAAGGTGGTGGCGGCATGGCGTGGGGAATTCATCGCAAATGGGGGATGAATTCGACCATCGGCGGCGCGGATGAAAAGTGGCGTACGGATTCGAGCGACAGCCTTGCCAAACTCCAGAAAAACGCCGACGAATCGAAAGAAAGCCGTCGTGCCCGGGAAGCGCTCATCAATGGACTCCTCACCCGCGGTCGATTCGACGAAGCATTCCGCGAAGCGAGCTCGTACGTCACGATGGATCCGGATCGCACCATGCCGCACGAACTCTTGGCGCGTTCGGCCGCTGCCCTGGACAAACAGGCTCTTGCCGTTTCGGAAATCGATACGCAGATCGATATCGAGCCCTCGAATGCGGATATGCACAAACGAGCGGCGCGGGCTTATGAAGCCATTGGCGATGAAACTCGAGCGTGTGCGCATTGGCGATCCATTTCCGAATTACGTCCGAACGATCAAGACATGCTCGCGGAAGCAATGCGTTGTCGTGGTCGCCTCTTTGGTGAACGTTTGCAAGTCGTCAATGAACTGAGTGCCGTAAAAAACCCGAGCAAACGGATCACCGTTTTGCGCGACGCACTCGAACGGTCGACATTGCCGACCTACGATCCGGGGCATCCCGCCGGCGAGCGTCTTTCCGTGGCCATTACGTGTCCCGAAGGCGTCGAAGGTTGTCCCCGCGTCGTGTTGCTGGATCCGACCGGACGAGTCATGACCCCGGCGACGCCCGGTTCGGGTCGTTCGGGTTCGTCATGGATAGCTTTGCCGTCGGCATTGGATGGCACCTATCGCGTCCTCGTCACCGGAGGTCTCGAATCGGCCAAGGGTGTGGTGGAGGTTCATCTGGACAACTCCGTGCGTAAATTCGATGTGCGTGGAGGCGCCGGGCTTCGGTCTGTGGCGACGCTCTCCGTCATTGGATTCTGAGCAACGCGTCCATCCCGCCTGTTGAAGAAAATCGCCACAACGTCAAAGCAGTCGTGTAGCATGCGAACCCATCGTCCCGGACAACCCATTCGAGGGCCATACGTTCGGGTCAATCACCGGAAGGAGAAATCGAATGCTCGCGGGCCGCATGATGGACTTTCCCCTGACGCTCACGCATTTTCTCACGCGTGCGCGGACGTTTTTCGGTCGTTCCGAAATCGTGACCCGTCGCCCCGACAAAAGCTTGCAGCGCTCGACGTACGCGGATTTTTATCGTCGCACGTGCAAACTCGCGCATGCGCTCGTCCGGCTCGGTGTCAAACCCGGTGATCGTGTCGCGACGCTTTGTTGGAATCATCAGCCGCACCTCGAAGCATATTTCGGGGTTCCCGCCATCGGCGCGGTCGTGCATACGCTCAATTTGCGCTTGCACCCCAATGAGCTCGGGTACATTGCGAATCACGCCGAAGACAAAGTCGTTATCGTCGATCGTAGTCTTTTGCCATTGTGGCGAAAATTCGCCGACCAGGTGCGTTCGGTCCGGCACGTCATTGTCGTCCCTGATTTACCGGCGCCCGAAGGTGAAGCCGGGAGCGAGCTCGATTATGAGCAATTGTTGGCGCCTGAAAAAGACGAATACGATTTCCCGGCGCTCGATGAAGATTCGGCGGCGATGATTTGTTACACCTCGGGAACGACGGGCAATCCGAAAGGTGTCGTGTACAGTCATCGATCGACGACGTTGCATACCCTCGTTTCTTGCATGACCGATACGATCGGCGTGCGTGAAGCCGATACGCTTTTGCCCGTCGTTCCCATGTTTCACGCGGCCGCATGGGGGCTTCCGTTTTCCGCAGTGGCTGTCGGCGCGAAAATCGTTTTTCCCGGCCCGCACCTCGACCCTCCCAGCCTGCTCGATTTGATGCACGCCGAACGGGTCACCCTTGCGGCGGGCGTTCCGACGATTTGGCTCGGCATTCTCCAATTGCTCGACCAGAACCCCGGCAAATGGGATTTGCAGACCGTTCGGTCGATGGTGATTGGTGGAGCGGCGGCTCCGCCGGCGATGATCGACGGCTTCAAATCCCGTCACAACCTCGATGTGACCCATGCGTGGGGAATGACGGAGACAAACCCGCTCGGGACGTTGGCGCGCGTGAAAAATGGATTGTCGGACAAAACGCCTGCCGAGACATTGCCGATTCGTGCTTCGCAAGGGTATGCGGTTCCTTTCGTCGAACAACGTCACGTGAGTGAAGACGGCAAGGTATTGCCTTGGGATGGGGAAACCATGGGCGAACTGGAGGTGCGTGGACCGTGGGTTGCGTCTTCGTATTTCAGCGGCGAAGGGCCGGATCGTTTTACCGCCGATGGTTGGTTCAAAACGGGCGATGTCGTGACGATCGATTCCGAGGGATATTTGCGCATTACGGATCGATCGAAAGACGTCATCAAGTCCGGCGGTGAATGGATCAGCTCGGTGGCGCTGGAAAATGCGCTGATGAGCCATCCGGCGGTGCTCGAAGCGGCCGTGTTTGCAGCTCGGCACGCCAAATGGTCGGAACGTCCATTGGCGGCGATCGTGGTGAAAGAAGGTAAAACCGTCACGACGGACGAGCTGCGGGCGCACCTCGAACCGAAATTCGCCAAATTCTGGCTCCCGGACGATTATATTTTCATGAGTCAGATTCCGCGCACGTCAACCGGCAAGTTTCTCAAGACCAAATTGCGGGAACTGCACGGGGATCATCTGGAAAAAGCAGAAACGCAGGCCTGAGTTTTCGCCTCATTGCGGGCAGGTCATTCCTTCCACGCAAGCAATGACATTCGCGGCTCCCGGATACGCGCAGCAGGTCATGTTCATGTCCGTGCAAAGCGGGCAGGGACATGCATTACATCCACGCGCGACACGCCAATTCCTGCATGAACCACCGACGCAGACTTCGTCGTTGTTACAAGCGTTGCCGCATTGCCCGCAATGAAGAATGCTCGTGTCGGTGTTGACGCAGGCATCGCTGCAATTCTTCGTTCCGTCCGGACAAGTGTCAATGCATTGACCGCCCGCGCATTGCTGTGTGCCACCATTACAAGTTTTCTGGGGCATTCCGCAATTGTTCGGGTCGGTTTGAAGATCGACGCAGCTATTGCCGACTTTCGTCAAGCCGGGCGCGCAGTCACACGTTCCGGCTTTGCAAAAGGCTCCGTCGCCCGTGCATTCTTTCGCGCAGCCGCCGCAATTGCGTGGATCGTTATCGAGGTTCGTGCATGTATCGCTGTTGCCGCACGGGGTCAAACCCGGGTCGGAGCAGCCACAATTTCCGCCGGCGCACGTTCCGAACGTCGCATCGCATTTGTTCCCGCACATGCCGCAGTTTGTCGGATCTGAACTCACGTTGGTGCACACGTTGTTGCACGTGATCGCTCCTGCGCTGCAGGTGCATTGTCCCGACACGCATACGCCGCCGCTGCCGCACGATTTGCCACACATGCCGCAATTGTTTGCATCGGACGAAATGTCTGTACACGTATCCGTGCATGCAACCTGGCCTTGAGGGCATTGACAAAGGTTATCGATGCACGTCGCGCCCGCGGGGCATTGCATTCCACCACATGGCGCACCGGAACTCGACGAGCTGCTGCTCGTGCTGGTGCTGCTGCTCGAGCTGCCGGTTGACATTCCGCCGGCGCCACCGTTGCCCGGAGGGGTGAATTGGTCGAAGTCTCGAGTGCAACCCATTAAGAGGATTGCGGGAAAAATGAAACGGATCGGAGATGTTTTTAGCATCCGGCCAAATCAGCACTCCGCTGCTGTTTCGTCAAGCGCGGATAAGAAAATGTGCCCTATGCCCCGCTGGGTAACAATGGAGATCGTCAACGGACTTTGCACCGACCATTGCCGGCAGGATTGCCCGGCATGGGACGGCCATAAAGCACTTTCGGACCCTTGGGTTTGACATACACCGATCCACCCGGACCCGGTTTGGGAATGACGGCTCCCGAAGCCACGGGTTTTCCCGCCGCCAAGTTTTCCACGATAATGACCACATCAGCCCCGTCTCGCTCCACGCCCGAAATGCTCGGTCGCTCCGTGGTATCCGCGGGCAAACCCGGACATGCAATCCCTTTGCTGCTCATAACCACGACGGCAACGTCCGTCTCGAGCTTTGGAGGCGCGTCGATCCACTGCAAACGCGAATCGGTGGGACCATCCGCGACGAGAATCGACAAACATGAACAATTGGCGTTGTGCGGAGCTTCCTTGGCCATCATGAGGTCATGACGAACCCGCATTTCAGTCGGTTGTGTCGCAGGCGGCGCAGTGATCGGTGTCGGACCATCCGCTGATTTCCGCTCTGGATTCTCGCTCCATTCCGTAGGCTGCATCGAGGGATCGGCGAGTTCGTCCGACCAACCCGAGTCGGCCGGCGAAGACTGCGCTCCACCGCAACCAAGGGGCAAAGCGAGCGTAACGGCGAAAAACATGAGGGCGATGCGCATGATGAACCGCACCATCGCATCATTCGGACCCGAGAGCCAAGAAAGTTAACGATTCAGGGATTGGCGGGGGCACTCTCACACACGTACGGCCGCTTTTCCGAGCACATTCGGGACTCGAAGACCGGCTGGTTTCCAAACGATGTCGTCAACGCGACGCAGTCACGATTGCCGCTCGGATCCAACGGCAACCCATCCTTCCACGTATCGAACGACCAAGGTTGCCCGTTGGTCCAGACAAATGTTCCTTCGTGGGCTACGTCTGTTGCACCAATCCAAACCTCGGCGCCGATCCATTCGGCGAGCTCGCCAAGTTCGGCGGCTGAATCCATCGCCACCAAGTGCCCGCCGAGATCCACACACCGCTGTTCCGCGGATGCCCAGTCACGCAACGTGTATTCTTGTAAGTAACAGCGGCCGCCAATGGGATGTTGCCACGGCGGGGCGCACGTTGCGCCGCCTCCACCGCTGCTCGATGCGCCGGCCGCGCTGCTCGAGGCCCCCCCGCCTCCCGCTCCGCCGGATTCTTCACAGTTTGTCGAGACCATACGCGTCCCATCCGCGCACAATCCAAGCCGACCCGCTTCGATTCCGGCGACCGAATTGCAAGCTAAAGGGGTGATGATCAAGAAAGCACAAATCGATGTTCGTCGTTTATTTCGGTTATTGTTCAATCTCAAAATGCGCCTCCCACGATGAGCCCGGCGCCCGAAGACATGGCGCCGAATCCTATTTTCGTGGGGGGGATGTTCGGAGGGGTCGTCAGGTGAAGTATGAGCGTGCCGATGCCCAAGGCCGCACCTGTAGCAAATAATGCGGTCGAACCATTGCCGAGCGCGAGCGCGTCCTGTCGATACGCCACGCCGGTCGCGTCACAAAGATTGCCCTCGATGCAATGCCCGGTCGATTGCGATTGACGCGCAATCGCCGCGGCTCCCAGCACGCCGCCCGTGACGAGCGATGCGATGCTCAGCGCACCGAATGTAATCGTAAATCCTCGCTGCACTTGGCGCCGTGTGAGCGTCGAATCACTCAATAGAGGAATTGCGAGCGTGATGATGCTTCCGGGGTTGTCTGGAACGTCAACCTCCGTACGATAAACTTGCTTCCCCGAAACGCGCGCATCAATGACGTATCGACCCGGATCGACGGGCAGGGCCACCCCCCAGGATCCGCGCGTCAACGATGTGCCATTTTTACGAATATCCACATTCTCGCTCGTTCCGTCGGGCACGACAACGGACAAACGCACGAGTCTCGGTTCGATTGCATCGGCACGTTTTCGAGCAACCTCTGCCCGCTCGGTTTGTCCTTTGGTCCGCGCCGCCGCCGCCGCTGCTCGAAACTCGGCCCACGCGCTCGCGGTCCGGCCTAGTTTTTCAAGACAATCACCCAGGTTCAGCATGGTGCCCACGGCGGGATCCATCGCTTGGCTCGCGGCGAATTTCGGACACGCTTCGGTAAAACGCTGCGCCGACATCAAGGCTTTGGCTTCATCGAAGAGAGCCTCCGCAGCGGCGCGCCGTTCGTATTCCTGACTCGAGGGCCGTGTTTGCGCCAGCGCCGTATCGGGTCGACCGGACATGACACAAAGAATGGCCGTGACAAACCCAACCATTTCCATTCTCGTGCGTTGTCGACCGGGCGTGGTTTTCATACGCGTCCCCGCTATTCTCGATCCGCGTAGGGATTGGGCTCCGTTTGTCGCGGAGCCGGAGACGTTTGCACGCGAGGTGGTTTTCGTCGTCCCACCGCCGAAGCTTTGGGTTTGGCCTCCGAAACGTTTGCGCTCGTCCCCTGAAGGGGCGCCTTTTTGACCTCGGCCTCCGGCGCAAGCTCGGGTTTGTCCGGTGTGGACACGACCGGCGTAGGCGTAAGGGACAAGGCATGAGCGATTCCACGACGGGCCGGTACGATGTCGCCGGACGTACCCATTGCGTTTCCAAGATACCGATTGGCCAGGAATGCGAGCACGAGCAATACGCAAACAATACCCACGGAACTCGTCTTCAAGGCCGGTGAGATCCACGAACGGCGCAGCGTGCGCAGTTCTTTCGTCGCCGCGGTTTCTTCCGCCAAGTCGGTCGTATTCGCGGGCAAAGCCACGAACCTCAGAGAAATTGGGTCCGACGAGGCATTTCGGGTTTGGATGTCGGCTCGTTTGTCACGTTCATCGATGCTCGTGTCCTGTAATGCCGCTGGATTCGACGCTTGGGCCAGCAATTCGGACGCCCGTTCGGCGGAATGAATCGCCGTCGGTCCTCCAAAAGGAACCAATGCCCAGGCCAGTTCGGCGATATTGTCGTAGCGGTCGCTCGGATTCTTCTCCAAACAGCGCGCGATGACCCGTTCGAATTCCGGTGGAATGGATGGAACGACCGCCCCGAGCGGTTCGGGTTTGTCTTTGAGAATGGCGGCCGACAGCTCGGCCATGTTGCGCCAAGGAAAAGGAGGTTGTCCGGCGATGAGTTCGTACAAAACGATGCCGATCGACCAAATATCCGTGCGATGATCGACGTCCCGCGTGGATTTCAATTGCTCGGGCGACATATAAACGGGCGACCCGAGAATGGCGGTCGTCGTCGTCAATGGCGGTACTTTTCCGAGTTTGTCATCCAATCGTGACGAAAACTTGGAAATGCCAAAATCCAGCACTTTGATGATTTGCGTCCCGTCCGGACGCGTTGCGAGGAATAAATTGTCGGGTTTTAGATCCCGATGCACGATGCCCAAAGCATGTGCTTCGGCCAGCGCTTCGCACGCTTCGAGCACATACGTGACGGCGTTTGTCATGGGCATAGGCCCCCGCCGCATCACGAGCGCCCCGAGATCGGCGCCTTCGAGCATTTCCAGCACCATATACGGCTCACCACGTGCAAGTCGCCCGATGTCCAAAATGCGCGTCGCATGTTCACTGCGCATGAGCGCCGCCGCTTTCGCTTCGAGCGCGAATCGCGCCAATGCTTCCTCGTTATGAGCTCCCGCGCGCGTCAGGAATTTCAGCGCAATGCGATGCCCGAGCTGCACGTGCACCGCCGCCATCACCACGCCCATCCCGCCTTTTCCCAGCACTCGAACGATTCTGTATTTTCCGTCGAGCACATCCCCAATGGCTACGGGCAATTCGGACGGTTCGTCCTCCCACGACGAATTCGACGTAGATTCCACCGACATTCGTCCCCCTTACCCGAGTTTCCGGCGACACGGGCTGCTGCATTCATCCTAGCTCAGATCCTTCTCCGAGTCCGGTGGGCGTATCGGTATTTTCGAGCACGGGCTTTTCACGATGGCGCCATATCGATATGCACGGAATCGTTTGACCACGCTTGCTCTTCGGCGTTCATGGCGTATGCTCGACCTCCGGAGACCCAGCCAAGATGACCGTGTCATTCGTTTGTCCCGAATGTCGAGCGCCGCTTGATTCATCGAAGTACGATCAATGCACCTGCGCTTCGTGTGGTCGCACGTATCCCATCGATGACGGCGTCCTGCGTTTGCTCGAAAAGACCGACGAATTTTACGAAGGGGCGTATCTCGACATCGTCAATTACGTCCCGCGCAGCGAAAAACCTTGGCACGTTTGGCCGTTGTGGCTCATTCGTAATGGTTATCCGTGGACCGTTCGCCATTATGTTCCGGAAGGGTCCGTCGTCGTTGAGCTCGGTTGCGCCGCGGGCGTACGTTACTTTGCTCAGCGTTATACAATGATTGGTTGCGACGTATCGTTTTCGTCATTGAAAAATTTGCAGGGGTATTCGTGGCGTGTCCAAGCCGATGCCGCAAAATGCATTCCGCTCCCGGATGAATCCGTCGACGCCGTCGTCAGTTCCTTCTTTTGGGAACACATTCCACCCGAAATCAAACCGGCCATGTTGCGCGAATGCCGCCGCATTTTGAAACCGGGCGGAAAAATGGTTTTTCTTTATGACGTCGAGACGGACAATCCATTGATCGCCAAATTCAAAAATCAGGATCGGCCCCTTTACAACAAGCTCTTCATCGATGGCGACGGTCACGTCGGGTACGAATCACCTCGAAACAACATCGCCGCCTTCGAATCGACAGGGTTTCGCGTCATCGATCATCGCGGTCGAGAAAAGACCTTTTTGCAGTCGCTCAGCGTGTACACGAAGCTCGCCGAATTCGGCGGTGATACGAGCGGCGTGTTCAAAGCCCTTCAAAAACTCGGTCGGCCGCCGTGGTTTTATCCGTACACCGCTTTGGTCCGCGTCGTGGACGAAGTGGTTTGTCCACGTCTCGATGATGCGTGGGCCCGCTTCGACTTGGTCGTTTGTCAAAAATGACCGGTCAGCTGAGCTGCGTCACTTGCGCAAGCGTGCGGTCGTTCGATGACCAGAATAAATAGTGATTCGAATCGGCGGCGTCGTCGGTCAACCGGCTCGCGTCCACCTGACCCAAAAACTCCATCCGCGCGCCGCCGCCATCCACCGGGGTTTGATCATCTTGCAGCCAAATTGGATCCGGACCGCGGTAGATATTGCTTTGACCTCGAAAGAATTTCCGGGCGTCCGATGGATGCCCTCGCAGTTCGGCTTGAATGCGTTCAATCCAAACCCACTTCCGCTCGTTTTCCGCAGGTTGCAGGTCCACTCGGTCGACCTCGATGTCGACCCAATCCAAGTAGCGGCGAAGCCAACTCCGCGGGGGTTGCGTCTGATCGAGTCCACAGGCGGCATGAAAAGCGCGCACATCGTCAAGCGATCGATCAGCGATGCGAAACAACGCACCGTCTTCGACAAACCGCAGCACGAGCGGTGAACCGTCGGCGTTTCGCCCGTACATCTGCGTGTACACCCACGGAAATCTGCGTCCGTCGAGCTCGACGCTCAGGAGCGGAAACACCCAGCCCGCGAGTTCCTCGGCCGAGTTTGTCAAGACAGTCGACACCTCCGGCGCGACGATCGTGGTCGTCGGGTTGTCACTCGTGAAAGCGAAGCGATGCCGCTTGGAGATCATCCACTTGTGGTCGCATGATTCGCGCGTCCGACGCAAGTCGCACGCTACGCGGGCGCCCGCGCAAACCCGAGAGCCCGTGCTTGTGAAAGTCCCGTGTCCCGGCGGCGCCAAAGCACCGCATCGAGCACGTAATGCGTGCTTTGCGGCAACGCCAAGAGCGGCACGATGAACGCTCGCGCCGTGGGTCCGAGGAAAGGATCGCCGCGCCATCCACCGCCAAACAACGATGGTCGGTCATGCCAAACCAGCCGATCCCACACGAGCTCTTCGACGAACGCGATCGCCAGGAGCGTTGCGGCGAACGCCACCACCCCGAGCGATGCAACGCGCGCGACGAGACTTGTCGGAACTTCTCGCGCTCGCTCCCGCGTGTACACCCACAAGAGCGCCATGTACGGAAGCCCGTGGACGAGGACGTTCGTCACGGTGAACTGAAAATCCGAGTTTGTCCAAACGATACCGATGTACCACGTCAGGATGGTCGTTCCGACGACGAGGTGTTTGCCGTACGAGATGGTTTGGCCTTTGAAACCTTGGCGGATGGCTCGAGCCGCGTAGGCGACGATGAGCCCGGCCCACACGACCTGCGCGGGCATGACGAACGATTCGAGCCATGGCCAGGAGACGAAATCGCCTTCCACGAACCAGCGAAACGTACGAGGCAAATGCGCATGCCAGTACAGCAGAGGGAAACCCGTGGCCGCGTAGATCGTCGCATCGTCGAGCCATCGACCGGCAACGGAACGATCACCGGCGTGAGCGCGGTAGATGGCGACCCAGCCGATTTGTTGGCGTACAAAGTGAAACACCGCGACGTACGCGAGCACGCGCCAGAACGTCAGTTCCGAGATGAGGTGCAGGACAAACCCGACGGCCCAGCAGGCGAGCGGCAGCGCGATGTAGAGCGAACGCCTGCGGGCGAGTTCGTCTCGGTCGAAGTACGTGCGAAAGAGCGTGGCGTGGACGTGGGCGACATCCACGGCCAAGACAAACACGAGCCAACCCCACGTGGGCAAAGCGCCGGCGTCGCTCAGGCGCGGCGAGAGCGCGGCGAGCACCAACGCAAGCGCGGCAGAACCACCGAAAATGGCGACATCCGCTCGCGCACTCCAGATGAATGGACTGCTCACGAGATGATGAGACGCGGGGTGATGCGTCGAAGGCTAGCCATGAATCGCGGCGGCGATGATCCACGAAAGGCCAAGGATCACCGAGCCGATCACGATCGCCAACGACGTGTTTTGATCTTCCTCGATCTCCTTACGGATCGAGAAAGGCGTCACCTTGATGATGATGAGGAACGCGACGGCGAACACGACGAGGCCGATCCCCACGAAAATCGCCGCGGAAATCGCATTCTTCAGCAAAGTCGGAAAATCGATCATCGAGGGTCTCCCGAGGCCCCGCGCGTTTGGGGCGTGGCCCCGAAATGTTCTTCCTGGGGCGCGCATCGCAGCCTACGCCACGACGGCCATCGGAGGAAAGAGATATGCAAGCGAGAGGCAAATTGCCGAGTGCCTGTCGCGGTTTCCCCGTGTCGCCGGATCCTGTCGACTCGCGCGTGACGTAACGCTTGCGCACGGGCGGACGTAGGTTTATGCCCATCGCGCCATGCCTGTTGCGCATAATGACGGCGTTTCGATTCATTACGATATGATGGGAACGGCCGGACCGTTTGTCTTGTTCATTTCGGGACTCGGCATGCGCGGCGAACAGTGGACGCCGCTCGCAAGAGCCTTGGTGGGTAAAGGATATCGCGCCGTTTTATTCGACAATCGTGATATCGGCCGGTCGTCGTCCATGCCCGGCGTGGAATATTCGATCGCCGACATGGCTGCGGATACGCTGGCGATGCTCGATCATGCGCACGTACAGACCGCGCACGTGGTGGGCATTTCCATGGGCGGGATGATCGCGCAAGAAATGTTGTTGCGGTCTCCGGCGAGGTTTTCCCGGGCGGTGCTCATGGCGACGTGGGGCGGGGGACAAACCATGAAAATGCCCGAATCGCATATCGTCGAAATGCTCGTGCCGCGCATCGATAGCGACGACAAAGTGGCGGTGGAAGCGCATTTACGAAAGCTCTACGCAGCGATTACGGCGCCAGGGTTTGCCGAAAAAAACGGTCATCTGATCGATATGATTCTCTCGTTTGCCTTGGAACAGAAGCTCGATCCGGACGCCATCGTTCGTCAGCTTCGAGCCATCGGGCGATTTTCGAGTTGGGATCGGTTGCCCGAATTGAACGTCCCGACGCTCGTGGTTCACGGCGAAGCGGACACATTGATTCCTTATGAAAATGGCGCGAATTTGTCGCGCCGTATCCCCGGCGCGCGTTTGCGGACATTGCCGGACGTCGGGCACTTGGTGCCGCTCGAAGCACCCATCGAGACGTACGGTGCCATTTTGGATTTCTTGAGCTGACGGGGTCGTTTGTCGGGGCATGTGTCATTTCCGAACACGACGCCGGTCGGCGCATGTTTCACTCGTGCGCGGTTTATCGTGGCGCGTGTTCTGCAAGCGGTTCGAGTATGGTAGACACGCGAACGAGCGGATTGTCGGGGGTCGCTTGGGCAGCCATGGTTTTGGTCATCATCGGCGCGCTCAATTGGGCACTCGTGGGCCTTTTCGATTGGAACCTCGTGGCGGCCATTTTCGGTCGACTGACGGCGATAGCGAGGATCATTTACGTTCTGGTCGGGGCGGCCGGGTTGTACTTGATTTTCGTTTCTCCCCGCCTCGTACAAACCACGCGATACTGACGATTTGCGGTCCCGTTTGTCGAAATGAATCGCGTTGCGATGCGCACGGTCGTCCGGTGTTCGTCTTCGTCGATCACCCCGCGCCCCGTTTCCCGGCGGTCAGTTTGTCGAAACACTCTTGACGCCGGGCCAAACTTCTAGGCGAAACCTCTGCGGAGGTTGTCCGTATGCATCGCATTCCGGGTCGGAGGATCCGCAAACGGCTGGGTTTCGCACGCGGCAGTATGTTCCTCGGCTTGTTGGCCTATGGTTCGTCACTACTGAATCCCGCTTCGGCATACGCCGACGAACCTATCTCGTTACGGACGACTTGGTCGGGCCCCGTCGATTTCTTTGCGACCGGCGCACCAATGGCCATCGACGGTCCGGATGCCGATACCAATGTCGATACGCTCGTACAGCCGGCGATGGTGACGGTTGCTCCGGCAAGCATTCCCACGGGCGCGACCTTGACCCAAGCATTCTTGTATTGGGCCGGCACGATCGGCAATACCGATTGCGTCATGCCCGCGAAATTCGACGATACGGTCGATTTCACTCCGCCCGGAGCGATGACGCCCACGAGCGTCAAAGCCGATACCTGCTATTGCTCGGCCGCGGATGCCACATCGTACGACGTGCAGGTTTGTCGAGCCGATATCACGGCCTTCATTTCCGGTTCATTGAGCGGCGATTACATCGTCGATAAATTCAATGCTTCGATCGGCAACGGAGCGACCGACAGCGCATCCTTCTCCATTGTGCTTGTTTACCAGCATCCCACGTTGCCGCCGCGCGACATCGCTTTGTACGACGGTGTCGAAGGTTTGTCGAGCGCAACCAAAGCCACATCCTCCGTTTCGCTCGCGGGTATTCGCGCGGATACGCCCGCGCAAGGGGACCTGACTTGGTACACCATCGAAGGCGATATCGGTGGAGGTTCCCCGGGCGCCGAACAAGTCGTCGTCACGGGCAATCCGGGTGGCGTTTCGCTCATTTTGTCCGATGCGATCAATCCGGCCAACAATCCGATGAATCGCACGATCAATACGACGATTCCCCCGCAATCGGGCACCGTAGGCGTCGATATCGATCGTTTCGATATTTCCGCAGCGCTGACGGCCGGCGATACCAGCGTCGATATGCTCTACAGTGCCAATACCGACAAGTGGTGGATTGCTTATAACATCGTCGGCATCAACGTATTCGAACCGGTCTTCAGCGTGGGCTCGAAGAAGACCGGCGTATTGCAAGTCGATGCGGATGGAAACGGCGTTCCGAGTCCCGGGGATACGCTCCGGTATACGATTCACTTGACAAACTCGGGAACGGACGCAGGCACGGTGAAAGTGATCGATCCGATTCCGCCGCAAGCCGCCTTGTGGTCGCTCGTGGATGCGGGAGGTGGAACCAATGTATCGAATGCGACGACGCTCGAAGTGCACAATATCTTCGCCGCAGTGCAGGGATCGGCGGACGTCGTTTTCGATATGAACATCGCCGATGTTCCGGACCAAACAGTCATTTCGAACGTAGCGACATTCGATGCCACGCCGGACGGGGATCAAGGCGAATTGACCGCCGCCGATTTCATCGTGCGTCGTGATGGCGATAAAGACACCGTTTGGGACAACGACGACAATTGTCCGGCCGTGCCGAATACCGCTCAAACGGATACGGATATGGACGGCGCGGGGGACGTGTGCGACGCCTGTGCGTTTGACGCGGCAAACGACGCCGATGGCGACGGCAGTTGCGCCGAAGACGACAATTGCCCGCTTCTCACGAATCCCGATCAAATGGATTCCGATAACGATGGTCAGGGCGATCTTTGCGATGCTTGTCCGCTCGACAAAGCCAATGACGCCGATATGGACGGCGTTTGCGGCGATATCGACAATTGCCCCACGACGGCCAATGCGGGTCAAGAAGACACCGACAAAGATGGCCTGGGCAATGCCTGTGATGATTGCCTCGACGTCGATGTCGATATGGCCTGCGACGATGTCGACAATTGCGTGAACCTGGCGAATCCCGGACAAACTGATTCCGACAAAGATGGTTTGGGTGATGCCTGCGATGATTGTCCGGGCGTCGATGAAGACGGCGACGGGGTATGCGAAGCGAAGGACAATTGCCCCGGGGTTGTCAATTCGAACCAAATGGATTCGGATGGCGATGGTCTTGGCGACAAGTGCGATAGTTGTCGGGACGATCAGAACAACGATATCGACCACGATGGCATTTGCGGCGACGCGGACAATTGTCCCGCAGCAGCCAATGCGAACCAAGCCGACGTCGATAATGACGGAATCGGCGACGTTTGCGACACCGATATGCCTCCCGAACCTCCGCCCGACGTGACCGAAGACAGCGGTTGCGATTGTCGCGTCGCCGGCTCGCACCACGAATCGCGCTGGGGCGCTGTCGTCGCGCTCGTCCTGGCAACCTTCGCGCGCCGCGCTCGCCGTCGCGCGTAGGCGTCACGCTGTCACGCTGTCTCGCTGTCTCGCTGGGCTTCGCCCAGACCCACGAGGGCTCCTCGCCCTCGACCCCGCAAGGGCCCAGGCCCTTGACCCGGGTATTGGTTTGTCCACTGCGTGGCCAAACCAAACACTTGTCAGGAGGCTAATCCGTAAGTCCCTTGATTTACGCGCATCCGTGCTCCCAATCCCACCGGACGCGCTTCCCAGTTCGCAGACAAAGTGGGGGGTTTGGGGGGCACAGCGAGCGTCGCCGTCTGGCCGTAGGCCAGCCGGCGGTCAGCGAGCGCAGCCCCCCATCACAAACAAAGCTCTTCGCGGAGCGCCCTTGTTAGGGCGCGGAGCGAACGCTCAAATCATCGCGTGCGCGCTCAAACCCGAATACGCGCAATTCAACCGGTCCGCGAATCCAATTTCCAAGATAGGACAATATTTGTCCGATCTTGCCGGCGATTTTTCACCTATTCGAAACGAAGTATGCGTGTGTGACATTTAATGTCCGATCGCCATTTGTTTTTCCTGGCGGGTTCGCCCAATCGGATGCATTGTCGGATTCGTGGTCGTTCCGGGCGCTACTGCAAGAGGCGCGGTGGGCCGGGACGAGCGACGGGAAAACCCGGAAACTTCCCAATCATTGGCGTTAAAGGACGCCCATCGGTTTGCCCTGAAGGCTGCCGAGAAACGAATCATCATGCCGCGACGATCCACTCCCGAACCCTTTGCTCTTCAAGTTGGTGCTCGTATTCGTGAACTCCGCCAAGAACGAGGCATGTCGCTTGGTGCGCTCGCCGATGCCAGCGCGCTTTCCAAGGGTCATCTTTCCAGTGTCGAGCATGGCTTGGCGGCGATTACGATTCATACGATTTCCCGCTTGGCCGAAGGCTTCGAAGTGCCCCCGATGTATTTGCTCACGTTTGCCAAGGAAGACGAACGAGCCCACACGGCCGAATTGATTCGTAATCTCCCGCAAGCGCAGGTCAAAAAATTGCGAAAACAAATCCAAGCCCAGGTCGGTTCGCGTCGCTGAACTTCGCCAAACCAGCCTGAAGGCTCTCCGAACGCCGAATGGTCCTCGCACCATTCGGCGTTCGGCTATTTTGTCGCCTGATTTTCGTGTATTGACGAGCGGACAATCAATGTCCCATGTAAAATCGTTTTCCCTAGCGGCAGCGATTGCATTGTGCATCTATGACGAACAATGTCCGCCCGCCATGACGATTTCATTCGCCGGTTCGTCCAAAGCGATGCATATTGGTTGACGTGATCGTTGCCGAGCCGAACTGGGTGCACGAAGTGGGTCGGACGATCAGCAAGTCAACGAATCGATAGAAAAACCATTGTGGCCAAGAAAGAGGCCGTCGGCGTCGAATAGACACGCCGAAAAGGATACGACCATGCCGCGACGTTCTACTCCCGATGCTTTTGCTCTCCAGGTTGGCGCCCGTATTCGCGAACTCCGCCAAGAACAAGGTTTGTCCCTCGCCGCTCTCGCCGATGCGAGCGCATTGTCGAAGGGTCACCTCTCCAGCGTCGAACACGGCCTCGCCGCCATTACGATCCATACCATTTCGCGCCTCGCCGAAGGGTTTGGCGTGCCACCCCTTTATTTGCTCACGTTCGCCAAAGAAGACGAACGCGCGCACGTGGCCGAGCTCGTCCGTCAGCTCTCCGCTGCCGACGTGAAGAAGCTCCGCCGCCAATTGCAAGCCCAAATCAAAAAGGGCTGAACGTTACGCCTGCAAAACGCGTAATGACCCTTTGACGACGCCATACCCGCCCTCCGTTCGGAGGGCGCGGTAAACGTCCAAAACATCCAATTCCCCCGCCCATAACTTTTGGTACGTCGAGACAATCCTTTCGACGTCCTTTGCCGTCTCCCGCACGAGCTCGATGCGATATCGCTGCACGCCGCACCGAATCGCCGCCTTGAAGACGCTCGCCGCGCTTTGCGCCGCCGCGTGAAAAACCGTATTGCGACAACCCACGTCCGCTTCGACCGGATGAATCATTCCCGCTCGGTCTTTCAAGGACACTTTGTGCTTTTCGCACGGCCTTCCGCAATCGCGATGATCCTTGCCCGACGATAACAATGCCGCAATGACACAATGCTCGGTATGGAACAACGGCATGGGGTGATGCACCACGACTTCGGCGTACGCGCCGAATGGTGAATCCAGCAATCGCTCGAGCTGCGCGGCATCCAAATCAAAAGACGGCGTAAACGCTCGCACGCCTCGAGACAAAACTTCCGCGGCGCTCAGACGATTCGTTACGTTCAACGAAAAATCTGCAATGCGCGTTGCTTTCGACGCCCCGGCGTCTCGCAATGCTCCCAGTCCTCGAACGAGCACCACATCCGGTTCGAGCGACGCGAGATAGCGGTCGATTTTTTCTTCGCCCGGTTTTCGAATGCGTGGAGGCGCAACGCCGATGATCACGTTCGGGTGAGCGGCGCGTAATGCGCGTACGGCCGCGCCTGTCCCGACAAGCTCGAGGAAATCCAAATAAACTCCGTCCGCGCCGGCGCGCACCGCCGCTTCGGCTTGTTCGAGCGTTCGACACAAAACGAAAAGACCGCGCGGGGCCGGAGGCTGATCCGGCGGAGCTGCACGTTCGAGCAACGTTTGCCACGTGATGTTTGTCGTGGCGAACGAGCGCGACGCGCTCGCCAAAAGTGCCGCCGTGAGCGCTCGACGCGCTCGGTTCAGCGACGAGGGAGGGATCATCGCGCCCGGCGGAAGGTCGACCTCGAGGTCGCCGAGTTCGAAAGGCGTATCGCCCAAACGTCCGAGTTTGTCTCGGAGAACATCCCCGATCGGGGCGCCTTTCGACGCTTCCGTGATGGCCGCATCGCCGCTGATCGCACATGTCGCGCCGGCATCCGTGCGCGCATGAAACGTCGGCGATTCACCGAGCTTGCCTGTCACGCGGACGTGCATGCGCGTGCGTTTCGGAGCGCGCTCGACGGCGCTCAACGTGTTTTTCTCCGCGGCTGGATCGTTGGTCCTCCAAATATTTCGCCGAGGTTCGGCTTGACCAACGTTCACGTCGGGACCGAACCAGACGTACACGTCGTCGTTCGCATCCGCGTGTGGAACATCTTGTCCTCGGCGCAAAATCGTCCACACGCGTCCGCCGACTTCACCTTTGCCGGCGCGTCCGCCTTCGACGAGAAGCCCATCGCCGCGGCTGATGGGCCGAGACAAATGCAGGTGCAAATAGTCTCGTCCCCGCAGGCGTTCGACGTTCTCGAGTCGCCCCACGAGCAGACCGCGATGATCACAAGCGCGTCCTTCGACGAGGTGTTGATGATCGACGCCGTTCAAAAAACCCGGCCCTGCACCGCGGGAAAACGCTTGTTGCGCAGCGTCGCGCAGCGCCGGTACGTCGTGTGAATCCTGGGCCAACGCCGCGCGATACAGGCGCGTCGTTGCGGCGACATAGTCCGGAGCTTTGAGACGTCCTTCGATTTTGATCGACGCGACGCCGAGGTCTTTCAGTTGCGTAACGACATCGGTCGCATCGAGATCTTGGGGTGACAAAAGATACGCGCGATCGGCCAAATCACGCACTTCGCCATCCACCACGAGCTCGTATGGCAAGCGGCACGCTTGCGCGCAGGCACCGCGATTTGCACTGCGGCCCCCGATGGCTTCACTCGTCAAACACTGCCCCGAGTACGCGATGCACAACGCGCCGTGGACAAACACTTCGAGGTCCATGTCGGACGATTGCCGGATCGCGGCGATGTCTTCGAGCGACAACTCGCGCGCCAGGATCACGCGCTCCGCTCCGAGTTCGCGGGCCATTTCGACAGCTCCGGCGTCGGTGCAGGTCATCTGAGTCGACGCGTGCACGGGCAAGTTCGGGGCGATGGCTTTGGCGAGCTTCGCGACGGCGAAATCCTGAACGATCACCGCATCCACGCCCGCCAGCGCGCACGTACGAATTGCCTGTTCGACGCTTTCGAGTTCGTCATCGAAAACCAGCGTATTGAGCGTGACGTACCCTTTCACCCCGTGCTCGTGAAGCAGGGTCATGGTTTTTCCCAGCGCATCCGGGTCGAAATTCGTCGCTCGCGCTCGGGCGTTGAAATCTTTGAGTCCAAAATAAACGGCGTCGGCGCCTGCGGCGATCGCGGCGCGCATTGCGGCTTCGTCGCCGGCGGGAGCAAGAACTTCGGGCACGCGTTTGGCGCTTGCGGAGGGCATGGCGGACCGTATAACGCGGCCCGGTTCACGTCGCCACGATTCAAAAATAGATTGTCATGGTGGAACAACGACCCGCCGATCGCGAAAAGTGGTCGCGGCGTCGGAAACTGCGCTTCCATCGACGTGCATCGGTTACCTTTTGCTCATGGCTGCTGCGCCCGCCGAAGTAATCGCGTCAAGACAAACCATCGACGAGATCGATCAAACGCTCGTTGCGCTGCTCGCTCGTCGTCAAGCGGTTGTCCGGGATTTGTTTGCCAAGAAGCGAGCGCTTGGACTGCCGCTTTTCGACTCGGTTCGTGAAGACGAACTCATGCGGGAAAGGCGCGCATGGGCTGAAGCCTGCGGGATTTCGCCGGAGTTTGTGGCAACGATTTTCCGAGCAGTGCTCGAGAGTAGTCACCGCATTGACGGCGAGTGACTCGGCAGCGGTGGATTTTTGGGGGTTTCGCGGGGGTGGAGGTAATCCGAGTCGCAAGCCGGATCAATCGCCTGGCGATGCGAATTTCTCGTGTCGCCGAACCGAACGTACTCGGTTAGAGTAGCTGCTGTGGATGGGGACGTCTTTGGTATCGTAGGTTCGACGCAAGCGGGGTTTTTCCGGATCGATCGTGTCGTGGCCGAAGGCGGGTTTGGCGTCGTATACCAAGCGTTTCACACGGCATTTCGAGCTCCCGTGGCGCTCAAGTGTTTGAAGGTGCCCGAAACGATGACGGCCGAGGGGCGGGAACACTTTCTCGAACGATTTCGAGAAGAAGGCGAGATGCTTTTTCGGCTTTCGTCAATGAGTCCCGCAGTGGTTCGTCCGTTGCATGTCGATGCTCTGACGCTCGAGGGGGGTCGTTTCGTTCCATTTTTGGCGCTCGAGTGGTTGGAGGGGGAGCCACTCGACGTAATCATTCGGCGGCGAAACAAGCAGGGCAAACCGCCATTGGGAATTCGGTCGCTCGTACCATTTTTGCAGCCGATCGCGCATGCATTGGCGCAAGCGCACGCGCTCACGACACCCGACGGGAACGTCGCGATTATTCATCGAGATATCAAACCCGACAATATCTTTGTCGTGCGCGCTCATGGGCGCGAGAGCGTGCGTATTTTGGATTTTGGGATTGCGCGGGCCAAGAGCGCGGCGAACCTGCATGCGGGACAATCGACGGTGGGCAATGCATTCGATGCATTTACGCCTCGTTATGCGGCTCCCGAGCAATGGCTGCCGAAGCGGTTCGGACAAACCGGTCCATGGACCGATGTTTGGGGTTTGGCATTGACGATGGTGGAAGCGCTCACGGGTGAACCGCCCATTGGTGGAAACGACGACGTCGCGACGATGATGGGTCTTGCGCTCGACCCTTCGTCTCGACCAACCCCGCGGCTCTTGGGTGCGGACGTCCCCGATGCAGCCGAAAAGGCATTTTTGCTGGCCCTTCAGGTCGACCCTCGCGAGCGCACGCAATCGATTGAAACATTTTGGACCGAGCTCGAAGCTGCGCTCGATATGCCTTCGTCATTTCGTGCGACATCGAGGCAACCTTTTGTTTCGACGATAGCCATTGCGCCTTCCCCCGTCTCGCGCAGTTTGGCCGATACGCAGGTGGCGTCTGAATCCAATCCGCGAGAAAATCGAGGTTTGCCGATTGAAACCGCTCAAAACGTTCAAGCTGGTGATCGTTCGAGTCCGTTACCGGTCAATCGTATTCAGGTAACGCCGAACGAGCCCGTCGGTCCCTTACCGGCGGCGAAAATCAATGTAACGCCGAATGAACGTATCAGTCCCGCGCCGCAAGTGCGTATCAATGTGACGCCGAACGAACGTATCAGTCCGTTGCCGGCGGCGAAAATCAATGTGACGCCGAATGAACGTATCAGTCCGTTGCCGGCGGCGAAAATCAATGTAACGCCGAATGAACGTACAAGTCCCGCGCCGCAGGTGCGAATCAACGTTTCCGCGAATGAACGGGCCGCTCCCGCGGTGGAATCGATCGAGCCGTTGCTCTTGGATGTAAATCCGACGGCGAAAACCGCGGCGCGACCAAGTGCCAATGAAAAGAGACCGAGTGGCACGTATCGCGCTCCATCGGTGCCTGCTGCAATACCGACGCCCGAAATGCAACGTCAATTCGATTGGACGGACATTTGGATGCGCTTGCGATGGCCGGCACAAATCATGGTATTGTCGTTTTTGATTATCGTCGCGGAAATGTATTACCCGGCATTGACGGACAGCGCACTCAAGTCATACGGCGTACGACCGATGTGGGCAGCGGCTGCAGTCGCTACGGTCGCATTGTCGTGGGCCTGCGTCCGTCTATTCTTTGGTCGGTAATTTCCCTTTCGACTTGGAAATGATTCGCCGTTGCTTTCGCTCCGTACAAGACAACTTCGATTGTTCGTGCTAGCGAAGTGGCCTGATGAATTCGCTGCTCGAAGCCGTTCGCAAAGCTTGCCCGCCGGGGCTATATACGCAAGGAGTCAATCTCGCCCGTGATGGGGCCGTCGTCGTCGAGGAATCGTCGCCTGCGGAATTGACGCTTCGGGTTCGGGCACCGGGTTCGGTCGTTGCTCCGACCGTCGTGCTTTTCCTCAAAGATGGCGAATGGGGCTGTGATTGCGGGGGAAAGTTCGATCCGTGTCAACACGTCGCCGCGGCCGCGATATTCGCCGCACAAAATGCAGCGGGCGAACCGGCAAAAAAGAAGAAATCTGCAAAAGCCGCCAAATTGGATCCGGAACGTGAATCGTCGGAAGATGCCGCCGAGCCGCTTGCCAAACTCGGGTATATCTTCAGTCGCAAAGCGCATACGTTGTTTCTGGAACGCGTGATCGTTTTTCCGGATGAGCGGCGTGAGGCTTTCAAGGGGCCTTTGAACACGCGCGTAACCAAAGCGGATTTGCCATTTCTTCCCACGCACGAAGACTTGACGCTCGATCGCATGATGGTGACCTGGAAAGGTAACGTCGTGCCGGTGGCGCGTATTCGTGAAGTATTGGGACTTTTGGAAACGTCGAAATGCGTTTATTTCGAAGGAAAGCCCATTCGCACGTCAAAAGAAGCCGTTCGTCCGTGCACGGTCGTTCAAGATGGCAAAGACAATGGCGTACATGTGCGCGTGGACAAAGATCCGTCGGTCGAGAGCGTCATTGCTCGTGGAATTGCCAAATGCGGTGATGTTTTACGGCCTCTCGGCGATATGTCGCTTCCCGGCGAACAATGGGAACGATTGCCGCTCGAAAAATACGTCGCCAAAGAACAACTCGGACAATTCGTCATTCAAATTCTCCCCGAGCTCGAAGAGAAAACGCGGTTGTCGATCGTCACCAAGCGTTTGCCCGGCGTAGGCAAGAAGACGCCCCCGTATATCGACATGGAATTGTTCCAAGACAAACACGCTCTATCGGTCTTGCCGCGACTCGTTTATGGTCGCCCGATACAAGCTCGGGTCGACGGAAAGGTATTGGTTCACGTGCAGGGACCGGTGCCGGTTCGCAATGAAGTCGAAGAGCGGCGGTTGGCGGATAAATTGCGCAACGAGCTCAACATGGTGTTTGGTCGGCGCGTCCATTTCGACGGCGAGGCCGCGCTGCGTTTCGTTCAAAAGCTCAAGGACTTTCAGGCCGGTGAAGATGGCGAAACATTCGAGGAATTGTTTGGTCATCGTCGGCTCACGGCAAAATTCGACATTCAGGGCAATTCGTTCAACGTTACATTCGAATGCAAACCGGACGAATCCGACGGCGGCGTTCCGCGTCGAGCCACCGGGGATGCGGTGATTCGCGCTTGGAAAGATGGTCTTGATATCGTGCCGCTCGAAGGTGGCGGATATGCGCCATTGCCATCCGATTTTCTCGATAAATATGGCGATCGTGTCGCCGATTTGTTGGCGGCACGCGCCGAAACGGACGACCAATCGATTCCGCCGGCGTTGCTTCCGACGCTCGCGCGATTGTGCGACGAGCTCGATGCACCCAAACCGCCCGGTTTATCGCAGCTCTTGCCCTTGCTCGATGGCTTCGACGGCATCCCCGAAGCCCCGCTTCCCGAAGACTTGCAGGCCACATTGCGACATTATCAAGTTCGCGGCGTCGATTGGTTGTCCTTCGTGCGCAATACGGGCCTCGGCTGCATTCTCGCCGATGATATGGGTCTTGGAAAAACCCTGCAAGCGTTGTGCGCGATCAGTGGTCGGACGCTCGTCATTTGTCCCAAAACGGTTCTTTTTAATTGGGAGGCGGAAATTCGCAAGTTTCGTCCGAACCTCAAAACGGCGCTGTACCACGGTCCCAAGCGATCCCTCGACGAAACGGCCCACGTCACGCTCACCAGTTACTCCATGCTGCGTATGGACGTGGATATCTTGTCCAATATCGAATGGGACTCCATCGTCCTCGATGAAGCGCAAGCCATCAAAAACCCGGACAGCCAAGTCTCCCGAGCGGCCTTTACGTTGCGCGGCAAATTCAAACTCTCCTTGAGCGGCACACCCGTTGAAAATCGTCTCGACGAACTTTGGAGCCAAATGCATTTTGCCAATCGCGGATTGCTTGGAGGGCGCAGTGATTTTCGCGAGCGTTATGCATTGCCGGTCGAAGCGGGGGATTTGGAGGTCTCGCGACGATTACGGGAAAAAATCCGCCCCTTCGTTTTACGCCGAATGAAGCGGGAAGTCGCTCCCGAACTGCCGCCGCGAACCGAACGGGTCCTCATGGTGGAGCTCGATGATAACGAACGCGCCGTGTACGACACCGTGCGCGCGGCGACGTTGCCCGAGGTCGTGAAGCGTTTGTCCGAGGGGGGCAACGTGATTCTCGCGCTCGAGGCGCTCTTGCGCATGCGTCAAGCTTGCTGTCATCCGCAGCTCGTCCCGGGACAAACGGCAGCCACGTCGTCCAAAATCGATGCATTGGTCGAGGCGCTTTCCGATGCTTCGGCGGACGGCCATAAATCGCTCGTGTTTTCGCAATGGACGTCGCTCTTGGACTTGGTCGAGCCGCATTTGAAGAGCGCGGGCATTACGTTTAATCGGCTCGATGGTTCGACGACCGATCGCGGTTCGGTGGTCAATGCATTCCAAGCCGAAGGCGGCCCGTCGGTCATGCTCTTGTCGCTCAAAGCCGGTGGTGTGGGTCTGAATTTGACGGCGGCCGATCACGTCTTCTTGCTCGATCCGTGGTGGAATCCCGCGGTCGAAGATCAGGCGGCGGATCGAACGCACCGCATTGGCCAGGACAAACCCGTATTCGTGTATCGCGTCGTCGCGAAGGACACGGTGGAAGAGCGCATTTTGGTCTTGCAAGAAAAGAAGCGGGCCGTGGCCGATGCCGCGTTGGGCGAAGCGGGCCGGGCCACGAGCATCACGCGCGAAGACCTCATGGCTTTGTTTGCTTGAGCCATGAACGAAGGATGTCTGCAATCGGCCGCGCGTATACGGGCGGCGATTGTCGCGCATTCGTGTTCGCCGGACGATTTCCGAGCTGCTTTTCTCGACGTTCCATTTCTCGATCGAGATGCCTGGGTCGACGCGGTGTTTGGTTTGGACGAACTATTGCCTGATGGTGCGGAACTACCCAAAGGGTGCGTGCCTTATCTTCCGAGTGCGGTGGAGGCATTGCATTGCTTGGCGGACAAGGTTCCGATGCAATCGGGCGACGTATGGGTGGATGTTGGTTCGGGCGTCGGTCGCGCCGCTGTTTTCATGCATTTGCTGAAAGGCGTGCCGGTGTTGGGTATTGAAGTTCAATCGGCGCATCTGCATGCTGCGAAAGCACTTGTGGAGCGACTTGGTTTGTCGGACGTGTCGTTTGTCCAGGGCGACGTTTTGGAGCTCGAACCCGAGTTTGCCCGGGGGACGGTGTTTTTCTTGTATTGCCCTTTCAGCGGAGAGCGTTTGCTGAGAACTTTGGCAATGCTCGAAAAAGTGGCTCAAAGGCGCATGATTTGGGTTTGTACTTTGGATTTGCCGCTGCCCGAATGCGGGTGGATCGAGCCGGTTTTGGACGAACGCACGGATTTGCGAATTTATCGCAGTTGGTTGCCTAGGACAAACCATTGACGAATGCTCATGGTACGTCCACAACGACTTTCATTTGTTCCGGATATTGAAACGTCGCTTTGTATTCGGTCAGAGTCAAATCTTCTTCGTAAACCCGCACGGTCAATTTGTATTCGCCCGCGTCGCCGTCTTGTCGGCGTACGCAATTCGAAAAGCAGTTATCGCCGGCGTTTGCCGCAGGACACGCATTGTCCGCCGCATTCAGCGCCACGTACACCACGCCGTCCCAATGAAAGGATTGCGATGCATCGGGAGCAAAAGGCATCAGACCCACATCCATGCACGTCGAATCACACGATGCCGGTGTCGAATCACAAAGGAGCACATTCGGGTTGGCGGGCGCATAACCGAAGTTTGGAGAAAGCACGCGGAACGGAGAATCGCATTTCGTTGCGTAATGACGCATCGTCGTCCCCGCATTGTGAATGACGAACTCGACCGGTACGGCCTTTCCGGAAATATTGTCGTCGCACGCGGTTTTGGGCGGATCATCGCTACAGCCGACGGCCTGGATCGTTATGACGAGCAACACGATGGCCCAAGCGCATCGCGGTTTTCGAGATTGATTTATGCGCGAATGTGATTTCCTCACGCCGTCGGTGAAAACCTTGTTCATCGTTTCTTGTTCCAGCTTAGCCTTCGATGGCGGGAGAGTTGCCGGTGGAAGTGGTTGATGTTGGTCGGCATGTCGTCCTGTTTGAGAATGACGAACTGCTGGTCCTGCGTATGCGCGGAGCTTTGTTGCCCGGAGAAATGGGCGCGATCGCTCGTGTGCACGATGCTCGATTGCTCGAGCGGGGGCGTCTGTTTGTCTTGGTTGATGTTACTGCGGCGGAGCCGCCATCGTATGCAGCTCGGCAAGAATTGAAGGAACGGCCCAAAAAGCTTCCGCCGCATTGGATCGCTTACGTCGGGATACCTCGGGAATACTCGATCGTCTTGGACCTTATCGTTCGAGCCGCGTCGGTGCTTTCGTCATCGAAGATCGTCCATCGGTATTTCCCGGACGAACTTACGGCGCGTGCGTGGCTGGACGAAATGCGGGCCAAGTTTTCGGCTAACGCGTAATGCGTGTTTCGCCGCCTTCGTCGAGCGCTTCTTTCACGTCGACGTTGTCGCTCTCCGCTTCGTCTTGGGCTTCGCGTCGCGGAGCGGCTTCGCTCCCATTGACCAAAGCGGCATCGGCCAAAGCCCACAAAGACGCAGGAACCCCCGGAATCGGTTCACCTTCGGCTTTCGCTTCGCGGGAAAGGAAAATCCCGGCGGGGCGATTCGTCGAGCTCGCGGTACGTTGCCGAGGGTTTGTCGAAGGCGGATTCGGTTTGGCGTTCTTTGGGTTTGTCGCCGTGCGCCGCGGTGGGGTTTGCATCGCCGGCCGTTGTTTGCCTTTCTTGGCAAGTCGCGCTTTGCTGGGCGCATTTTTCGCGTGTTCGACACAAGATTTTCGCATCGACGCCGGGCACGAAATACGCACGTGAAAGTGATCGTCGTGCGGCAATCCGCCCGTCGGTTGCATCATCGCGAGCGCCGCGCGTACATAGAGTGCGTGCGCAACGCCTCGCGATCGCGCGTGGGCGAGCAGCGCCTGTTTGATCGGATTCGCGACGAAGACGTGGCTCACTCGAGCTTCGCGATCGAGCAGCAAATTCTGCAAAAAGAGCCAGTTTTTGGCCACATCGAAGCGCGCACCGGCCACGTCGGGAGCGGCGAGTTTGTCATCGATCTTCGTGAAGGTTGGTCGAGACAAAGGTTTTCCCTGGCCATCGACCACGTAAAATCCGAGGTCCGCGTCGCGACCACTTTCGTGGGAATGGTGTTTCGGCAGCTCGCCCCCGTGGCGCCGCGACAAATCGCCCACATTGAGCGCCGAGCCCGGGTACTTCTTGGCCACTGCTTTGGCGGCATGATCGATCGCATTGACGAGCGCGGGCAAACCCCAACGGGTATCCGCCGACGGATGCATCGGCGCACCTCGAAGATACGGCTTCGAGATATCCAGTCGAATACCGCCTTCGAGACGTCCTTCATTTGGAGGTCCAACGGAATCCGCGCGGGTCGGAGGCTCGGGCGCTTTGACGAAGGCCACCGGCTTCGTGGTTCGTCCGGGCCGAGTTATCGCGGAGGTATCCGACTTGGCGCGTCGAACGGGGGTTGTATGTTTTGGTGCGCTCGCACGTGCCGTTGGGGCAGGTGGCGCCGCGAGTGCTGTTTGCAGCGGCAAGCCGAGGAGCGTCAACGTGAAGGTGAGGGCAATGAATCGAAACGGGCTTCGCACCTTGTGGGATATAAGCCCCTTGTCTTTCGCGGGCCAAATTTCGCGATCGATCATTTCTTCGATCGCCCTGGCACCCGACGCGCGGCTCTGGTAGCACTCGGCGCGTATGAACAAGGTCTACCAGAGCGCACTGGATGCGTGTCGGGACATCCCCGATGGCGCGACGATTCTCGCGGGTGGATTCGGCCTTTGCGGCATCCCCGAAAATTGTATCGCGGCTCTGCGGGAACTCGGCACGAAAAACCTCGTGGTCGTGTCGAACAACTGCGGGGTCGACGACTTTGGTCTCGGCATTTTGCTTAGAAACAAGCAGATCCGAAAGATGATTTCCTCGTACGTCGGTGAGAACAAAGAGTTCGAGCGGCAGTACCTGACGGGGGAGCTCGAAGTGGAATTGACGCCGCAAGGTACGCTTGCGGAGCGCATTCGGGCCGGCGGGGCGGGGATTCCGGCGTTTTACACGCCAACCGGGGCGCATACGGCCATCAGTGAAGGTGGTTTGCCCGTTCTGTACAATGCCGACGGGACGGTGAAAAAGTATTCCGATAAAAAGGAAGTGCGCACGTTCGACGGGCGCGATTACGTGCTCGAACCGGCGATTCGCGGCGACTTTGCCATTGTGAAAGCTTGGAAAGCGGATCGCAGTGGGAATTTGATTTATCGGCGCACGGCGCGGAACTTCAATCCGATGATGGCGACGGCGGCGAAAATCACCATTGCCGAAGTCGAAGAAATCGTCGATATCGGGACGCTGGATCCGGATACGATTCACACGCCGGGCATTTACGTGCAGCGGTTGATTCAGGGCGAAAAGTACGAAAAGCGTATCGAACGTCGGACGGTGCGTAAACCGGCCGGAGCTTCGGCATAAGGAGTCATCATGGGCCTTTCGCGAGAGCAAATTGCCCGCCGTGCGGCGGCCGAGCTTCGAGATGGTTTTTACGTCAATCTCGGCATTGGCATGCCGACGCTCGTGGCGAACTACATTCCCGATGGAATGAATGTCGTTTTGCAGAGTGAAAATGGACTCCTCGGGATTGGGCCGTGGCCCGTCGAGGGATCCGAAGACGCCGATCTCATCAATGCCGGTAAAGAAACGGTGACGATGGTGACGGGCGCGGCGACGTTTTCCAGTGCGGAAAGTTTCGAGATGATTCGAGGAGGCCATATCGATTTGGCCATTCTCGGGGCGCTCGAAGTTTCCGAAAAAGGGGACCTCGCCAATTGGATGGTTCCCGGAAAAATGGTCAAAGGTATGGGCGGCGCAATGGATCTCGTCGCTTCGGCGCGGCGAGTCGTCGTCATCATGGATCACGCCGCGAAAAACGGAGCGCCGAAAATCCTCAAAGAATGCGCTCTGCCCTTGACGGGTCGCCGGGTCGTTCATCGCATCATCACGGACTTGGCCGTTGTGGATGTCACCTCCGAGGGGCTCATTTTGCGCGAGCTTGCTCCGGGCGTGACAGCACGCGAGGTGCAAGGAAAAACCGAGCCGTCGTTGCTCATTCCTCACGACATCAAAGAAATCGACATTGGTGCCTGACGATGAGTTGGCCCGAAAAAACGCCGCCCACCGCATCAGAAAAACGCACCATTGGTGCGGGCGTATTTCGGCGTTGTGAAGGATGTGCCGAAACACTGACCGCGGACGAACTTGCAAACAACTTCGAAGTTTGTCCGCGATGCGGCCACCATCACAAGCTCTCGGCGGCGGGTTTTCGCGAATTGCTCTGCGATGGAGGGGAGCTCGAACGGTGGGACGAACACCTCGAACCGGGCGATCCCTTGCATTTCAGTGACGGTCGCTCGTACAAAGAGCGTGTCGCCGTAGCGCAAAAGAAAACGGGCGCCCGGGAAGCCATTGAAATCGGCCGGGCGCAATTGAATGGCCGTCCCATTGCTTACGGCGCCTTCGTTTTCGCTTTCATGGGCGGAAGCATGGGTTCGGTCGTCGGCGAGAAAATCACGCGGCTCTTCGAGCGAGCGACCGACGACGCATTGCCGGTCGTCCTTCTTTCGGCATCCGGGGGCGCTCGTATGCAAGAGGGCATTTTATCGCTCATGCAAATGGCGAAAAGCGTTTCGGCGCTCGAACGATTTCGTCAACGAAAGTTGCCCTTCCTGTCGGTTTTGCTTCATCCCACCACTGGCGGAGTCGCCGCGAGTTTCGCATTCTTGGGCGATGTGAACATCGCCGAACCCAAAGCGCTCATTGGTTTTGCCGGCCCGCGCGTCATTGAGAATACGATCCGACAAACTCTGCCGCCCGGATTTCAGCGGTCGGAATTTCTGCTCGAGCACGGCATGATCGACATGATCGTCTCACGGTTGGAAATGAAGCAATCGATTGGCCTTTTGCTCGAACATTTGCGTCACGGCGAGCAGCTTCGGCGCGACAAAATTCCCGCCGCTCGCGCCTCGTCACCCAGGCGATGACTTCTGCGCGATTGCTCCCATTTCTCGAATCATTGCCCCGACGGGCTCGCTTCGGCATGGTCCTTGGTCTCGATCGCATGGTCGACGCCTTGGCCAAGCTGGGAAATCCGCACCTGGTCATTCCGTTCGTCCATATTGCCGGGACAAACGGAAAAGGTTCCACGAGCGCCATGGTGGCGCAAATTCTGCAATCGGCGGGATTGCGCACGGGTCTTTATACGTCGCCGCATTTGTGTCGTTTGGCCGAACGCGTGCGTATCGATGGTGAGCCTGTGGAGGACGAGGTTTTCGCGGAGGCGTTCGAACGCGTCATGATGGCGGCGCCGGAGAACGCAACATTTTTCGAGATATTGACGCTGGCGGCATTTGTCGTATTCGAATTGGCGCGCGTGGACGTGGGTGTATTGGAAGTTGGGCTTGGCGGGCGTTTGGATGCGACAAACGTCGTGCCCAAGCCGCTCGGCACGGCGATTACGTCGATTGCTTTTGATCATACGGCGATTCTGGGATCGACGTTATCGGCGATTGCGCGAGAAAAGGCGGGGATTTTCAAGAAAGATGTTCCCGTGGTTCTTGGACCTCTCGACCCGGAAGCATTGACGGTCGCGCTCGATACGGCGCGAAGTGTCGGTGCATCGCCCGTGGTTTGCGTTGAAAATTCGGCGGGAGACGGGCGAATTTCTGTGAATTTGCGGGACGATGAGACGGAAATCGTTTTACCTTCCGGAATACAGGTACGCTCGAAGCTGAGTTTGGCGGGGACGCATCAGATGGCCAACGCGGCGGTCGCGGTGGGTTTGGCCGAGTGTGCGGCGAAGGCATTTCCGCAGATTTTGCCGGTGATTGGCGAAGGTTTGTCAAAGACACAGTGGCCGGGGCGGATTGAACGAATCGAACTCGAGGGCAAGACGGTATTGCTCGATTGCGCGCATAATCCGCATGGAGCTGAAGCCTTGGCTACGTATGTGCAAAAGCAGGGTTGGTCGGCCGAGCGCGTCGTGCTGGTATTTGGCGCATTGGCGGATAAATCGTGGAGCGCAATGCTCGATTTGGTAGGACCTTTGGCCGAGCGTCGTGTGTATGCGTCGCCGAAGGGGCGAGCGCCTGCGCCGCTCGAAGAAATGACCGCTGGTTTTTCAGGAACAACGGTGGTCGAACCTCGGGAAGCGATTGCTCGGGCGCTTGCGTGGGCGCAGGCGGGTGAGCTCGTGCTCGTGACGGGATCGATATTTTTGGTGGGGGAAGTGCGCTCGGAAT
>WBZU01000084.1_pt1 | contig 58628 bp, 54 predicted proteins | sample 5204311 | NCBI WGS metagenome assembly WBZU01 (sample SAMN12344359, study PRJNA552823) | activated sludge metagenome | biome: Activated sludge suspended growth; feature: Nitrification reactor; material: Wastewater; isolation source: activated sludge from nitrification reactor of wastewater...
GGCCACCAGGCTGGCGAGGAGCGTGCGGCGCCGGAGCCCGGTCGTCGTCGGCCAGGTGCTGGAGGCGGCGGCCCACCACGAAGTCCACGACCGTCGTGAACCACATCAGGGCGAGGAACCGCACGTCCCAGGCGGCGTAGAACACGTAGCTCGCGGCGAGCAGCCAGAGGTTCTGGCGACGGTGGCCCCGCAGCAGCCAGTACCCGCCGAGGACCACCGGCAGGAAGAGGGCGAACGCGTACGAGTTGAAGACCAACGCGCCTCCCCCCTCCGGGCGGCGGGAACCTACCCGGCGCCCGTGCGAGCCGCCAGCACCCGCCGCGCCATGCTCTCGGACGTGCCCGAACCCGACCGCACCCTCGTCGAGGACGCGGACGACCCGCGGATCGAGGTCTTCCTCGGGCTGCGCGACGCCGAGCTGCGCCGGCGCCGCGAGGCACCCGACGGCGACCTCGCCGGCATCTTCATCGCCGAGGGCGACCTCGTGGTCGAGCGGGCCCTGCGGGCCGGCTACCGGTTGCGTTCGGTCCTGGTGGACGCGGCCCGGACCCAGCCGCTCCCGGCGGCGGTGGCCGACGTCCCCGTGTACGCCGCCGGGCCGGAGCTCGTCCTGCGGATCACGGGGATGGCGATGCACCGGGGTTGCATCGCCTGCTTCGACCGCCGTCCGGTGCCGGCGCCCGGCCCGGTGTTGGCCGACGCCACCCGGGTGGTCGTCCTCGAGAACGTGAACAACCCGACCAACCTCGGCGTGATCGCCCGGAGCGCCGCCGGGCTCGGCGCCGACGCCCTGCTGCTCGATCCGTCCTGTTGCGACCCGCTCTACCGGCGGGCCTCCCGGGTCTCGATGGGCGAGGTGTTCGGGCTTCCCCACGCGTGGCTGCCCCGGTTCCCCGCCGGCCTCGAGGTCATCGTGGACGCCGGCTTCTCGTTGCTCGCGCTCACGCCCGACCCAGCCGCCGAGCCGATCGACGACGTCGTGCTGGGCCCGACCGAGCGGGTGGCGCTGGTCCTCGGGGCCGAAGGGGCGGGCCTGACCGACGAGACCCTCGGGCGGGCCGACCGGCGGGTGCGCATCCCGTTGCACGGTGCGGTCGACTCGCTCAACGTGGCCGCCGCCGCGGCGATCGCCTGCTACGTGCTCGGGCGGGGCCGAGCCCCGGCCGCCGGCGCCACGGCGGCCCCTGGGGTAAGGAGGGACCCATGACCGCCCGCGCCCCCGACCCGTCGTCCGCCCCGCCGACCCCCGACCCGATCGGGCTGCTCGCCGCGGCCGAACTGGACCAGGACCTCAGCGCCGACGCGTCGGACGGCCGGCTCACCCGGTGGCTCCACCGGGCCCGCTGGGGCATCCGCCTCCTGGCCGCCGCGGTGGTCGGCACCGGCCTCCTCGCCGTCCTGGCCTCGGTGCTCACCTGGCGGGACCACCCCGCGGTGCTGGTGCTCGCGGTGGTGGCCTCGCTCCCGGCGATCGTGGCGCCGATCCTCGTGGCCCGGCGCACCAGCGCGATGGCCGAGGCCGCCGTCCATCCCCAGGAGGTGGCCCGCGAGGCGCGCGACCTGCTCGGCCGGGTGACCGACGCACCCGAGCTGCGCGACCTCGCCGCACTGGTCGCCGCCCGCCGGGGCCGCGCCAGCGCCGCCACCGTCGCCTCCACCCTCCCCCGCCTGGGCCGCCTCCGCGGCGCCCTGCGGGCCGGCCGCCTGGCCAGCTCGCTGATCGGCCGGGCCAAGCCCGACGCCCAGCAGCACCGCCTCCTGGTCCCCTTCACCCCCGAGGCGCTCGGCTCCACGTGGTCCGCGGTCGGCTGGACCTGGACCGGCTGGTTGCTCGCCCTCGTGGTGCTCGCCGGATCGGTCGTCGGCATCGTCGTCTGAGGGCGGGGGCGGCCCGGGTTCGGCCGCAGGCCGATCTCCTAGGGTGCGCGGGTGCCCGGGGAACCCGCCGACGTGTGCGCCTTCGTGCTCCCGGGCCTCGGCCACTACCACCCGATCGCGTCGGTCCTGCTCGGCCTGCCGCACCGGACCGCCGCGGTCGCCGCCCAGGTCGACATCGACTCGCCGCTGGCGGGCCGGGTCGGCGAGGACGGGTTCGCCTTCCACCGCTGGCCGGCCGAGGTCGAGCCCCACCGCCTCGACCGTCAGCTCCGGGCCGCTGCCCGCGTCCTGCGCACCAGGGTCGCTCCCGGCCTGGCCCGCCGGGGTGGCCGGCCCACCCCCCTGCCGTCGCTGGCGGCGCGGTCCGCGTTCGCCGCCGGGACGCAACTGCTGCCGATCGCCCATCCCCGCCTCGCCGCCGGTGCCGCGATCGCCGCGGTCCTCGACGAGGTCCGGCCCCGCCTGGTGCTGACCGAGTACGACTCGCCGTGGTTCGAGGTCCTGACCGCCGAACGCGGCATCCCCCTGGTCCGCTACTCGACCGGCCCGGTGGGGACGATGGCCCGCGGCCGGCCGATCACCCCGCTCGGCCTGCGGCCCTCGCGTCCCGGTCTCGAACGGCCGGTCAACGCGGTCAACCTCCGGGCCCGACGCCTTCGCCAGCGCCGGGCCGACGCCATCTTCCGCCGGGCCCGGAGCGCGTCCACCGCTCCGGCGCCGAGCGATCGGGCCCCGGTCCCACCGATCGCCTCGATCAGCTTCTCGAGCGCGCTGCTCGACGACTACCCGTCCTGCCCGCCGCACGGCTCCACCTACGTCGGCGCCCCCCTGTACCGCCACCCCACCGGCACGCCGACCGTCGACCGACGGCGCGACACGGTGCTGGTGACGTGGGGGTCGGCACCCGAAGCCGACCTCGCCGACGTCATGGCCCGGCTGGCCGCCGCCCTCGCCGAGGCCGCGCCCGGCACCCGGCTGGTCGTGCAGTCCGACGACGACCGCGTGCGGCGTGCGTTCGAGGAGCACCATCCGGGCGTCGAGTTCCTGGGCCCGACCGCCGCACCCCCCTACGCCGAGTTCGAGCGGGCCCGGCTGGTGATCGGCCACGGCGGCTACGGCACGATCGTCGAGAGCGTCGTGCATCGAGCACCGGTGCTGACGATCCCCCAGCTGGTGGCCGACCGGATGGAGACGGGCCAGCGCATCCTCACCGCCGGCGTGGGCGCCACGCTCGACCGCTACCGGTTCACCGCCGGCGAGGCGACGGCGGTGATCACCCGCCTGCTCGGCGATCCCCAGGTGGCGCGGAACCTGGAGGCGGTCGGCGCCGACCTGGCCGATCGCGGCCCGTGGACCGACCTGCTGGCCCGGCTGGAGGGGGCGTTGACCGGCTGAGGCTCAGCGCCGATCGTCGGCCGACGCGTCGAGCTCGCCCGGATCGAGCCCGTGGAGGGGCCCGTCGCCCCGCAGCACGTGGGTCCCCTCGACCGAGCGCACCAGCACCGCCTCGCCCCGCAGGTACCGCCCCTCGAGGGTGGTCAGGTCGACGAGGTAGCGGCCCTCGGCGAACGGGGCGGCGTCGATCGCCCGGGCCACCACCTCCCACTGGAGGTCGTCGGCACCGTCGGGTCGGGCGACCACGAGCGACGCGAGGACCAGCGGCACCGGCACCCGTTCGACGGCCAGCGCGGCGAGATCGAAGCGGCGATGGCGCACCCGCCGATGGTGCCAGACCCGCATCGCCCGGCCCACCCGAGACCCCGGGAACCGGCTCGATGGCCGATCGGGGGTGGTCGGTAGCATCGACCGCCGTGAGCTCAGACGGCCAGCCCCCGTACCCGAAGGTCCCCAGTCGCGCCGACTACCCGGCGATCGAGCGGGCGATCCTCGAGCGCTGGACCGCCGACGACACGTTCCGGGCCTCGATCGACGAGCGCCCCGCGGACGACGAGTACGTCTTCTACGACGGTCCGCCCTTCGCCAACGGCCTCCCCCACTACGGCCACCTGCTCACCGGGTACGTGAAGGACGTCGTCCCCCGGTACCAGACGATGCGCGGCCACCGGGTCGACCGCCGGTTCGGGTGGGACTGCCACGGCCTCCCGGCGGAGATGACCGTCGAGAAGGAGCTGGGCGTCGCCGGCCACAAGGCGATCAACGAGTACGGCATCGATCGGTTCAACGACGCCTGCCGCACCTCGGTGCTGCGCTACACCGCCGAGTGGGAGCGCTACGTCACCCGCCAGGCGCGCTGGGTCGACTTCGAGGACGACTACAAGACGATGGACCTCCCCTTCATGGAGAGCGTCCTGTGGGCGTTCAAGCGGCTGTGGGACCAGGGCCTGCTCTACCAGGCCTACCGGGTGATGCCCTACAGCTGGGGGGCCGAGACGCCGCTGTCGAACTTCGAGATCCGGCTCGACGACGCCACCCGGCCCCGCCAGGACCCGGCCCTCACCGTCGCCTTCGACCTCGATCCGGTCGACGGCGACGCCGAGCCGCTGCGCATCCTGGCCTGGACCACCACGCCGTGGACGCTGCCGTCCAACCTCGCCCTCGCCGTCGGTCCCGACCTCGAGTACTCGATCGTCGCGGTGGACGGCGCCCGCCACGTGGTCGGCACCGCCTCCCTCGAGCGCTACGCCCCCGAGCTGGGCGCCGGCGAGGTGGTCGGCACCCTCCGCGGCGCCGACCTCGTCGGTCGCACCTACCGGCCCCTGTTCCCGTACTTCGCCGACAACCCCCGCAGCTTCCGGGTGCTGGCCGGCGACTTCGTGGACACCACCGAGGGCACCGGCGTCGTCCACCTCGCCCCAGGCTTCGGCGAGGACGACCAGCGGGTGTGCGAGGCGGCCGACATCCCGCTCGTCGTGCCGGTCGACGAGGCCGGTCGCTTCACCGCCGAGGTCCCCGACTGGGCCGGCGTCAACGTGTTCGAGGCCAACCCCGACGTCATCCGCCACCTCAAGGCCGACGGTCGGGTCCTCCGCCACGAGACCTACGACCACAACTACCCGCACTGCTGGCGCACCGACACGCCGATCATCTACCGCGCCATGCAGTCCTGGTACGTGCGGGTCACCGACCTCACCGACCGGCTCCTCGCCGCCAACGAGCAGATCAACTGGATCCCCGGCCACGTCCGCGACGGCGCCTTCGGCAAGTGGCTGGCCGGCGCGCGCGACTGGTCGATCAGCCGCAACCGCTTCTGGGGGGCGCCGATCCCGGTGTGGGTCAGCGACGACCCGACCTATCCGCGCATGGACGTGTACGGCAGCCTCGACGAGCTGGAGGCCGACTTCGGCGTCCGCCCCGCGAACCTGCATCGCCCCGAGATCGATCAGCTGACCCGACCCAACCCCGACGACCCCACCGGCCGGTCCACGATGCGGCGCGTGCCCGAGGTGCTCGACTGCTGGTTCGAGTCGGGCTCGATGCCCTACGCCCAGGTGCACTACCCGTTCGAGAACCAGGAGTGGTTCGACACCCACGCCCCCGCCGACTTCATCGTCGAGTACATCGCCCAGACGCGCGGGTGGTTCTACACGTTGCACGTCCTGTCGGTCGCCCTGTTCGACCGGCCGGCGTTCACCAACGTCATCTGCCACGGCGTCGTGCTCGACGAGAACGGCCGCAAGCTCTCCAAGAAGCTCCGGAACTACCCGGACCCCGAGGAGGTCATGGAGACGATCGGGTCCGACGCGCTGCGCTGGTACCTGATGTCGTCGCCGATCCTGCGCGGCGGGGACCTCAAGATCGCCGCCGACGGCTCGGGGATCGCGGACGTGGTCCGCCTCGTGCTCAACCCGGTGTGGAACGCCTTCCACTTCTTCACGCTCTACGCCAACGCCGACGGCTACCGCGCCACGTTCCGCACCGACGCCACCGGCGAGCTCGATCGCTACCTCCTGGCCAAGACCCGCGAGCTGGTCGAGGAGGTCACCGCCGCGCTCGACGCGTACGACCTCGCCGGCGCCTGCAACCAGATCACCGCCTACCTGGACGCGCTCAACAACTGGTACATCCGCCGCAGCCGCGAGCGCTTCTGGGCGCCCGGCGCGGTCGACGCCGCCGGCGGGTCCGCCGCCGCCGACAAGGCGGACGCGTTCGACACCCTGTACTCGGTGCTGGTCACCGTGTCGAAGGTGATCGCCCCGCTGCTGCCGATGCTGGCCGAGGAGCTGTCCACCGGGCTGACCGGCGACCGATCGGTCCACCTGGCCCGCTGGCCCGACGCCGCCGCCCTCCCGGCCGACCCGGACCTCGTGCGGGCCATGGACGAGGTCCGCGCCGTGTGCTCGACCGCCCTCGGGCTCCGGGAGGCGCACAAGCTGCGCAGCCGCCTGCCGCTCCCGGGTCTCGTGGTGGCCGGCGCCCGCGCCGAGGAGCTGGCCCCGTTCCGGGCGCTGATCGCCCAGGAGCTCAACGTCAAGCAGGTCGACTTCTCCACCGACCGCACCGCCCACGGCACCGAGGTCGTCCGGCCCGACCCACGCGTGCTCGGCCCCCGCCTCGGTCGCGAGGTCCAGGCGGTGCTCAAGGCGGCCAAGGCCGGCGACTGGCAGCGGGAGGCGGACGGCGGCGTCGTGGTCGGCGGCCACCCGCTCCAGGACGGCGAGTACGAGCTGGTGCTCGAGACCGCCGACGACCTCGCCGCCGCCCCCGTCCGCTACGTCGACCCCGAGGGCCGCACCGTGGACACCGGCCTCGTCGTGGCCCTGGACACCACCGTCACCCCCGAGTTGCACGCCGAGGGCGTGGCCCGTGACCTCGTCCGGCTGGTCCAGCAGGCCCGCCGCGACGCCGGCTTCGAGGTGACCGACCGCATCGTCCTCCAGCTCGACCTCCCCGAGGCCCAGCGGGCGATGATCGCCGCGCACGAGCGCCACCTGGCCGACAGCGTCCTCGCCACCGAGGTGGTCTACGCCGAAGGCCCCCTCGCCGAGGCCGCCACCGTCGACGACGCCCCGGTCGGCTTCACCCTCGCCCGCGCCTGACCTCCGGCCCCAACCTGCACGAGCACGGCGCCACCCCGCAGCCCAACCCGTGCAAGAACCAGCCCGACGCCAACCTGCACGAGCACGGCGCCACCCCGCAGCCCAACCCGTGCAGGAACCAGCCCGACGCCAACCTGCACGGGATCGGCGCCACCCCGCAGCCCAACCCGTGCAGGAACGAGTCGGACCCCAAGCTGCACGGGATCGGCGCCGCGCCGCAGCCCGACCCGTGCAGGTTCGAGGTCAGCAGAGGCCGGCGGGCGAGGTGTCGGGGGCGATGCCGACGACCATGCGGGCCGGGAGCCCGCCCTCGCTGGTGACGGCGACGTCGTCCAGCCAGCGGACGCCGGGGTCGCGGGGATCTTCGGCGCCCTGGAGCACGAACCGGCCGTCGCAGCGCACGCCCTTCGGGGCGTACTGCTCGCCGAGGGCCTCGATGCGGGTGCCCGACACCACCGGGTGCCGGCCGTGGGTGCGCAGCGCCAGCGCAATCACCGGCGTGAAGCCGAGGTCCCACCGACCCGACTGGGCGACGAGGTAGGTCCCGCCGGGCTCGGTGGCGTCCAGCGCGGTGCCGGCCAGGCGTTCGCCCGGCCCGTAGGACCACCCGAACTGGTCCTTCCACGGGACGAGGGCGGTGGCGACCACGAGCACGACCGCGATCGCCGCCACGGCCCCAGGGTGGGCCACCAGCCACCGGGCCACGAGCCCGACCTGGACGTCGCCGCCGGCGGAGGGGGTCGATGCCCGGCCGTCCTCGGCCGTCGCCGCCACACCGCCCGTGCCCCCACCCGGCTCGATCAGCACCGTCCCCATCACGGCGGCCGGCGAGGAGGCGGTCACCGCGACGGTGGTGGGGCTGACCGGCAACGGGTCCGATGCCGACGGGTCCGACGCCGGCGGTCGGGCTCGCCACGCCGGGCCGAGCCAGCACCGCTGGATGCCGAGGCCGAGGGCCAGCCAGGCGAACGCCGAGCCGAGCACGAACCAGCGGAACGTGTAGCCGGCCACCAGGCCGCGATCGAGCGGGATCGTCAGCGCGGTGAAGACCATGCCCGCCACCAGGGCCCCGGCCACCGCCAGCGCGGCCAGGACCAGCCGGTCGCGCCGGCGTCGAGCCAGGACGGCGAGCCAGGCCCCGAGCGCCACCACCGCCAGCACGTTCACCGCCTGGGCCCACCCGACCGGGGCGAAGCTCTTGGTGGCGAAGGCCAGCGGGTCCTGCTCGCCGCGTAGCCAGATCGGCGGCACCCCCAGCGAGTGCCACACTGCGGCCCGCACCGCGTGCAGCCCACCCCGTCCGCCCTCCTCGCCGGAGGAGCGCAGCAGCAGCGTCAGGTTCCCCGGATCGCCGGTCACCTCCTCGTACACCGGCACCGCCCAGCACCCGATGCCCACCAGCACCGCGAGCACCAGCGGCCGCCACGCCGGCCCCCGAGGCGGCGCACCGGCGCTTCCCGCGGGGCCCCGCTCGTCGCCGGTTCGACGATCGTCGCCCCCGTCGGCATCGACCACGCCCGCCCCCGCCGCGAGGCCGGAGCGCACGAACCGATCCACCGACCGGCGCCGGCCGAGGCGGGCGACCAGGTCCGGCCCCCAGCCACCCACCACCGCAACGGCGAGGAGGGCGACCGACGGGAACAGCACCGACAGGTGCCCCTGCATCGTGAACGAGCCGACGAGCACCGCCAGCGGGAGCAGCGCTCGGTCGCCGTCGAGGATCGACCACACCAGGAACACGAGCAGCAGCAGCGGCACGAGGCCGGTCCACGGGTTCCAGACCTCCGCCATCGACGCCGGCCCGAGGGCCCGGAGGAGCACGAGGCAGCCGACCGCCGAGACCGAGGCCAACCCGAGGCCGCCCCGGCGACGAGCCAACAGGACGACCCCGGCGATGCACGCCGCGTTGCCGGCCGCCGCCCAGAGCGGCATCGCCCAGGTCGGCCCGATCCGGGCCGGGATGGCCAGCCACCAGAACAGCATCGGCCCGGGGCTGTGGGTCGAGGGCCCGGTGCTCCCCGCCAGCGAGAACTGCCCGACGATCGGCGAGTGCCGGCTGAACACGTCGAAGGCCCGGTTGGTGATCACCGCGTCGTCGAAGGTGGGATACCACCCCTCGAGCACCATCCGGATCCCGGTGCCCAGGACGGGCAGGACGACCATCGCCACCAGCACGGCGAGCACCGTCCGCTCCCGCCGCCCGCCGCCAACGCCCGGCGCCCCCGGCGCCCCGGCCGCCGCCTCCTCGCCCGGGACGACCCCGCCCTCGTCGTCCCCGAACATCCCCGCCAGTCTCGCGGCCCCCTCCCCCGCACCCGAACTTCGTACGCGATGCGACCGTGGAGGTCGCATTCCGTACCGAGTTCCGAGGGCCCACCCGAACCTCGTACGCGATGAGACCTGGGAGGTCGCATCGCGTACCAAGTTCCCGGGGGACCTCCGGGCGCGACGACGGCCGCCGCCCCGCAGGGCGACGGCCGTCGTGGGGACCGGCGGGCCGTTCGGGCCCGGCCGGCGGGACTACTTGAGCTCGACGGTGGCGCCGGCGCCCTCGAGGGCCTCCTTGGCCTTGTTGGCGTCGTCCTTGGATGCCTTCTCGAGGATCGGCTTCGGGGCGTTGTCCACCAGGTCCTTGGCCTCCTTCAGGCCGAGGTTGGTGAGCGCACGCACCTCCTTGATGACGTTGATCTTCTTCTCGCCGGCGGTGACGAGGATGACGTCGAACTCGTCCTGCTCGTCCTCGGCGGCGGCGTCGCCACCACCGCCACCGGCGGGGGCGGCGGCCACGGCCACGGGGGCGGCGGCGGTGACGCCGAACTTCTCCTCGAACGCCTTGAGGAGCTCGCTGAGCTCCAAGACCGAGAGGTTGGCGATGGAATCGAGGATCTCTTCCTGGGTGGCCATGGGTCAGCTCTCCTGTGCGGTGTCGGCCTCGGGGGCCTCGGTGGTCTCGGCCTCGGGGGCCTCGGTGGTCTCGGCCTCGGGGGCCTCGGTGGTCTCGGCCTCGGGGGCCTCGGGGTCGGTGGAGGCCTCGGCCTCCGCGGGGGTGTCGTCGGCCTCGGCGGGAGCCTCGGCGTCGGAGGTGTCGTCGGCGGCGGGGGCCTCGTCGACCGGCGCCGGGGCGCTGGCGGGGGCGCCGGGAGCGCCGCCCTGGTCGATGAGGGCCTGGAGGCCGTAGGCGAAGTTGCGGGGCAGGGCCTCGAGGAGCCCGGCCAGCTGCTGCATCGGCGCCGCGAGCAGGCCGGCGAACTTGGCCAGCAGCACCTCGCGGGGCTCGACGTCGGCGAGCGCGCGCACGGCGGCCTCGTCGAGGGTCTGGGTGCCGAGCAGGCCGCCCTTGATCACGAGCGCCGGGTTGGTCTTGGCGAACTCGCGCAGCGCCTTGGCCACGGTGACCGGGTCACCGTCGACGAACGCGATGGCCGTGGGGCCGGTGAGCAGATCGTCGAGATCGAGCCCGAGGTCGCGAGCGGCGAAGCGGACGAGCGTGTTCTTGTAGATCTTGTACTCGCCGCCGGCCTCGCGCAGCGCCGCCCGCAGTTGCGCGGTGGCGGTGACGTTCAGGCCTCGGTACTCGGTCAGGACGGCGGCGTCGGCGGCCTCGAGCTTGGCCTTCACCTCGTCGACGACGGCGACCTTCTCCGGTCGGGGGTTCTCCATGGCACCTCCTTCGATGGTTCGGGTCCGAAAACTCGGACGGGGTGTCCGCAAACGCGAACACCCCGGAGCCAGACGAAGGAATCGTCCGCCTCGTCAGGCGGGCCCGGGGGCCCTTTCAGCACCGAAACGGTGCACCGGAGGTCTTCGGCGCATGCAGTTGTACAGCGGTCGGCCACGCTACCGGCCGAGCCGGAGCGGGACCAAGGCGGACGACCCGAGGGCCGGCCTACTCCTCCGGGCGGAGGCGGTTCTGGTCGATCTTGACCCCGGGCCCCATGGTGGAGGAGACCGAGATCTTCTTGAGGTACCGGCCCTTGGCCGAGGCGGGCTTGGCCCGCTGGAGCTCGTCGAGCACGGCCCGGAAGTTCGTCTCGAGATCGGCGGGCTCGAAGCTCACCTTGCCCAGCGGCACGTGCACGTTGCCGTAGCGATCGGTGCGGTACTCGACCTTGCCGCCCTTGAACTCGGCCACGGCCTTGGCCACGTCGGTGGTCACCGTGCCGGTCTTGGGGTTGGGCATGAGCCCGCGGGGACCGAGCACCCGGCCGAGCCGGCCGACGACCGGCATCTGGTCGGGGGTGGCGATGGCGAGGTCGAAGTCGAGCATGCCGCCCTCGACCTCGGCGGCGAGGTCATCGGCACCCACGTGCTCGGCGCCGGCCTCGCGGGCCGCGGCGGCGGCATCGCCGGTGGCGAAGACGGCGATGCGCACGTCCTTGCCGGTGCCCGAGGGCAGGGCGACGGTGCCTCGGACCATCTGGTCCGCCTTGCGGGGATCGACGCCCAGCCGCACCACCAGTTCGACGGTCTCGTCGAACTTGGCGGGGGCGAGGCTCTTCACGAGCCCGAGCGCCTCGGGGACGCTGTGCAGCGCGTCGCGGTCGTAGCGCTTGGTCGCGTCGGCGTACTTCTTGCCTGTCGCCATGGTGGCTCCCTCGGTGGTTCGGACCGCCGGGCGAGGTCGTCCCGGTCGAGTCGTGGTTCGGTCCGGGCGCCGGGCGGCGACCGGAGGGGGTCAGCCGATCAGCTGACCTTGATGCCCATGGAGCGGGCGGTGCCCTCGACCTGCTTGATGGCGCCCTCGAGATCGATGGCGTTGAGGTCGGGCATCTTGGTCTTGGCGATCTCCTCGACCTGGGCGGCGGTCACGGAGCCCGCCTCCTCGCGACCCGGGTTCTGCGACGCCTTGTCGAGGCCGGCGGCCTCCCGCAGCAGCACCGGGGTGGGCGGGGTCTTGGTGATGAACGTGAACGAGCGATCCTCGAACACGGTGATCTCGACCGGGATGATGGTGCCCCGCTGGGCCTCGGTCTGCGCGTTGTACGCCTTGCAGAAGTCCATGATCGCCACGCCGTGGGGGCCGAGGGCGGTGCCGACCGGCGGCGCCGGGGTGGCCTGCCCCGCGGGGATCTGGATCTTGACGACGGCCGCGACCTTCTTCTTGGCCATGGGAACCTTCCTGAACGAATCGGACGGACGAGCGTAGGCCTCGGGCCTAGAGCTTCGCCACCTGGGAGAACTCGAGCTCGACCGGGGTCTCTCGCCCGAAGATGTTGACGAGGACCTTCAGCTTGAGCTGGTCCTCGTTGATCTCGACGATCTCGCCGCTGAAGTCGGCGAACGGGCCTTCCTTCACACGGACGGTCTCGTGGAGCTCGTACTCGAGGCGGGCCTTGCCCTTGCGGACCGGCGCGTCCTCGCCCTCGACGGCCACGGTCAGGAAGGTCTCGACCTCCTTGCGGCGCAGCGGGGAGGGCTTGGTGCCCTGCCCGACGAAGCCGGTGACGCCGGGGGTGTTGCGGATGACGTACCAGGAGTCGTCGTCGAGGTGGCAGCGCACGAGCAGGTAGCCCGGGAACATCTTCTTCTGGACGACGACCTTCTTGCCGTTCTTGAACTCGATGACGTCTTCCATGGGGATGACGACCTCGTGGATGCGCCCTTCCATGTTCATGGACTGGGTGCGCGCCTCCAGGTTCTGCTTGACCTTCTTCTCGTAGCCCGACTGGGTGTGGACCACGAACCACCGACCGGGCCGATCGGCCGGGCTCTCCGGCGCCGGCGCCTCGGCGATCAGGTCCTCGTCGGCCACCGCCGAGCCCTCGAGGATCTCGCCGGTCTCGGGATCGACCACGACCTCGCCGGCCGCCTCGGGGGCGGCGGTCTCCTCAGCCGGGACGTCGGCGGGCCCGACGGCGTCGGTGGCCGGCTCGGCGGCAGGCTCGAGGTCGGTCTCGGGGGCAGAGGTGGGTTCGTTGAGGCTCATGGGAAGGGCACCGGGGTGGGCGAGAGGGACGCCGAGGCTTCGGCGGGGGTCACTGATCGACGATGAAGAGGACGGCCTTGGAGAAGCCGTAGTCCAGTCCGGCGATCAGCGCCGTCATCACGACCAGGAAGATCAACACGATGAGCGAGAGGTTCAGGGTCTCGGATCGGGTGGGCCAGGCGACCTTGCGAAGCTCGGCGTTCACCTCCCGCACAAACTGGCGAGGCTTGGTGCGCGGCTCGCGAGGAGCGTTGGGCGATGGCGCGGGACGACGGCTGGCCTTCGGGCTGCCGTCCTCGGACAGCTGACCCTGCTTCTGCAGCAGGCGTTTGGTCTCTCGGTTCATCGCCATCGGGCAGCCTCGGCGCCGTTCGTCGTGGTCAGATCAGGAGCAGGGCAGGAGGGACTCGAACCCACAACCTTCGGTTTTGGAGACCGGTGCTCTGCCAGTTGAGCTACTGCCCTCGGGGTTCATGCTCGACGGACCACTCTATCCATGCGGCACCGCCATCCTCCAAGCGGCTCCGGCCACTGCCGGGTGGCCGGAGAGCCGGCGTGGCAGGCTGGAGCCATGGACAGTGCCGATCACGGCTCCGGCTTCGTCGACCCCAACGGCGAACTGGTGGCCGTAACGCCTCTCGTCGCCGTCCGGTCGGAACCTCCGATGCATCTGCACGATCCCCACGCCGCCTCCGACGACGCCCTCGTGGACGCGGCTCGCGGCGGCGACCGCAGCGCCTTCGGCGAGCTGGTGCGGCGTACCCACGCCGACACGTTCACCCTCGCCCGGCGCCTGGTGTCGGACGAGGACGACGCCCGCGAGGTCGTGCAGGAGGCGTACCTGCGAGCGTTCCGCTCCATCCGACGGTTCCGGGGCGATGCCCAGTTCACCACCTGGCTGTACCGCATCACGGCGAACTGCGCCTCCAACCAGCTCGGACGCCGCCGCCGCACGCGCCACGAGCCGCTCGACGACGAGATGGCGATCACCGACCACCACCCGGACCGCGACCCCGTCCTGGCCGCCGATGCCTCCACCCTGCGCAGCCGGGTGGAGGCCGCCATCGAGGAGCTGCCGCCGCGGCTGCGAGCGGTGGTCGTGTTGCGCGATGTGTACGACCTGAACCACGCCGAGATCGCCGATGAGCTCGGGATCTCGGAGTCGGCGGCCAAGGTGCGCCTGCACCGCGCTCGTCGTCGCCTTCGCGCCCAGGTGTTTCCGACCCGGATCGACGAGGACGTCGCCGGCGAGCCGGAGGAGCAGGCCCGTGCCGTGTGACGACGTCCTGCCCGCCCTGGCCGGCGTGGTCGACGGCAGCCTCCGACTCGATCGGGCAGACCGCCGCCACGTCGAGACGTGCTTGCGGTGCCAGGCCGAGCTGGCTCGCTACCGGCGCCTGCTGCGGATCATGGCCACGCTGGGGCCCCAGGTGGCGCCGCCACCACCTGGTCTGCTGGGCGACGTACTCGCCTCCCTCGAGGCCGCAAGCGAGCGCGGCGCGGCCCGGGCCAGCCTGACGGCCCGGCGCGCGGCCTACCTGGGCGGCATCGCCGCGGCCACCGCCGCCGCCGGTGCCGGCGCGGCCATCGTGCTGGTGTCACGCGGCCGGCGCGGTCGACTGCCGCTCGCCGGATAGCGGGTCGTGGCGCCTCTGGGTGCATGCCAGAAGCTCGGCGTCCAGGCGGTCACCGGCGCGCGGACCGAACCCGCCGGCTCCTAGGCGCCATAGCGGGCGCGCCGCTTGACGTCGACCCCGCCCAGAGCCGCCAGGGACAAGGCGACGATGCTCGGGAAGAGGCGCCCGGAGGTGACGTACCAGAAGCGCGGGAGCTCGACGAGCGACAGGGCCACCAGCGGATAGAGCAACTCACCCAGCTCCCGTCCCGCCGACATGCTGTCGAAGCAGCGGCGAGCGACGAAGCCCAGAAGGGCACACATCACGCTGCCCCCAACCAGGCCCCACTCAGCGAACGCCACCCCCAATCCCCCCGGATTGGCGAACTCCGGGTTGACCTCCTGGGTGAGCAGCTCCTCGTATCGATCACGGGGGTCCACCCCGGTGATGGCGGGGTAGGCGAGGACATCGGAGACGAGCGGTGCCTGCCACACGAACTCGAGGGTGTTGTACGGGAGCGGGTACAGCTCGTCGCGGTGGCGCCAGTTGAGCTCGGCGTTGTTGAACGCCGTCACGTAGTACCCCTCGAGCCGCGTTGCCCCGAACGCCACGAGGGACTGGTCGTCGTCCGCGTAGTAGCCCCAGGACCGAGTGGTCTCGAAGGCGGTGAACCCCACCATCAACACGACGAGACCGATCAGGGGCGCCAACGCCACACGTGGGCGCGGCCTCCAGCCGGACCGGTAGTGGCGGCACGCCACCGCGATGCCGAACGGGACCAGCAGCTCGATCAGCGCCAGCCGCTCGGACATCAGGACGCTGCGGGTGGCAGCCAGCACCAACAGCACCCAGAAGCGACGACGCACGCGAGGCCACTCCGCCCGCGGCAGCCACCCGGCGAGGACCGCAGCGGCCGGGCCGAACTGGGTGAGCGTCGTGAGGCCCGGGATGAGGCGGAAGCGCTGCTGCTTGATGGCGGTGGCGACACCGGCCTCACCCGACAGGAGCGACGAGATCTCGCCGATGGTCACACCGTTGCGCACCGCGTTGAGGAACAGCAGCACGGTGCCGACCACGGTGAGCCACCAGGTGACGTCGAAGCACCGCCGGCGCCAGCGGGCGAGGGAGACCGGCGGGGCGAGGGCGAGCCGATGACGCCGACTCGTACCCGCCGCGATCGCCGCCCCCAACAGGATGCAGGCGGCGCCGAGCAGGTTCCGGAGCAGGCTCCACCCGTCGAACAGCTTCGGCGTGCGCCAGTTGCGCAGGTACTGCTCGGGGGTGAGCAGATAGGCCAACAGCGCAGGCGCCACGATGACCAGGACGGTGATCCCCGAGACGTGCAACCACCACAAGCGGCGGCGGAACGACGCTGGTGAGAGCCGGACGGTCTCGGTGGGCGATGCCGACACCTCGGTGGACATGTTCAGGAGGGTGTTGGCGACGTCGCGACCACGGTCGGGGAGCGGCCCGGCGAGGGTCGGTCGGCAGCATGGCGGTCCTCGCCGGCGCCGTTGAACACCACCCCTCGCACCGGTGCGTCCACCTGGGCCAGCAGCTCCAGCGCCCGGCCGAGCGCCTTCCTGCTGGTTGTCCCAGCGGTGGCGACCACCAGCGTGGCATCGGCGTATCGGCTGAGCACCAGCGAATCGCTCACGGGCACCACAGGTGGTGAATCGAGGATCACGACGTCGAAGCTGGCGAGCAGCTGCTCGATCACGGCCTGCACCATCGGCACCCCGAGGGCTTCGGCCGGGTTGACGGGAACGGGACCGGAGGGCAGCACCCACAGGTTCGACACCCCGACGACCTCCTCCAACGCGTCGCCGAGCTCGTCCGTGCCGAGCAGCACCGACGTGAACCCGGTGGTGTTGGACAGCTGGAAGAACCGATGCAGGCGTGGCCGCCGAAGGTCGCAGTCGACCACGACCGTGCGCCGGCCGGCAGCCAGGGCGACTGCGAGGTTTGCGGCGGTGGTGGTCTTTCCCTCCCGAGCCGACGGACTGGTGACGTGGATGATGCGCGTGTCGTGCTCGAGCGCCACGAACTCCAGCGAGGTGCGCAGGGTCCGATACGCCTCCGCGGAAGCCGAGGTGGGATGCTCGATCGACTCCACCCGAGCCGAGGTCGAATCGGCCCAGTCGAGGGATCTCGGGATCACCCCGACCACCGGCAGGTCGCCGATCGTGCGATCGAGATCGTCTCGGGTGCGCAGCGACTCATCGAGGCGGTCGCGTGCGAAGGCGAGGGCCAGACCCAGCAGCAGGCCGAGGACCAGGCCCAAGATCGTGTTCCGGATCGGCTTCGGCGATACGGGACTCGCCGATGAGCGCGCGTCGGACACGATGCGCGCTCCTTGGCGCTCGTTCAGCGTCACCGCCAGGTCGAGCGCCTCTGCCTGCTGGCGAAGCGTTGCCAGGCGATCGAGGGAGTCGGCTCGCTGGCGATCGGCTGCGGCCCGGGCGTCGTCACGAGCGACGGTGAGGGTCAGCCGCTCGACCTCTGAACCGGCCGTGGCCAGGCTGGCGTTCAGGTCATCGACCTTTTGGTCCAGGTCGGCCTGCTGGGATTGGAGCTGCGTGATCTGCGCGGTGACCGCTTCCGCCGCGTCGAGCAGGTCGGCCCTGGTGTCGGCACGGCGCTGCTCGACATAGGTCTCGGCGAACACGTCGGCTTCCCGTCGGGCCGCCCCCTCGGAGTCCCCCTTGCCGACCACGGCGACCACGAGGGTGCCGGTCCTGGGACGGACGGCGACATCGGGCTCATGGCCGAGGGCCTTCTCCGCAGCATCCGTTACGCGCGTCCCCGACATGAGGGCCACCTCGGTGCGAACCTGCTGCTCGAGGTACTGGGGGTTCTGCTGCTGGTCACCCGTGAGAACCGCCTCGCTGGGCGTGGCGCGGAGCAGCACCTCGGCGGTGGCCTCGTACACGCGGGACTGGAGGAGCGACAGTCCGAGGGCCACCACGCCACCCGCCACCATGACCACGAGGATGAGGCGTCGCTGACGCCGAACCGCCTCGACCGCATCGCTGAAGGAGATCTCCCGCTCGACCGAACCCACATCTGTTGCCATCGTCTGCGGACACTACTGGCGACTCGCCGCGGGCTCGGAGCACCGGCGGAATAGCCTCGGCCCGCCATGACCGATCGGATGCCCAGGGTTCTCCACGTGAGCTGTGCTGGTGGAGGGGGAACCGACGCCATCTTGCAGGAGTACCCCTCGGCCGTGCCCGATGTCGAGCACCTGTTCCTTCTCCGCGAGGGCGTCCCCGTTCCGCTGCGCCCGGACGGCGAACCCTGTTGGGCCACCCGGCTGCCGGCCACCCCCTGGGGGGCGGCAGCCACGCTCCGCCGAACCGTCCGCGCCCAGCGGCCGGACCTGCTCCACGCCCACTCATCATGGGCTGGAACCCTCGTCCGCTCCGTGCCGGGCCGCACACCTGTGATCTACACCCCCCACTGCTTCGCGGCCGAGCGCACCGATCAGGGACGCCTCGCAGGTCTCGCCGTGGCGGGCGCGGAGCGCGTGCTGGCCTCGAGGACCGCAGCGATGCTGGCGGTCGCCCCACGGGAGGCCGACCTCGCCCGCGCGCTCCGGCCGAACCTGCCGGTAGACCTGGCGTACCAGTGCTTCCGGGACCGTACGACCGCCGAGCGGCCCAACGCCGCACCCACCCAACCCCTCGACATCGTCGCCTGCGGCCGCCTGGCTCCACAAAAGGATCCTCGGGCCGTCGTCGAGGTCCAGAGATCCGTCGGCGATCACGGGCGAGTCACGTGGATCGGCGGAGGCGAGCCGGCCGACGCCGCCGCCCTCGCCTCGGCAGGGGTGGCCGTCACGGGCTGGCTCGATGCCGAACAGGCGCGCGCCCGCCTCGGTGCCGCCCACGTCCTCGTCCACCTCGCCCGATGGGAGGGCTTTCCGCTCGTGGTCTTCGAAGCCATCGCCATGGGCGTGGTGGTGATCGCCCTCGATGCCCCCTACCTCGACCACACCGACCTGCCCGGCGTGCAACCGACCATCAGCGACGTGTGCGAGACCGTCGAGTCGCTGGCGAGCCCGGAGGTCCGCTCCCGCCTGGCGGCCCGGCAAGCAGCGTGGTACGACGCCATTCGGGACACCCGTCCGGAGGCCAGGATCGCGGCTCGCTACCACATGGTGGCGCGGCACGGCGTCGATCCGACGGGGTCCCCTGGGGCGAAGCGGTGAGCGCACCGGACACCGCGGCGCCGGGAACCGGTCTCCTGTCCAAGGTGGCCGGGGCCGGGGCGCCGCTGATCGCCGCCAGCGCCATCGCGTTGCTGGCTCCGCTCCTGGCCTACCTCTGGCTGCCCACCGAGACCTATGCGGTCTGGGTGCTGGGGGCGTCGGTCCTGACCCTGGGGACCAACCTCGACTTCGGAGGTCCGGCGTACGTGGCGGCGTTCACCCGCGCCGCGCCGCCCGAGCGCCACGGTCGGATGCTCGGTGCGGCCATCGGTGCGTCGGCCGCAGGAGCGCTGGCGGTCCTGGTCCCGGCGGTCATCGTTTGGACCGCCGTCCCCACCGTGCGCCAGCAGACCTCCGTCGCGGTCGGCCTCGCCATGTTGGGGCTGGTCACCTTCGCCGCGATCTGCCGGAGCACCACTTCGGTCGTGGCCGGCTACGCCCTCGCCGGCGGCGAACTCCGGGACCGAGCCGTGCTGCTCGTGGCCGGGCCGATCCTCCAGGTGGCCGCCATCTTGGCGGTCTCGACCCGTCCACCGTCGGTGCTGGCGCTCAGCCTCGCCGTCGCGGCGGCGGGGCTGCCACACGTGGTGCTCGGCGCGGTGGTCCACCACCGGGTGCGTTCCTCGATGGTCACCGTCGACGACGGACGGGACCCGCCGCGGTTCCGGTTGTATGCGTTCAACCGCTTGGCGGTCAGCTTGTGCGGGATGGTGCTCTCACAGGGCGACCGGTGGCTGGTCGCCGCACTCATTGGTACGCCGAGCATCGTCGCCGCCCTCGACATCGTCCAGCGCGCGAGCCAGCCGGCGCGGCTGGTCCTGATCAGCGCCGGCCAAGCCCTGCAATCCGAGTTCAGCGTGGCCTCGGCGGATTCGCGCGCGGGCACCGAGGTGCTCGAGCGCTCGGAACGCCTCGTGTGGAAGCTCGCCGCGCCGGTGGTGGTCGGCGGTTGGCTGGTGGCGGCGGTCTACCTCCGGGCGACCGACATCCCGACCTCTGCGAAGGCCTGTCTGCTGGCGCTGCCGTTGCTGGTGAGCTTCGAGGCATCGAACAGCCTCCGGACCAGCTACGCGATCACGGTGCATGCGATCGGTCCCGAGCTCACATCGCGCCTGATCTCGGTGGCCGCCACCGGCGTCCTCGTCGTGCTCGCCCTGGCAACGGCCAGGACCATCGTGTTGATCGCCGCGCCGGTCGGCTTCGCCCTGGGGACCGCGTGGTATTACTGGGCTATCCGGTCCCGGCTCCATCCTCACCTCGACCGTGGTCCGACCGTGGCCCGATGATCGATCCCCTCAGGATCGCCGTGAGCGATCGCGTCCTCGCCCACCAGGTGGGCGGCAACACGCGCTACGTCGAGACCGTGTACTCGGGACTGACCGCTCGGGGGGTGGAGCTCGTGCGGCTCGGGCCCCTCACCCCGCTCGGTCGACGAGGCCCATCCCCCGCCCGGTCGATCGACTACGCGTTCACCGAGGGCTTCGCCTACGGGCGTCGGGCGCGGGCGAGCGGCGCGCAGGTTTTCCACGCGGTGGCTGACACCGGACCGGTCCTTCCGGACCGGATCCCGATGGTGGCCACCATCCAGGGCTACGGCGGCCGATACTTCGCAGCGAGGAGTCGTCGCGGCGAGTGGTTGTGGCGGAAGCGGGTGCAGCGATGCGCCGCGCTCGCCACGACGGTGATCACCGGCAGCGAGTCGTCCAAGCGAGACATCGTCGGCTGCTTCAGCGTCCCCGCCGCCCGGATCGAGGTGATCCGCCACGGCATCGACCACCACCGCTTCCAACCTGGTCCGGTCTCACCGGAGCGCCTGGAGGCGGCTGGCGTGGTCCCTGGAGACTTCCTCCTGTATGTCGGAAACATCGATCCGCGCAAGCGGGTGGACCTGGTGCTGGACGCCTGGGAGGCGAGCGACCTGGCCTCCACCGGTCGGGTGCTCGTCCTCGCGAGCCGCCACGCATGGGGAGCCGAGGACGTCGTGACCCGGCTCCGGGCGGGCGTACGAGGCGTCCACTGGTTGCGCGACGCCGACGACGAGATGATCAGGGACCTCTACCGAACGGCCCGGGCCTTCGTGTTCCCGAGCGAGTACGAGGGATTCGGCTTCCCGGTGCTCGAGGCCCAAGCCTGCGGGGCTCCGGTGATCGCCAGCGATCGCGGGGCCCTGGCGGAGAACCTCGGCTCCTCGGCCCGCATCTTGGGTCGTCTGGATTCCAGCTCGCTCGCCGACGAGCTTCGGCTGCTTGTGGCGAGCGACGACCTCTGCGCCGAGATGCGGGAGCGCGGACTGGTCAACGCGCAGCGGTTCAGATGGGACGTGTCGGTGGCCGACCACCTGCGGGTGCTCGCCCGAGCCGCCTCAGGGGCGTGACCGTGCGCGACGGAGCTCATCCACCAGGCCGGCTCGGGCGGCCCGCAACGCCTCCGAGCCCTCGGCGAGGCTGGCCCAGTAGGCCGAAGGATCCTCGACCAGCTCAGCTGCAAGGGACTCGGCCCTCCGCAGCCCGGCAAGGCTCGGCTCGACGACGTAGCGCTCCAGGCCGAGGTCGCTGAAGACGCCGAGGCTCTTGCGTTCGTAGCCGATGTGGATGGCGGGTACGCCCGCTGCAACACACGCCAGCGCGGCGTGGAGGCGGCCGCAGATACCCACCGCCAGGCCCTCGGTGCTCGACAGCGCGTCGCCGACCGTGGGGACGCTCGCGTCGCCCGACACCGCGCTTGTCAGCGCGAGGTCGTCGTTGCGTCGGCCCGCCTGGCTCTGGACCGCGGGCAGGAGGGCGAGGTACGTCGATCCGCAGAACGCCGCCACGTCCGGCTCCCAGGCGGGACGCTCGGGAAGTGGCCGGACCTGGAAGAGCACGAGCGGCCGATGCCCAGCCTCCCCTCGCACGTTGACGACGGGGCGGGCATGGGCCCCTGCGACCGCCATGGCGGCCAGGTCAGGCGTGCGCTCGACGTTGGGGAGGCTGGCCAGGAACTCGACGGTGCGGTCGTCGCGCGCGTGGATTGCGGTGACCCGACCGAGCTGGCGCCGAACCTGCCACGACACCGGCCACGGGAGGGGGCCCACGCTCTGGGGGAGGTACACCGTGGCACGGCGTCGGCGAGACGCGACCCGGAGCTGGGTCCCATGGACCAGCTGCATGACGCCGAGCTCCCGGAGCCGACGTCCGCGCAGGTAGCCGCCCCCGACGGCCACCACGAGGTCGGCCTCGGCGATGGCGTCGAGCTCTACCGTCCGCCCCAGGCCCAGGGACGCCGCTAGGTTCCGCAGGGCCCCACGTAGGGCTCGGGCCCGACCGCCGAAGGTGAGCACGCGGTCGGCGCCGGCGATGCGTTCCCCGTCGACCGCCACCACGACGACCTCCGCATCGGCGACCGCGTCGCGCACCAGCTCGATGGCGAGGTGGACGAGCCAGCCGTCTCCGGCGTTCGACACCGAGTACGCGTGGGTGACGACCACGGTTGGGCCTCGAGGGCCCGCTTGGGTCGACGGAGCGGGTGTGGTCAATGGGCGCCGTGGCGCGACAGCACCGACGGGATGGTGCGGGCCAGGATCCCGAGATCGACGCTCAGGCTGCGAGTCTCGTCGTAGCGCCGGTCGAGCGCGACGCGCTGGTCGTAGTTCAAGGTTCCTCGTCCGGAGACCTGCCACAGGCCCGTGATGCCGGGGCGATTGCGGAGGTAGACCTCGACGGCTTGCCGATCGGCGTACTCGGCGAGTTCGTCGGGCACGATGGGCCGGGGGCCGACCATCGCCATGTCCCCGCGGAGGACGTTGAGGAGCTGGGGAAGCTCGTCGAGGCTGGTGGATCGCAGGAAGCGGCCGACCCGCGTGATGCGATGGTCCTGGTCGGGGGGAAGCTTGAACCCGTTGGCGCGGTGCCGTCGGTGCAGGTCCGGATCGGCGGCCAGCAGGGCCTCCGCCTCGGGCACCATGGTCCTGAACTTGTACATCGGGAAGAGGCGGCCGCCGGCCCCCACGCGGGTGTGTCGGAACAGGACCGGTGTACCGCTGCATCGCACCACGAGGGCCACGGCGGCAAGCAGGGGGCTCGTGATCACGAGCAACGAGCCCGCCATCGCGACATCGAGCCAACGATGGCCGGGTGGCACCTCAAAGACCGAGATCTCGACCGCTGGTACCAGTGCCGCTGCAGGCTCGACCCCCTGGCCGGCACTACGGCGCCGTGCGGGTGCCGACGATCCGTGGAGGTCCGTGGTGGCCATGGGCGAGGGCTCCGGGTTGGTAACCCGGGTACGCCGGGTGGGTCGTGCAGTGCGGAGGTCAGCACTGACTGAAGTCTTGCAGGTCGCGGTCGGCACACTACGCATCACGGGTGAAAAAGCAGAGCGGGGCGCCGGCTCGAAGACCGACGCCCTGCTCCGATTCGTTACCAACCCGGTTCACCCACGTGGACCGAGGTGGGCAGCTGTACCCTCCATGCGATTTCACCAGGGTGTGTGGAGCCCGGCGGAGCCAGACTCCACACACCCAGCGCACTGGGAGGGTGGCGCTTGCTTGCTATTCAGCCCTTGTCAATGCTCGCCGCATAGGCGGGCGAAAGGTTCAGGCTGGCGAAGGTCCATGCGAAGGACATGTAAGTCGCCGGGTACTGGCTCGCAGAGCCCTGGCCAAGCACCGGCGTCGGCTCCTCAACGGGGAGGAACGACTTGGCGTCGAGCCAAAGCAGGACTCGGGTCGGCCCAAGGACGGTGTTTTCGCCGTCCAAGCCGTACTGAGCCACGTCTTGGGCCCGACCAAGGTCGTTGGAGTTCGGTGCACGCTGCGCAAAGGGATCCTTGTAGCTGCGGGTCATCGAGTTGACCAGCGTGGTGGTCTGAACCGGAATCGACGTGATCCGGCGGAACTCCTGCGACTCCGTGAACCCGACCATGATACCACCGCGGGTGCGGCTGTTGGTGTCGAGCTGACGGGTCCAGAAGGCCACACCGGCGCCATCGGCAGGGCGATGGAGCACGTTCGTGTAGACGAGCGCCACGAATTCGGCATTGTCCAGCGGACGGAAGACGCCCGGGGAAGTCTCCTCCTCGTAGACACGCTTGAACTCCGACGAGGTGGTGAACCAATCAGCAATCTTGACCAGCGACCACGAGTTGCTCAGGAGCTTGTTACGCCAGAACTCGATGCCCTTGAGGTCACCGAGGCGCTGGGGGAAGACGGCGTTGTACAACCGGACGGCGGGGCCGTAGGTCTGACGAGCTTCCTCGTACAGGTAGACCGTGAGGTCGGCCCGAACCCGGCAGCTGGTGGCAACCTTGCGAGCCGTGTAGCCGGTTGCGACGCCAGTGCCCATCAGCCGAACCTGACCGAACTCGTCAATGAACGCGATGTTGGCGAAGGTTGCGCCGCTACCATCGTTCGGCTTCGCGAGGGGCGGGTAGGCGTTGGCGTAGTCGGCAGCACCAGCAGCCGTCGCAGGCACGTACGGGTTGGTGAGGACGTTCGCCGGGGTGTTGTTGGCGCGGAACACGCCGTAGCCCTCAGCGAGGTTGGTCGCCCCAATGGGACCCTGCTTCGTCCGCACGCCGCCGAGGAAGTACGGTGTCGGGTTCCCGTTCTGATCGAGGATCCGGAAACTGGACGTGGTGTTCCACACGGGCAGCTTCGGGGAGTTCTGGAGCTTCTGGCGCCAGAAAACGAGCTCGTCAAGACGCGGCGAACGCTTCAGGAAGTCCTTGTACTGCTGCTTGATGAGCGCATCGAACGTGTTGAACGGCGAGGAGCACTCAAGCGTCGTGTTCACCTGCGGAAGCGGGAGCGTGTAAATGAACTGGCTCGCCGGAGGCGGCGCGATGGCCACGAACTGACCCAGCTCAGGACCACCAACCTCGACCGGCTTGATCGTCACGTAGCTCCACGCGTAGTTGGCGGGGAGGCCCTTGAGCTTCAGCTCGAACTTCGGGGTGGCGTCGAGGCGCTTGCCCTCGTGGCCATTGGTGGCCGCACCCGTCTGATAGTCCATGTCGAGGGCGACGTCATCCGGGTCAGCGGCGCCGGGGTTGCCGACATCGGGAACCTGAGGACCGACGACCCGGATCTCATAGTGATCGATGAGGTCCTTCCGGTCATCCCCGGGCTGCGAGAACGTGAACGTGACCGTGTTCTGGGTCCGCTCCGTCACCTCGATCGACGCCGGGGCGGCGATGAAGCCAGGGGTACTGTCTGCCGCGGACGCAGGCGCCGCGAGGCTGAAAACGCTCGCGGCCGAAAGGAATGCGGTGCCTACCGCAATCCCGAGCCGCTTGCGCGATGTACTCGTGGTCATGATGATCCTTCTGTTAGGGGTATTGATTACACACGCCCGGCCCCCGCAACGTAGGACCGAACCCGGCGCTTATCGTATCTGGCCGACCGGACGAGCCGACGGACCGAACTGTGGTTGCCCTGGTTGCTGCTCCGCAGCCAAGGTGCTCCTCCCAGTGTCGCGGATCCTCATACATGAGGGTTGGGCCAGAAGGTAGCAGGTGGGCCCCAGCCGTCGCAAGACTTGCGCCTGGGTCGACCGGGTCGAACAGGAGCTGGGCAAGCCCCAGCGCGTTCGGGCCCGGAGCGAAGACCGATGCCGGCGGGACCACGAGCGCTATCGGCATCCACCTCGGCCGGGACCTGCAGAGCCAAACAATCAAGTAGAGGTTGAGGGTTCGCGGGCGCTTTGGGGGCGACAGCTTCACGATGCCGGGATAGCGGCGCTTCGGATCTGACGGGGGTGTAGGCGTCTGACGTGGGGTCCGCTGGGCGCGGTACAGGGGCTCGCAGAATCGGTGGTTCCTACGCCAATCGATTCCAGGAGCCCCTGTGGAGACCAACGCTACGCGCATGTGCGCGCTGCTCGTGGGCCTGCCCGCGATCGTCGTCATCGGTGTCGACAACGACGACGGAGCACCGTTGCGGGTGCATGTCGAGACCGTCGCCGAGGTGGTCGGCTGCGGCGGGTGCGGCACTCGGGCGTGGTTGAAGGACATGCGGCCGGTCGAGTTGGTGGATCTGGCGGCGTTCGGGCGTCAGGCGGTGCTGGTGTGGCACAAGCGCCGGTGGCGTTGCCCGGAACAGTCCTGTGAGGTGGGCACCTGGACCGAGCAGCAGCCCGGGATCGCCGCGGCGAGGGCCGGGTTCACCGATCGGGCGGGCCGGTGGATGACCGGCCAGGTCGGCCACGGCCGAGCGGTGTCGGCGGTCGCTGGCGAGCTGGGCTGTGACTGGCACACCGTCATGGACGCGGTGATCGCGTACGGGACCCCCCTGGTCGAGGACCCGGGCCGCATCGGCGAGGTGAGCGCGCTCGGTCTCGACGAGACGTTGTTCGTGCGCTCCGGGCGCTGGAAGCGGCGGTCGTGGGTGACCTCGATCGTCGACGTGACCACGCCTGCGCAGCTGCTCGATGTGGTGGAGGGCTGAACCACCCTGGGTCTGGTGGGGGCTCGGTCTATTGGTGGGGTCGGTCTGTTGGGCAGCGTAGAACGCTGTCTCGAACTCGGCTGGCGGTGTGTCGTCGCAGTGGCCGTGGAGCCGGTGCTCGTTGAACCAGTGCACCCACGAGAGCGTGGCGAGCTCGAGCTCGTCGACGCCGTCCCAGCCTGAGGTGTCGGGCCCGTAGACGCATTCGGTCTTGTAGAGCCCGTTGGTCGTCTCGGCCAGGGCATTATCGAAGCTGTCGGCGACGGTGCCGATGCTCGGGCGGGCGCCGATCTCGTCGAGGCGCTCGGTGAAGCGCACCGACGTGAATTGCGACCCGGCATCGGAATGTGTGACCAGCCCGACGAGCCGGTGGCTGCCTCGCGACCGCCGGGCCATCTCGAGCGCGTCGAGGACCATGTCGGTTCGCATGTTCGACGCGACCCGCCAGCCGACGATCCGGCGGCTGAACGCGTCGACGATGAAGCACACATAGGCCATGCCGGACCGGGTCGGGACGTAGGTGATGTCGGTGACCCACAAGGCGTCGGGCCGCTCGGCCCGGAACTGGCGGTTCACCAGGTCCGGGGCCCGCGTGGCGTCAGGGTCGGAGTTGGTGGTGAACACCTTCTTGCGACGCCGGGAGATGCCCTCGATGCCCAGCTCACGCATCAGGCGGGCCGTCTGGTCCCGGCCGATGTCATGGCCGGCGCGCACTGCGGCCTTCCCAGAGCTTGTGGGCCCCGTAGACCTTGCGGTTCGTCACCCACAACACCATCAGGACCTGCATCAGCACTGCGTCACGCACCGCCCGCGCCGACGGTGCCAGCTCACGGCGCTTGGCGGCGTAGTAGCGCTCGGAGCCATCTCGAGTTGCTCGCAGATGGGCTGTGATCATCCGGGGGCCGGTCCTGGTGCCGGTGAGGATGGTGCTGGTGCGTCACGTGACCCACAGATTGGCGGCGCTTCACCGCCGAACGACCCGACGAGCTGTGGGTCACCGACATCACCTACGTCTCGACCTGGGAAGGATGGCTGTACGTGGCGTTCGTGCTCGACGTGTACTCCCGGGTCATCGTCGGCTGGCAGATCGCCTCGCACCTACGCACCGAGCTCGTGCTCGACGCCATCGAGATGGCCATCTGGCGACGAGACACCACCGCGGACGCGACCACGTGTCACTCCGATGCGGGCTGTCAGTTCACGAGCTACCGCTACACCCAGCGCCTCGCCGACGCCGGGATCGCCGCGTCGATCGGATCGGTCGGTGATTCCTATGACTGCGAGGATCCTCCGGTCGAGGTGCCCCCGGTTCTGGGAGGATCTCGACCGTCGTTGTCTCGGGCGGCCTGACCCTTGTTATGACCGACTTCGTGTCCTTGCGTTGACGTGTCGGTCGCTCGGGGCAGCGATGCAGTGCGCCACCGACCGGGCGGGCAGTGACCTCATAGGAGCCTGATCTGACCAGGTCCCATCGCAGTCCTGTCCTTCCCGCCCGGCCGACGGCTCGACCATCGAACCCCGGGAAGAGGAACCACAGTCATGGCCAGCATCGCGCTCGGACGCAGCGACGTCATCGTCGGCGTCGACACCCACAAGGACCAACACGTTGCCGTCGCCATCGACGGTCACGGCGGTCTCATTGGCGACCCGAAGGTCATCGACGCCAACAACGAGGGCTACGCGCAGCTGCTCGAGTGGGCCCAGTCCCTCGGCGACCTGCACGTGTTCGCCGTCGAGGGCTGCGGGTCCTACGGGATCGGCCTGGCCCGGTTCTTGCGGCGTCACGGACACCCACCCGTCGAGGTCGCCCGGCCACCGCGAGCCGGTGAGCGCCGCCGATCGGGCAAGAGCGACACCATCGATGCCGAGCACGCGGCCCGCACCGCGCTCGCCAATGCCGGCGGGACCGTCACCCCGAAGCTCGCCGACGGCCAGGTCGAAGCGATCCGGCTGGTCAAGATCGCCCGCGACACCGCCGTGAAGGCCCACACCACGGCGATCATCACCCTCAAGGCCGTGCTCGTCACCGCCGACCAAGCCCTGCGCGACGAGCTCGAGCCGCTCAGCGATCACAAGCTCGTCGTGACCTGCTCGAACCTCGACTGCACCGACGACCTCGCCGACCCGCAGACCGCGATGCGCCACACCCTCGCCGCGCTGGCCCACCGCTGGCTCGACCTGCACGAGGAGATCAAGGTCCACTCCCGGCACCTCAAGGACCTCACCCGCGCTGCGGCCCCGCAGCTCGTCGATGCGTTCGGCGTCGGTCTCGACATCGCCGCCCAGATGCTGATCACCGCCGGCGACAACTCCGACCGGGTCCGAAGCGAAGCAGCCTTCGCCAAGATGTGCGGCGTCGCCCCCGTCCCGACCGGATCAGGCAAGACCAGCGGACGCCACCGGCTCAACCGAGGCGGCAACCGCCAAGCCAACGCCGCCCTCTACCGGGCCGTGATCGTCCGCATGCGCCTGGCATGCACCCACCATCGCCTACGTCGAACGACGCACCCGCGACGGACTCTCCAAGAAGGACATCATCCGCTGCCTCAAGCGCTACCTCGCCCGCGAGCTCTACCACCTCCTCCCCGACGCCAGCTCCACCGCCCCGGCACTCGCGCCCGCCGCCTAGATCGGACTTGACGATCTATAGGAGCATCAACGCGATGGCCGAGACGACCAACGGCACCTACAAGGCCGAGCTCATCCGAGCCCGCGGCCCGTGGCGCACCCGCCACCAGGCCGAGTTCGCCACCATCGAATGGATCGACTGGTACAACACCGCCCGCCTCCACGGCGAGATCGGCCACATCCCACCCCTCGAGCACGAAGCCAACTGGCGAGCTGCTCACACCCCGGCCACCATGGCCATCACCCAACCAACCTGACTGCACGAGACCCGGGGTGGCCCAGGCCGAAGCGCGAAGGCCCCGTCGGACCGGCTCGAGGCCCGCCCGAAGGCGTGGCGTGACGCGATCGCGTGGGCGGCGATGGACCTGTCGGGCCCATATCGCAAGACGTTCAACGACCAGTTGCCCGACGCCACCCAGGTCGCCGATCCGTTCCACGTGATCAAGCTGGCGAACACTCGTCTCGACGAGGTCCGCCGCCGGGTCCAACACGACACCCTCGGCCACCGAGGACATCGCGACGACCCGCTGTATCGAAGCCGACGCCTGCTCACCAAGGGCCACGAACGCCTCGACGACGCCGGCGAGACGAAGCTGCTCGGCCTGCTCGAGGCGGGCGATCCCAAGGGCGAGGTCCGCATGGCGTGGCACGCGAAGGAGACCCTGCGCGGGTTCTACGACCAACCCGCCGACCAAGCCGACCGCTACCTCACCGACCTGACCGACGACCTCGTCGACCGGGACATGTCGCCCGAGCTCCGCCAGCTCGGCCGCACGCTGCGACGCTGGCACCACGAGATCGTCGCCTGGCACCAGACCCAGATCTCCAACGGCCCGACCGAGGCGACCAACAGCCTGATCAAGCTCATCAAGCGCGTCGGGTTCGGGTTCCGCTCGTTCCGGAACTACCGGCTACGAGTCCTGCTCTACGCCGGCCGCCCCAACTGGGACCGGCTCGCCACCATCACCCCGATCCCACCCCCGTGAAATCCGAAGAGCCAGCAAACCTCCCCCCGCCCTCCGTGACGCCCCTCCGCTGCACGCTCACCCACCCCCAAGGGGTGGGGTCAGATCTGCTGGATCTTGATCTCGATGTCGACCCCGGCCGGCAGATCGAGACGCTGCAACGAGTCCACCGTCTTCGCCGTGGGCTCCAAGATGTCCAACAACCGCTTGTGCACCCGCATCTCGAAGTGCTCACGCGAGTCCTTGTACTTGTGCGGCGACCGGATCACCGTGTACCGGTGCTTCTCGGTCGGCAACGGGATCGGCCCCCGCACCGTGGCCTGCGTGCGCACCACCGTCTCCACGATCTTCTTCGTGGACTGATCGATCACCTCATGGTCATAGGCCTTGAGACGGATCCGGATCTTCTGCTTCTCCGCCATTACTTCAAGATCTTCGTCACACGACCCGCACCCACCGTGCGGCCACCCTCACGGATCGCGAACCGAAGCCCCTCATCCATCGCGATCGGGTTGATCAACTCCACCGTCATCTGCGTGTTGTCACCCGGCATGCACATCTCGGTGCCCTCCGGCAACGAGATCGTCCCCGTCACATCGGTCGTCCGGAAGAAGAACTGCGGCCGATAGTTCCCGAAGAACGGCTTGTGCCGGCCACCCTCCTCCTTGGTCAACACGTACACCTCACCCTCGAAGTGGGTGTGGGGCGTGATCGACCCCGGCTTGCACAACACCTGACCCCGCTCCACCTCCTCCTTCTTCGTGCCCCGCAACAACGCACCGATGTTGTCACCGGCCTGCCCCTCATCGAGCAACTTGCGGAACATCTCCACACCCGTGCACGTGGTCTTCTGCGTCGGGCGGATCCCCACGATCTCCACCTCGTCACCGGTGTGCACCGCACCCTGCTCCACCTTGCCGGTCACCACCGTCCCCCGACCCGTGATCGAGAACACATCCTCGATCGGCATCAAGAACGGCTTGTCGATGTCACGCACCGGCTCCGGCACGAACGCATCCACCGCCTCCATCAACGCCAACACCTGCGCCGCCGCGTCCGCATCACCCTCGAGCGCCTTCAACGCCGACACCCGAACCACCGGCGTGTCATCACCCGGGAACTCGTACTCGGTCAGCAGCTCCCGCACCTCCATCTCCACCAACTCCAGGAGCTCCTCATCATCGACCATGTCGCACTTGTTCAACGCGACCACGATCGACGGCACCCCCACCTGCCGAGCCAACAGCACATGCTCACGCGTCTGCGGCATCGGACCATCCGTGGCCGCCACCACCAGAATCGCCCCATCCACCTGCGCCGCACCCGTGATCATGTTCTTGATGTAATCCGCGTGACCCGGCATATCCACATGCGCATAGTGACGATTCGCCGTCTCATACTCCACATGCGAAATATTGATCGTAATACCCCGCTGCCGCTCCTCCGGCGCCTTATCGATCATGTCGAACGGCGTGAACGCCGTCGACGGATCCGCATCATGCAACGTCTTCGTGATCGCCGCCGTCAACGTCGTCTTGCCATGGTCGATGTGACCCATCGTGCCGATGTTCAGGTGCGGCTTGTTCCGCTCGAACTTCTCCTTACCCATGGCTGGCTCCTTGCGGTGGTGGTGGGGATGGGTTGGACGGGGGACGTGCGAACGTCCCACCCCGATGGGTGGGGCGCCGGGACCGTTGGTAGCGGCGACCGGGTTCGAACCGGTGACAACTCGATTATGAGCCGAGTGCTCTGACCAACTGAGCTACGCCGCCAGGATCTGGCTGTGCGAGCCTCCTGTGGGAATCGAACCCACGACCTCTTCCTTACCATGGAAGCGCTCTGCCGACTGAGCTAAGGAGGCGAGGCGACCGCCGCCCGGAGGGCGACGGGACCGGTCGGCCATCATAGCGAGGGGCCCCCGCCGGCACGAAAGCCGAACCGGCCGTGGCAAGCGCCCCGATCGGCCCGTCGGCGACCGAGGCGGGCACGCCGTGGGTCGTTCGGCCCAGATGCCGCTCAACTCCCCGGCCGGGGTGCCGATGTGGAAGGCGTGCGGTTCACCCGTCTCGTCATCGAAGCCGACCGGAGCACGGTCTCGCTGACCCTCCACCCCTCCCTGACCGTCGTGGCCGGCGTCGACGAGCGCGTGCGCGCTGGCCTCACCGAGGAGCTGATCGGCGCCCTCGGCAGCAACCGGTCGGGGGTCCACCTGGAGCTCGCCGACGACGACGGCCGCCACCTGGCGGTGTTCCGCCCCCGCAACGGCTCGCACCGGGTCATCGAGGTCGACCACGGCGCCGACATCAGCGAGGACTACCGGACCGCCGACGGCCGCATCGACCTGCTGTCGCGCCACGGCATCGAGCCCCGGCGGGCCCGGGAGCTGCTCCACCTCGACCGGGACCGCCTCGACGCTGCCACGCACCACGACGAGATCGTCAACCGGCTGGCCGAGATCGACCAGACCGAGCTGTGGTCGGCCGCGGCCACCGTACGGGTGACCGACGACGAGCTGCGGGCCCTCAACGACGGCATCGATCGCGCCGGGGAGGACCCTGAGGCGGTGGCCCGGGTCGAGCAGCGCCACCAGTCGCTCGAGACCGCCCTCGAGCGCTTCCGGCTCCTGCGCCACCGGGCGTTCGAGGCGTCGATCGTGCTGCTCGCCGCCGCCGTGGTCCTCACGCTGGTCCAGCCGGCGTTCGCCCTGGGCGTCCTGGCGGTGGGCATCCTCGGCGTGCTGGTCACCTTCGTGTTCCGCGCGCGGGTCGAGGCGGCCCAGCGCTTGGAGGACGCCGCGCTGGCCGAGGTGGGCGCGGCGTCCTACCTCGGGTTCGTGGTGAAGCGGGTGGACGGCATGTTCACCGGCTCCGAGCAGCGACGGCGCCTGCTGGCCGTGGCCGAGGACCACCGCGCCGCCGCGGTGCGCTGGACCCGCCTGGCGGGCGACGTCAGCGTCGACTGGGCGATGGCCCACCACGAGGAGATCGAGACCACCGCCCGGCTGCGCCGCCAGCTCCGCTCCCTCGACACGGTGTCCTCCACCGCGCCGGAGCTGGACGAAGACGCCGCCGACACCGCGCAGGCCGTGCTGGCCCACCTGGGGCGGCTCCGGAACCTCGGCAGCGACGGCGAGAGCTTCCCGCTGATCCTCGACGACCCCTTCGTGGACGTGCCTTCGGCCACCAAGCTGGCGCTGCTCGAGGTGCTGAGCCGGGCGGCCGGATCGCCGCAGGTGATCCTGCTCACCGACCAGGAGGACGTGGCGAGCTGGGCCCGGCTCGAGGCGCTCACCGGCGAGGTCGCCCTGGTGGAGCCCCACATGGAGGTCCGCCACGACACCGGGGCCAGCGGCCTGGCCGTCTGAGCCCCCGGGCCTCCCGGGCACGGCGCCGCCTCCGGCGCTAGCGTCAGCTCCCCCCTCAGCCGCCACGCCTGCCGGGAGCACCGCGTGTCCTCGTCCCCTCCGGTCGACCTCTCCACCGAGCGCGCCGCGCTCGCGCGCGCCCGCACGGCCGTCGAGGAGAAGCTCGCCAGCCTGGCCACGATCTCCGGGGGCGGTGCCGACGCCCTCGCCGACGAGTACATCGATGCGGTGGTCCGCGGCACGATCGCCCGGTTCCAGCAGGAGCTGGTGGTCTTCGGCCGCATCGACGACGACCAGCCGTGGAGGGTGGGCCTCTACGGGATCGACCAGGGCGGCGAGCAGCTGGTGGTGGACTGGCGAGCCCCGTTCGCCGGTGGCTTCTACCGGGCCGGGTTCGACGATCCGCTCGGGCTCGCGCGCCGCGTCACCTACGTGGGTTCGATCGCCGACCTGTTCGTGGAGGACTTCGAGTCGGGCGAGGTGGCGGGCTCGTCGCCGCTGCTCGGCGAGCTGGCCCGCAGCCGCGGCACGGAGATGCGCACGGCGGTGGCCACGCTCCAGTCCGAGCAGGACGCCCTCGTCCGCCTCGCGCCCACCGCCCGGCTGGTGCTGCGCGGCGGCCCGGGCACCGGCAAGACCGTCGTCGGCCTGCACCGCGCCGCCTGGCTCGTCTACAACGACACCCGCCTCACCGCCGGACGCATCCTGGTGGTGGGCCCGAGCGACCGCTTCCTGCGCTTCGTGGCGGCCGTGCTGCCCACCCTGGGCGAAGCCCGGATCGCCCAGACCACCTTCGACCGGCTGCTCGGCCCTTCGAACGCAGCGGGCAGCGACGAGCGGTGGCTGGAGCTGCTCGACCGGTTCGAGGAGCGGCTGGTCGCTCCGGCCGAGATCAAGGTCGGCCTCACCCGCATCCGCGAGCCCGAGGTGGCCGAGGCGGTGGCGCTGATCTCGGGCCGGGCCCTCCCCTTCCGGGATCGCCGCCGCTCGTTCGTGGCCTACCTGGCGGACCGCCACGGCCTGCGCCACGGCGAGCTGAGCAAGGAGGCGACCGCGGTGTGGCCGTCGGTCACGGCCAACCAGGCCATGCGCAAGCTGCGCAGCCGCGCCCTCCTCGCCGAGCTGGGCGCCGATCCGGCGTTCGTCGACGCCTGGCTGGCGGTCGAAGGCGACGGGGCCCTGGCCGACGAGGTGCGCGCGCGCTTCGAGGGCGTGCCCGCCACCTACGGCCACGTCATCGTCGACGAGGCTCAGGACCTCACCCTGCTGCAGCTGCGCGCCGTGCAGCGCCGCTCGGCGGGGCTGAGCCTGGTGGGCGACGACGCCCAGCGCTCCAACCCCCTCGGCCTCGGCCTGCGCGCCATCGGCCGCCACCTCGACGTCGCGCCCGTGGAGATGGCCACGGCCTACCGCATGTCGGCCGAGATCGCGGCGTGGCTCAACGACCTGGCAGCCGACCACGGCATCGACGCCGTGGAGCTGGTCGGCATCCGCCCCACCGGCGTGGCGGTGCGCGAGCTCGATCCCGCTACGGATCCGCAGGCCGCCGCCGACGACCTGCGGGCCCGCTGGCCGAACGTGGCCGTGATCGGCCCCCACGACACCTGGAGCCACAAGGGCGTGGAGTACGACGCGGTGGTGGTGGACGCCGCCGGCATGGACCCGGCCCAGGTGTACCTGGCCGCGTCCCGCGCCGCCCACGAGCTCGTGGTGGTGGGCTGAGCCGGGTCGACGGTCCCACCGGGACCTTCGCCCCTTGGCGAACGGGCGCTGGGGAGGCACCATCGGAGCTGCGGTCGGGATCCACGACGCGGGAGGAAGGCCGATGTCCAGCTCCGACGCCCTCGCCCCGGCTCCGCCGCCCGGTCGCCGCCACCCCGTCGGCTCGATCGTCGCCGTGGTGGTCGGCGGCCTGCTCCTGCTGACCTCGATCGGCGTGCTGGGCGCCGGCGCCGCGCTCACCTGGGCGCACGCGACCCAGCGGGACGACGACGGCTACTTCACCAGCGACCAGCACCACCTCGAGACCCTCCGCAGCGCCATCACCACCGAGGAGCTCGATCTGGGGTTCGACGAGCCGCGCGGCACCGACATCGGCGACCTCGCCACCATCCGCGTCCGGGTGGTCGGCGACCGTGAGGAGCCGGTGTTCGTGGGCATCGGCCCGAGCGACCGCGTCGACGACTACCTGGCGGGGGTCGGACGGGCCCAGATCGACGACATCTCGACCGACCCCTTCCGCGTCGCCTACCGCTACACGGGGCGAGGCGAGGCCGCGGAGCCGCCGGGCGACCAGCCGTTCTGGGTCGCCCGGGCGGAGGGCGCCGGTCCCCAGACGATCCGCTGGCCCCTCGAGTCGGGCACCTGGACCCTCGTGGTGATGAACGCCGACGGCACCAGCGGGGTGTCGATCGACGCCGCCGTGGGCGTGAAGGCCAGCTGGGTGGGTCCGGTCGGCATCGGGCTCCTGGTCGGCGGCGCCGCCCTCGTGATCGCCGGTGCGGCGCTCCTCGTGGTGGGCGTGGTGGGCCTCGGCCGCCACCGCGACCCGGTGCCGCCGGCGGAGGACGAGGAGGCGGACGCCTCACCGGTCCGGCTCACCGGTCACCTCGATCCGGAGCTCGGCCGGTGGCTGTGGCTGGTGAAGTGGGTCCTCGTCATCCCCCACCTCGTGGTCCTGGCCTTCCTCTGGCTCGCCTTCTCGGTGCTCACCGTGGTGGCCGGCGTCGCCATCCTGTTCACCGGCCGCTACCCGCGAGGCATCTTCGACTTCAACGTCGGTGTGCTCCGGTGGAGCTGGCGCGTGGCGTTCTACGCCTACGGCGCCAACGGCACCGACCGCTACCCGCCCTTCACCCTGGCGCCGGTGGACGACTACCCGGCCACGCTCGACCTGGCGTACCCCGACCAGCTGCACCGGGGCCTGGTGCTGGTCAAGTGGTGGCTGCTCGCCATCCCCCACTACATCGTGGTGGGGATCCTGCTCGGTGGCTCGCGCACGGCGTGGGCGTCCAGCGGGGAGTCGGTCAACGTGTCGGTGATCGGCCTGCTGCCGTGGCTCGTGGTGGTGGCGATGGTGGTCCTGTTGTTCACGGCCCGCTACCCGCGGGCCCTGTTCGACCTGGTGGTGGGGCTGAACCGCTGGGTGTTCCGGGTGGTGGCCTACGCGGCCCTGCTCACCGATCGCTATCCGCCGTTCCGCCTGGACCAGGGCCCCGACGAGCCACCGCCCGACCCCTGACGCGACCGAGCCCCGGCACGAAGGCCGGGGCTCGGGTCAGTGTGGGCCGAGTTGGATTTGAACCAACGTAGGCATAAGCCGACGGGTTTACAGCCCGTTCCCTTTGGCCACTCGGGCATCGACCCAGGACGCAGAGACTCTAGCGAACGCCGCCGCCCGGCCCGAACCGGAACCGGGCGGGGGGCCGGCGGTACGCTCCGGACATGGCCAGCTTCGATGTGGTGTCCGAGGTCGACATGCAGGAGGTCCGCAACGCCGTGGACCAGGCGAACCGCGAGCTCGGCACGAGGTACGACTTCAAGGGCACGAACACCACGCTCGACCTCGGCGATGCCGAGATCAGGATGGCCACGTCGTCGGAGGACCGGCTCATCGCCCTGCGCACGCTGCTCGAGGAGAAGCTCGTCAAGCGCAAGGTGTCGCTCAAGGTCCTCGACTACGGCAAGGTCGAGGAGGCCTCGGGGATGACGGTGCGCCAGGTGGCCGCCCTCCAGGCCGGCATCTCCTCGGACAAGGCCCGCGAGCTCAACAAGTTCATCAAGAACCTGGGCCTGAAGGGCATCCAGTCCCAGGCCCAGGGCGACTCGCTGCGGGTCAACGGCAAGAAGCGCGACGACCTCCAGGCGGTGATCGCCGCCCTGAAGGCCGAGGACTTCGGCGTGCCGCTGCAGTTCAACAACTTCCGGGACTGACCCCGGGCGCGACGACGCCCCGCCCGGTGGGGAGCGGGGCGCCGTCTCAACGGGGCCGGTCGGCGGCGGGATGCCGATGGCCCCGGACCTGGTGGGGGATCAGCCCTGCCACTCGCCCGAGCGGAGCCGGGCGATGCGATCCTCCATGGGCGGGTGGGTGCTCATGCTGAACGCACCCTTGTGGCCCGAGAGCGGGTTGGCGATGTAGGCGCTGGCCTGCGCCGGGTCCACCGACGGGGGCACCATGCGCACGCCCCGGTCGAGCTTCTCGAGCGCCCGGGCGAGCGGCTCACCGGTGCCGAGGAGCTTGGCGCCCCGGCGGTCGGCCTCGTACTCCCGGCTCCGGCTGAGGGCGGCCTGCAGGAACATGGCCGCCACCGGGGCAAGGATGGCGAGGGCGAGCGTGCCGAGGACGTTGTCGTTGCGGTCCCGGCCACCGCCGCCGAACATGGCGCCCCACATGGCCATCCGGGCCAGGAACGTGATGCCCATGGCCACGGCGGCGGCCACCGAGCTGATGAGGATGTCGCGGTTGCGGACGTGGCTGATCTCGTGGGCCAGCACGCCCTGGAGCTCCTCCCACGTGAGGATGTCGAGGATGCCCTGGTTGACGCACACGGCGGCGTGCGCCGGGTTGCGGCCGGTGGCGAAGGCGTTGGGCTGCGGATCGGGCGACACGTAGAGCCGGGGCATGGGCATGTCGGCGCGTTCGCAGAGGTCTCGAACGATGGCGTGGTAGCGCGGCATCTGGGCCTCGCTCACCTCCACGGCGCGGGCGGAGCGGATGGCGAGCTTGTCGCTGAACCAGTACGAGCCGCCCACGAAGAGGAGGCCGATGGCCATACCGATCGCCGCGCCGCCGCTGCCGCCGATGGCACCGCCCACCACGATCATGAGGCCGCCGATGGCGGCGAGGATGACGGCGGTCTTCAGGTTGTTCTTCATGGGGTGCTCCGGTGGCCCGGGACTCCACGTCGGGCCGATGCGGACGAGGGTACCGATCGGGTGCGAAAGCCGGTCTAAGGGGCGGGATCAGCCCTCGGAGGGGGTGGCGGCGGCCCGGCTGCGGATCTCCTCTACCACGCCGGGATCGGCGAGGGTGGTCGTGTCGCCCAGCTCTCGGCCCTCGGCCACGTCGCGCAGCAGGCGGCGCATGATCTTGCCCGAGCGCGTCTTGGGCAGGTCGTCGGTGAACACGATCAGCTTCGGGCGGCTGATGGCGCCGATCTTGGTGGCCACGTGCTGGCGGAGCTCCTCGCCCACCGCCTCGCTCGCCTCCTCGGTGCCGCGGAGGGTCACGAAGGCCACGATGGCCTGGCCGGTCAGGTCGTCCTTGGCCCCCACCACCGCGGCCTCGGCCACCTTGGGGTTGTCGACGAGGGCGGATTCCACCTCGGTGGTGGAGATTCGGTGGCCCGACACGTTCATCACGTCGTCCACCCGACCGAGCACCCAGAGGTAGCCGTCGTCGTCCACCTTGGCGCCGTCGCCGGCGAAGTAGCGGCCCTCGTAGTGGCTCCAGTAGGTGTCCTGGTAGCGCTGCGGATCGCCCCAGATGCCGCGCAGCATCGACGGCCACGGCCGGGTGAGCGTGAGGTACCCGCCGCCGCGCTCGACCGGGCGACCCTCCTCGTCGACCACCTCGGCGCCGATCCCCGGCAGCGGGAAGGTGGCCGAGCCGGGCTTGGTGGTGGTGGCCCCGGGGAGCGGCGAGATCATGATCGCCCCCGTCTCGGTCTGCCACCAGGTGTCCACGATCGGGCACCGGCCGCCGCCGATCTGCTCGTGGTACCAGATCCACGCCTCGGGGTTGATCGGTTCGCCCACCGAGCCGAGGAGGCGCAGCGACGACAGGTCGTGCTTGGCCGGCTCGTCGGCCCCCCACTTCATGAACGTGCGGATGGCGGTGGGCGCCGTGTAGAGGATCGTCACGCCGTAGCGCTCGACGATCTCCCAGAAGCGGTCCCGTGCGGGCGTGTCCGGGGTGCCCTCGTAGAGCACGGACGTGGCCCCGTTGGCGAGGGGGCCGTAGACGATGTAGGTGTGGCCGGTCACCCAGCCGACGTCCGCGGTGCACCAGTACACGTCGGTCTCGGGGTGGAGGTCGAACACGTACCTGTGGGTGAAGGCGGCCTGGGTGAGGTACCCGCCGGTGGTGTGCATGATCCCCTTGGGCTTGCCCGTGGTGCCCGAGGTGTAGAGCAGGAACAGCAGGTCCTCGCTGTCCATCTCCTCGGGGCCGCCCTCGGCGGGGTCGGCCGCCACCACCAGCTCGTGGTACCAGTGGTCCCGGCCGTCTCGCATCGCCACCGGCGCCTCGCCGCCCGAGGACGCGATGCGGTCCACCACGACCACGTGCTCGATGCTCGGCGCGTCGGCCACCGCCAGATCGGCGATCGGCTTGAGGAGCGACGGCTTGCCCCGACGCCACCCGCCGTCGGCGGTGATCAGCACCTTGCACTCGGCGTCGTTGATCCGGTCGGCCAACGAGTCGGCCGAGAAGCCCCCGAACACCACCGAGTGGGCGGCGCCGATCCGGGCGCACGCCAGCAGGGCCATCGGGAGCTCGGGGATCATCGGCAGGTAGATCGCCACCCGGTCGCCCTTGGCCACCCCGAGGCCCCGGAGGGCGGCGGCGAACCGCTCGACGTCGGCCAGGAGCTCGGCGTAGGTGATCGTGCGGGTGTCGCCCGGCTCGCCCTCCCAGTGGAACGCGACGCGGTCGCCGAGGCCGCCGTCGACGTGGCGGTCGAGGCAGTTGACCGAGGCGTTCAGCGTGCCGCCGACGAACCAGCGGGCGAACGGGAGCTGCCAGTCGAGGATCTGGTCCCAGTCCTTCGACCAGGTCAGCAGCTCGGCGGCCTGGCGGGCCCAGAAGCCCTCGTCGTCCTGGGCGGCCTCGTCGTAGAGGTCGGTGCCGACGACCAGCGCCTGTCGGCGGAAGGCCTCGGGGGGCGGGAAGGTGCGGTCCTCGAGGAGGTAGTCCTCGATGGTGGCGGCGGGCGGATCGATGTCGGTCATGGCGGCGTCCCCTTCTCGCCCGCGCCACGCTCGGCGCCGGCCGGCGGTCACCCTACCGACGCGGTCCGGACCGGTCCCGGGGGTGTCCCGGACCGGGACACGGGCGGACGAGCCCTGCTCTCGCCCCGAGCACCGGCCGGTACGGTGCCGCGATGGCCGTGACCTATCGCCAGCACCGCTTCCGGCGACCGCCCGGGGCGACCGAGATCCTGCTCGTGCGCCACGGCGAGTCCGAGCCCGCCGACCCGGACGTGCCGTTTCCCCTCGTCGACGGCCACGGCGACCCCGCCCTCGCCCCCGAGGGGCGCGACCAGGCCGAGCGCGTGGCCGCCTGCCTCGCCGCCGAGCGCATCGACGCCGTCTACGTCACCACCCTGCGCCGCACCGCGGAGACGGCGGCACCGTTCCTGGCCCGCACCGGCCTGACCGCCGCGATCGAACCCGACCTGCGCGAGGTGTTCCTCGGCGTCGGCGAGGGCGGGCGGCTGCGCCACCTGGTGGCCACCGGCGACCCGGACGCCATGCGCCTCGGCACCGTCGGGCGATGGGACGTGCTGGCCGGCGCCGAGTCCGAGGAGGCGCTGGCCGAGCGCACCCGCGCCGCGATCAAGCGGATCGCCGCCGCCCACCCCGACGCCCGGGTGGCCGCCTTCACCCACGGGGGCGTCATCGGCCAGCTCGTCGCCCTCGCCACCGGCGGCCGGCCGTTCGCCTTCGCCGGCGCCGACAACGCCAGCATCACCCACCTGGTCGTGCACGGCGATCGCTGGGTGCTCCGGCGCTTCAACGACACCGGCCACCTGCCGGGCGGGCTCGACCTGACCGAGGATGGCGGCGCCGGCGGGGCCGGCGAGGAGGACGCCGAGGTGGTCGCTCCCTGACCGGCCTGGACCGGGCCTCCCCGCCGGCGTGGCAGGCTCGTCGCGTGGATCCGGTGAACCCGACCGATGCGACCGATGCCGAGGACCGGGAGGAGCTCGACTGGGCGACCTTCGGCGACGCCACCCGGGCCCTGGCCGAGACCGTCGCCGCCGACGAGTGGCGGCCCGACCTCGTGGTGGCGGTGGCCCGCGGCGGCCTGACCGTGGCCGGCGCCCTCGCCTACGCCCTCGGCGTCAAGAACTGCGGGACGATCAACGTCGAGTTCTACACGGGGGTGGACGCCCGCCTGCCGGTGCCCGTGGTGCTCCCCCCGAGCCTGAACCTCATCGACGTCGACGACCTCGACGTGCTGGTGGTGGACGACGTGGCCGACACCGGCCACACCCTCCGGCTCGTGCAGGAGGTGCTCAGCCAGCGCGTCAGAGAGGTCCGCACCGCGGTGCTGTACCACAAGCCCCAGTCGGTGATCGCGCCCACCTACGCCTGGAAGCGCACCTCGGCGTGGATCAACTTCCCCTGGTCCGCCCGCCCGCCGGTGGCCGGGATCGCGCCTCGCTGACGCGAGCCGCAGCGCCCTGTTGGGTGCGACGACGGTCACGCGGCGTTGACCGGGTGGTGCCCGGGCCGCAACAGCCCCGAAACGGTCGGTTCCTACGGTGCAGGCCGTGCGAGACGCGGCGCTGCTCCCCAAGGTCCTGCTCGACGTCCCGCTCCGACCGGGCGCCGGCGGCATCCGTGCCGCCGCCGAATCGCTCGTCGGCGCCGCCGCCGGCGAGGGGGTGGTGTGGCTGGAGGCCCGCTGGAGCGCACACCGGCCTCGGCCCCACCTGGCCTCACCGGCGTCGGACGCGCCCGGCGCTCCGGCCCTCGCCGCGGTGCTCGAGGCGCTGACCCGCGCCGGGTGCCGGCGCTCGGTGGGCACCGGCCTGATCGTCGACGCCGGCCCGGCACCCGAGCCGCACGACCTGGCCGCCGCCGCCGTGCTGGCCGCCGCCCACGCGCCCGACGGCGTGGTGGCCCTCGGGCTCGAGGTGCCCGACGGGTGCGCCCTCGATCCGCTGCGGGAGGCGGCGACCGAGGCCCGCCAGGCCGGCCTGGCCATCGTGCTTGGCCCACTGCCGCGCCAGCCGACGCCGGCCGCGGTCCTCGCCGCGCTCACCCCCACCCGCGTCCGGCCGGGCCCCGGGCTGGACGGCCCGGCCATCGGCGCGCTCTTGGCCGCCGGCACCTGCGTCGAGCTCCCCGGGCCCCTCGCCGGACCGGCGACCGCCGCCGGGGCCCGCCCGGACCAGGCCGCCCACCTCCTCGGGTGGCTCCTCGCCGCGGGGGTGCCGGTGGCCTTGGGCGGCACGCCGGCGGCGGCCGCCGATGCCGTCGACCGCCTCGGCCTGGTGGCCGACCACCGCGCCGCTCGCCAGCTCCTCGACCTCGACGACGCCGGCCTCGCCGCCCTGGCCCTCGACGCCCTCGGGGCGTCCGGTGCCCCCGAGGCGCTCAAGGCCCGGGCCACCGTCGCCGTGGACGCCTGGCTGGCCCAGGGCTCCGACGCCGTGGCCTGACGACGCCCCCGGGACCGACGCTCGGCGCCCGGGCGCTCGTCAGCGGGCGCCGTCGACCGGGTCGGGATCGGCGCCCTCGTCCACCGCCAGGACCCCGGCGCCCGAGACCCCGACCGGCACGACGCGGCCCGCGGCGGTGCCCCGGGTGCGGCGCACCACCACCGCCGCCGCGCCCACCAGGAGCAGGGCGGCGGCGAGGAGGGGCACCCACAGCGCGTCGGTGAACGCCTGGCGGGCCGCCACCGCACCCGGGCCGACGAGCCGGTCGGGGGCGATCGAGCCCACCCCGCCGGCCGCCACCGCCAGCAGGGTGCCCAGCACGGCGATCCCGAACGCGCCTCCGGCCTCGACGATCGTCTCGTTCACCCCGGCGGCCTGCCCGGCGTGCTCGGGCGGCACCGATCCCATGATCAGCTCGACGCCGGGCGGGCAGGCCAAGCCGACCCCGAACCCGGCCACCCCCAGGCCGACCAACACCGGCGGGAGGCTGCCGTGGCACGCCGCCCCGAACAGGAGCCCCGAGGCCAGCACCAGCAGCCCGGCGGCGGTGGTCGGGCCCAGGCCGAACCGGCGGACCACCCCGGTCGAGACCAGCGAGCCCACCAGGATCAGCGCGGCGTTGGGCAGGAAGCAGGCCCCGGTGGCGAGGGGGGTGAGGCGGTGCACGCCCTGCAACCACTGGGTGAGGGCGAACTGGGCGCCGAACACGGCGAAGAAGATCACCGGCACCGCCACCATGCCCGCCTGCATCCGCCGGTCCGACAGCGCCTCGGGCGCCAGGAGCGGGTGCTCGATGCGGTGCTCCCAGCGCCAGAAGCCCACGAGCAGGGTCGCGCCGATCAGCACGCCGCCGATCACGACCGGGCCGACGCCGCGGCTGCCGGCCTCGATCAGGGCGAACAGCAGCAGGGCCAGCGCCGCCGACCACAGCACCGAGCCGACGCGGTCGACCGGCGGGGTGGCGGGGTCGCGCGAGGTGGGGACCAGGCGGGCGGTGGCGACGAACACCCCGGCGCAGATCGGGACGTTGACCAGGAGGACCGATCCCCACCAGAAGTTGCCGAGGAGCAGCCCGCCGACCAACGGGCCGGCGGCTCCCGCGATGCTCGACACGCCCGACCAGAGGGCGATGGCGCGGGCCCGCTCGTGCTCGGCGAAGACGTTGCCCAGGATCGACAAGGTGGCCGGCATGGTGGCCGCGCCCCCGACGCCCATGATCCCCCGGGCCACCACGAGCTGGCCGCTCGATGCCGAGCACGCGGCGGCGGCCGAGGCCAGGCCGAACACCGCCACCCCGACGAGGAGCAGGCCCTTGCGGCCGAACCGGTCCCCGAGGCCGGCGAGCGGCAGTAGGCAGGCGGCGAGGACCAAGCCGTAGGCGGCGGTGACCCACTGGAGGCGGGTCTCGTCGGCCCTGAGCGCCTCGCCCAGCCGCGGGACGGCGACCGACAGGATCGTGTTGTCGAGGACGACGATGCACAGCGCGGCGCAGAGCACCGCCAGGATCCGCCACCGGTCCGGATGGCCCTCGGCTCGCCCGCCCGACGGGGCACGGTCGTCGGTCATCGACGGTCCACCGGCCCGTCAGGGAGCCTCGAGGCCCGGCGACGACCGCACCGGCGCCATCGAGCCCACGATCGGGCCTCCCCGGTCGGGCTGAACGGCTCGGGCCTCGGCCTCGGTCGCTCCCATCGGCGCCACCGGCCGCCCCGGCTCGGCCCGCCGGACGCCACCCCACCAGCCGGCGGCGGCGAGCAGCAGCGCGGCCGGGCCGGCGGTCGGCGTGGCCAGCCCGACGGCGAGGACGACCGAGACGAGGATCCAGCGCGCCGCGGTCCGATCGGGCCGACGCCGCCGGTGGCGGTAGCTGGCCCACTCGACGTCCTCGCCGAGGTCGGGCACGCGGAACGGCTCACCCCGCCGCCGCCGCCGGCGGGCCGACCAGGGGCGGCGGGTGTCGGCGCGGTGGCGGGCCGACACCAGCACCATGAGCGCGCCGGCCACCGCCAGCCCGGCCGACGGGCCCACGCCGGAACCGGCCAGCCCGATGGCCACCGCACCGGCGACGAACGACCCGATCCCGGCGCCGAGGGCGTCGCCGAGACCGGCGATGCGTCGCAGGAGCCACCACGCGCCGATCGCGGCGGCGACCGCCACCGCCACCAGCCCGGTCGCCGCTCCGGCCCGGCCGCCGAGCGCGGAGACGGCCAAGAGGAACCCGTCGACGGTCCCCCGAGCGCCGCCCCGTCCGATGGCGATCCGATCCGCGGCGATCATCGCCTGGACCATCCCGAGACGATCGGCCAGGGCACCATCGCGCGTCCGGTCCACGGCCGCACCGACCAGCGTGGCGAGGCCGAAGGCGAGCGTTGCCGCACCGCCCACCAGCGCCGCGCCACCGAGCACCTGCGCCCCGTGGGTGCCGGCGGGGATCGGTGCCTTCGGGGACGGTGGCGGCGCGGCGGCGGCCACCGATGCCGACCGAGCGGTCGATCGGCTCCGACGGACCGCCCACAGCTCGACGGCGACCACCGCCAAGGCGGCGACGGTGAGCGGCCCACGGCCCGGCCCGAACGCCGGCGCCACGAACCACGCGAGGAGCGCGATCTCGGTCAACCCGAGGGTCAGCCCCAGGGCCACCCGCCCGCGCCGGTCGAACGCCCCGACGCGGCCGGTGACCGGCCACGCCGCGCCCAGCAGCGCCAGCGCGGCGATCATCGGGCAGGCGCGGCGGCCGCCAGGGCGAGCGCCACCGACGACCGGACGGCCTCGAGCTCGGCCCGCACCGCCGCTCGCTCCTGCTCGATCCGGGCCAGGTCGACCTCGGCGGCGGCGAGCACGGCCTCGGTCGGGTCCTCGCCCGGCCCCCCCGCCTCGGTGGCGGCGTCGGCCACCAGGCGGGAGGCAGCGGCCTCCGCCTCGGCTCGCTCCGCCGCCGCGGCGGCCCGCTCCTCGGCGGCGGCCTGGCGGATGCGGGTGGCGTGGGTGACGGCGTGACGACGAACCTCGTCGCCCTCCTGGCGCGCCCGTTGCAGGACGGTCCCGGCGGCACCGGACCGATCGAGCCAGCGGTCGACCGGCACCTCGGCCAGCGCCCGCCGGGAGATGCGCGCCGCCTCGGCCTGGGCTCCGGCCACCAGCGCCGCCGCCCGCCCCTCGGCCAGCGACACCGGATCGGCCACCGCCGGTGGCCGCAGCGCCAGCGCCTGGATCGCCGACTCGATGCGGGCCAGCGCCTCGTACACCTCGTGCGGGTCGTCGCCCTTGCGCACCTGGCGGAAGGTGCGGGTGGAGACGTCGGAGATCAGGTCGACGAGCTCCTGGTCGGGCATGGCCGGCGGGACCCCCGCCAGCGCGGACTCGACGCGGGCGTCGAGGGCGGCGGCCATCACCGCGATCGCATCGAGCAGGTCGTCCACCTCGACGGTGTCGTAGCCGCGGAGGCGCAGCGAGAACCTGGCATCGTCGACGACCTCGGCGACCCGGGGCGCGGGGGTGGACGCGGGCGCGGTCACACCCGCACCATGCGGACCTCGATCCCGTCGAGCGAGCCGTCGGCCAGGTTGACGTCGACGGTCGCCCTCGCCTGGCCGTCGGCGCTCTCGTAGCCGGGGCCGAGGTCCACGGTGATCAGGTACGCGGCCGGCTCCGGCGCGACCAGCTCGAAGGTGCCGCCATCGGCGGTGGTGGCCCGCGCCACCTCCTCCCCGTCGGGGCGGCGCAGCACGACCACCACCCCGGCCCGGCCGGTGGGGTCGCCCTTCGAGGTCTCGGCGAGCACGATCCCCGAGGCGATCGGATTGCCGACGCCGGGCCCGGGATCGGATGGCGCACCGGGGCGCTCCGACGGGGGCTGGTCGCGGTCGCCGCGCAGGGCGGCCACCCCGGCGATCGTGCCCACCACTGCGAGGACCACGAGCCCGACCCCGGCCAGGCGGAGACGACCCGACCGACGAGCCGCCACCGGCGCGCCCGAACCGGAGCCGGCGACCCGGCGGGCGCGCCGCGCCGCACGCCGAGGATGCTCCTGGCGCAGCCACGTCTCGGCCCGGATCGCCTCGTGCAGGCGGGGCCGTGCGTCATCGGCCAGCGGCGAGGCGATCGCGCGGCGACCGAGGCGCGCCACCGCCAGCTGGGCCAGGACCGGGACCTGATCCGGCCCGACCCGCAGCACCTCGCGCAGGTACCGCTCGGCCTCGACGGTCCAGGTCGGGTCCACGACGGCGCGACGATCGGACACAGGACGCACGGTATTGGCGCCAGATGGGCGAAGGGTGGATGGGCTGGTCCGGCGGCCGAGGAACGGCGGCGGCGCCGGTCAGGAACGGCCGCGGAACCGGCTGGTCCACCCGCCGCGGCCACCGTCGTCCTCGTCGGACGCCTCGGCCTCGGGCGGATCGACCGGCTCGGATCGTGCCGCGGTCCGGCTGACGAACGCCGCCCACGCCGCGTCGGCCGCCTCCGCCGCGTCGTCCTTGGCGACGCCCGGTGCCGGGGCGGCCGGATCGGCGGTGGACTCGGTGGCGTCATCGGCCGCCGGCGCGGCACCGAGGCCGGCGTTGGCCAGCGCCGCAGTGGTTCCCAGGCCACGTCCCCACGGCGGGGTGGGGGCGGGCGCGGCGGTGGTGGGGGGCGGCGTCGGCCACCCGACGGTGGGCGCCGCCGGCTCGGCGGTGGGCTCGCCGGCGGGCCCCGGCGTGGGGGCGGCGGTCGCCGGGCCGTCGCTCGGCGGCGTCGGGTGGGTTGCGGCGGGCGAACCCGGCGCCACCGGAGCCGCTCCCGGCGTGCCTGCGGTGGCGGGGATCGGCGGGGTGGAGGCGGAGGCGGGGGTGGTGGGCGCCGGATCGGACGACGGGGCGGCGCTCGGCGCCGCCGAAGGCGGGGTCGGTTCGCTGGACGGCGTGCGGTCGGCGGTGGGTTCGGGGACGGCGGGCGGCCCCGAGGTGGGCGCGGGCCCGGCCGGTGCCGGCGGCGCGGACGGGAACGAGGTCGGGGTCGGGCCGGTCGGGGCGGGCCCGGCGGGCGACGCCGCCGGGGATGGGGTGGTCGGGGCGGCGGGCGCCGACCCGGCGACGGGCGACGAGTCGCCGGGCGCGGCCGAGGGGGCGGTCGGCGCCGTCGGGGTGGCGGCGGCGGTCGGGTCGGCCGCGCTGGCCAGGCCGCGGGCCTCTCGGGCGACCATGATCGGATCGACCGCGGCCGAGGGGGTCGGCCGCAGGCCGGGAGCCGACGACGACCCCGGCGCAGCCGACGGCGACGAGCCTGCCGCCGACGGCGACGGCGCCGCGGACGCCCCTGCGGCCGACGGGGCCGACGCCGGACCGGCGGTGCCCGACCCCGGGCCACCGGCGGGCGGGGCGACGGTCGCCGAGGCGACACCGGCAGCGGCGGTCGGCGCCGCGGGCACCGCCGAGGACGCCGACGCCGTCGGCGAGGGGTCGATCTCGCCGACCACCGCGGTGGGATCGGCCAGCGTGGGCACGGGGGCCCGCTCGGCCAGCGAACGACCGACGAGGTCGTGCACCTGCTGGAGCTGGGCGTGGGCGGCGGCGAGGTCGGCCTTCGCGCGGTCGAGCTCGGCCTGGGCGGCGCTCAGCACCTCGGCGGCGTGGGCCCGCGCCCGCGGTTCGGCCTGCTCCCGCAGCTCGGCGGCCCGGGCCTCGGCCTCGCCGACCAGCGAGACGACCTGCACCTGGGCCTGGGCCAGCTGCTCCCGAGCGGCGGCCCGGTCGGCGTCGGCGGCCTCCTTCGAGGCGACGACGTCGGCCTCGGCGCTGGCCCGGATCGCCGCCGCCTCCTGCTCGGCCTGGGCCAGCAGGCGGGCGACGTGGCTGCCGAGGTCCTGCCAGCGATCCCCCTTCGAGCCGTCGGCCCGCTGCTCGGCGTCGCGGACGATCTGGGCGGCCTGGGCCTGCGCCGCCCCGACGATCCCCTCGGCCCGCGCCACCGCCGTGGCGTCAGGCGTCTCCTGGCGGGTCTGGAGGTCCTGGACCGCACGGTCGAGCCGCACGAGGAACGCCCGCACCTCCTCGGGATCGAATCCCTTCTTGACCTGCCGGAAGGTCTGGTCGGCGATGCCGCGGAGGGCCGGATCGGTGGGCGTGGTCATCTCGGGTTGCTCCTGGTTGGGCGGTCGGGTTCGGAGCCGGCGGACGGGGCGGGTCGCGTCCGACGGGCCGGGGACCCGGCTGGCAAGGATGCTACGGATGTCCCCCGAGGATGGGGCGGATGGCCGAGCCTCAGGGTTCCGGCACCGGGCCGGCCCACCACTCGAGGACCCGGAACGCCCCCAGGCCCGCCGGATCGGTCAGCGCCGCCGCCTCGGGGACCCGGCTTCGGGCGGCCAGCGCGGCCACGCCCCCGCCGTAGCCCTCGGCCGCCCAGCGGGCCCGCCCCTCGGCCACCAGCGCCTCGATGCCGTGGGCGGCCAGGAACGCCGCCTGGGACCGGTCGCGGCTCGGCCGCTCCACCGTGGCGAGCTGATCGGTGGCCACCTCGACGGTGAGGTCGCAGGTGCCGGGGGCGTCGAGCGGGCCGCCGCCGCGGCCGTGGGCGGCGTAGGTGCGCACCCAATCGGTCCAGGGTCGGCGGGCCAGTGCCGGCGTCGTGCTGGCGTAGTCGAGGACCACCACGCCGCCGCCGGGCCCCGCCAGCGCCAGCGCTCGGTCGAGCCAGGCGGCGGCGTCGGCCTGCACGGGGATCCGGGCGCCCACGGCGACGTCCCGCCCGGCCCGCCCGTGGCACCAGGCGGCGCGGATCGGCTCGAGGGGCCGGTGCACCTCGACGAACCGCGGCCCGCCGCCGTCCGACCCGCCCGCCGCCGGCGCGAGGTCGACGAGGATCTCGTCCCACCCGGCCGGTCCTCGTTCCAGGAGGCCGAAGGGGAGGTTGTCGAGCAGCTCGTTGGCCAGGACGACCACCGGACCCACGCCGAGCTCCCCGGGGGCCGGCAGGTCGGCTCGCGTGCTCACGCCCGGCGGGTGGGTCGCCCACTGCACCTCGGCCCGTTCGACCAGGACGAGCTCGAGGGCGCCGCCGCACCGGGGCCCGGCCGCCAGGATCGCCCGAGCCAGCGTGCCCGGGCCGGCGCCCGCCTCGACCACCGGGAAGGGGTCGGGCCGGCCGAGGTGGTCCCACCAGCGGTCGAGCGCCGACGCCACGACGGCGCCGAACAGCGGGCCCACCTCGGGCGAGGTGAGGAAGTCCCGTCGGCGGCCGGCGCCGCCACCGGCGGCGTAGAACCCCAGCTCGGGGGCGTAGAGGGCGTGGTCGACGAACTCGTCGAACCCGATCGGGCCCCCCGCCTCGATGCGCGCCGCGAGGGCGTCGGCCAGCGCCGCAGCGCGGGCGCCGGCCTCCACGGGCCGGCTAGCGACCGGCGGCGAGCAGGTGGGCGCCGTCGGCGAGGTCGCCGGCCAGGCTGGGCAGGATGCCGCCCACCAGCGTGCCGACCACGCAGAGGACCACCACGGCGCCGAGCGCCACCGGGACCTTGACCGGGGCGAGGTCGCCGTCGGGCGCGTCGTCCATGAACATCGTCCGCATCAGGCCCAGGTAGTAGGCGAGGCTCACCACCGAGTTGGCCGCCATCACCACGCCCATGGCGTAGGCGGCCGGCGTGCCCGCCCCCACCACGGCGTTGAAGAGCTGGAACTTGGCGAACCACCCGGCCGCCGGCGGGATGCCGCCGAGGGCGAACAGGAAGATGGCCATCGCCACCGCCAGGCCCGGCGCGTACGAGTAGAGCCCGCCCCAACTGGTGATCTCGCCCGACCGGGTGCGGCGGCTCACCGTGATGATCACCGCGAAGGCGCCGAGGTTCACCACCGTGTACACGATCAGGTAGAGCACGACGCTGGAGAGGATCTTGGGCGCCAGCCCCGCCTTGGTGGCCGAGACGACCGCCAGCGGGGCGAGGATGAACCCGGCCTGGGCCACCGACGAGTAGGCAAACAGCCGGACCACGTTGGTCTGGCGCAGGGCGATCACGTTGCCCACCGTCATCGTGAGCACGGCCAGCACGAACAGGAACGGTCGGACCGTGTCGGCCTTGCCGAGGAATCCGACGAAGACCAGCTCGAGGATGGCCACGAAGCCCGCCGACTTCGACGCCACCGACAGGAACGCGGTGATCGGCGTGGGGGCGCCCTCGTAGGTGTCGGGCGCCCAGTTGTGGAACGGCACCGCCGACACCTTGAAGGCGAAGCCCACGAGCGTGAAGAGGATGCCGACCACCGCGACCGGGTGGTCGCCGAAGGACCCGGCCACCGCGGCGCCCACGTCCACCAGGCGGGTGGAGCCGGTGCCGCCGAAGATCAGCGACATGCCGTAGAGCATCACCGCCGAGGCGAACACGCCCATCAGGTAGTACTTCATGCCGGCCTCGATGCCGGTCTGGGTGCGCTTGCGCCACCCGGCGAGGAGGTAGGCGGGGATCGACAGCATCTCGAGGGCGACGAAGATGCCGATCAGGTCCCGAGAGGACGCCATCACCACCATGCCGAACACCGACGAGAGCAGCAGCAGGTAGTACTCGCCCTCGTAGTAGTCGCCCTCGGCGATGTAGTCGCCCGACAGCAGCACGGTGAGGTAGCCGGCCACCAGGAACAGGCCCTTGAGGACCAGCGCGAAGTCGTCGACCACGTAGCTGCCGCCGAACATCGAGACACCGTCGCCGTCGCGCAGGGCCAGGGTGAGGATCGGCACCATGGCGGCGAGGAGGCCGATGCCGGCCACCGACGACACCGACCAGCGGCTCCCCTCGGGCGAGGCGACATCGATCAGCAGCGCCACCACGAGCGTGGCCACCAGCACCAGCTCGGGGGCGAGCGCGTGCCAGTCGAGCGCGGGACGGGCGAACCCGGCGGCGGCGAGCAGGGACGGCAGCACGTCAGTGCCCCGCGATGGCCGACAGGCTGTGGATCACGGCCCCGTCGGTGATCTTGAAGAGCAGGTTCGGGTACACGCCGAGGATCAGGATGAACACGATCATCGGTGCCCAGGCGAGGTAGTCGGTGAGGTGCATGTCGTGGATGTGCTCGTGCTCGAACTCCTCGGTGGGCGTGCCGAAGGCAACGCGCTGGAGGAGCCAGAGCAGGTAGCCGGCAGCGAACACCGTGCCGACCGCGGCGATCACCATGAAGGTGCGGAACAAGGCCACGTTGAGGCCCTCGGCGGGGTGGTAGGCGGCGAGCATCGCCGGGAACTCGCCCCAGAACCCGGCCAGGCCGGGCAGGCCGAGCGAGGCCATGACCGAGAAGCCGAGCAGCCAGCCCATCCGCGGGGCCTGGAGGAGCAGGCCGCCGAGACGCTTGATCTCCAGCGTGTGGAAGCGGTCCTTCACCGAGCCGGCGATGAAGAACAACATGCCGGTGATCAGGCCATGGGCGACCATGCCGAAGATGGCGGCGTTGATGCCCCACGGGGTGAGCGTGGAGATGCCGAGCATCACGTAGCCCATGTGGGCCACCGACGAGAAGGCGATCAGCCGCTTCATGTCGGTCTGGGCCAGGCAGCCGAGGGCGCCGTAGATGATGCCGACCACCGCGAGGGCGCCGATCACCGGGGCCCAGCTCTTGGCCGCCTCCGGCAGGATGGGGATGGCGATGCGCACGAAGCCGTAGGTGCCGAGCTTCAGGAGCACGGCGGCCAGGATCACCGAGCCCTGGGTGGGGGCCTGGGTGTGGGCGTCGGGCAGCCACGTGTGGAACGGGAACATCGGCACCTTGATCCCGAAACCCATGAAGAAGCCGCCGAAGATCAACAGGCTGGTGCCTCGCACGAGGCCCGACCCGCCCCATTCGGAGAGGGCGATGATCGAGAACGTGTGGTGCCCGCCCACGGTGGGCGACAGGAAGTACGTGGCCAGGATCGACACGATCATCAACGCCGAGCCGAACGCCGTGTAGAGGAAGAACTTCAGCGACGCGTACTTCCGCTGCTCCCCGCCGTAGACGCCGATCATGAAGTACATCGGGAGCAGGACGAGCTCGAAGAACACGAAGAAGAGCAGCAGGTCCTGGGCCACGAACGAGCCGACCATGCCGGTCTCGAGCACGAGGATCAGGATCAGGAACGCCTTCGGGTTGTGCGGCTCGGGGAAGTGGTCCCACGAGTAGATGATCACCAGCGGCACCACGAACACGGTGAGGGCGATCAGCGGCAGCGAGATGCCGTCGATGCCCACCAGGTAGCGGCTGTTGATCAGCTCGATCCAGGTCTTGTCGACGAGGAACTGCATCGTGGCGGAGTGGTCGTAGTCGAAGTTGGCCACCAGGCCGACCCCGACGACGAGCACCGCCAGGCTGGTGGCCAACGCCACCACCTTGTGCAGGGTCTCCTCCGACTTGGGGATCAACAGCATCACCGCGACTCCCACCAGAGGCAGGAACACGGCGGCGGTGGGCCCCCAGCCGTTGAGCAGGTCCTTCACGGTTGCGACTCCCTCGTCTTCAACTTGCGATCACGACGAACACGGCGGCCAGGACGGCCGCCCCGAGGAACAGATAGGCGCCGTAGGCCTGGACCTTGCCGGTCTGGGCCTTGCGGAGCACCTCGCCCGAGCCCTCGGCGGCGGCGCCGGAGCCCTTCACGACGTTGTCGACCACGCCTTGGTCGATGTAGCGGTACACCCAGGCGCCGGTGGTCTTGGCGGTGGTGCCCACCAGGTTGACGATGCCGTCGAGGACGTTCTGGTTGAACCAGTAGGCGGCCTTGGCGATCGGGCCCTTGGTCGAGCCGGCGATCCAGTCGGTGTAGAGGATGTCGAGCCCGTACTTGTTCTCGAGCACCTTGTAACCGGCCCGGGCGAAGCGGTTGCGCTCGGTGATGCCGTGCGGACCGAGGCCCTTCCAGTACCAGAGGTAGGCCCCGCCGGCGCCGACGATGATCGCCAGCAACGACACGAGGGCGATCCACGGCACGAACTCGGGGTGGGCGAAGCTCGGCAGGTGGCCGGGGAAGTAGTCCCCGGTGGGCTCGACGAAGTGCTCGAACCGCAGGGCCAGGCTGTCGGGGATCGACACCCCGAACACCTTCTCGGGGAGGTTGGTCCAGCCGGCGACGACCGCCCCGGTGGCGAGGATGTAGAGCGGCCACACGATGCGGGGCCCGTTCTCGTGCAGGTGCATCTCGGCCGACTTGCCGCGGGGCTCGCCGAAGAACACGTACCAGATGGCCCGGGTCATGTAGGCGCAGGTGCAGACCGCGCCCATGAGGCCCATGACCAGGGCGAACGGGTAGCCGTCGCCGTTGCCGCCGAGCAGGTGGGCGCCGGCCAGGATCTCGTCCTTCGACCAGAAGCCGGCGGTGATGATCGGCACGCCCATCAGTGCCGCGGTGCCGACGACGAAGGTGGCGAAGGTCTTCGGCATCACCTTCCGCATGCCGCCCATGTCCTTCTTCATGTCGAAGGAGTGGATGTGGTGGGCCAGCGAACCGGAGCCGAGGAAGAGGCAGGCCTTGAAGATGGCGTGGGTGAACAGGTGGAAGATCGCCGCGGTCCAGGCGCCCACGCCGAGGGCCATCACCATGTAGCCGAGCTGGCTGACCGTGGAGTACGCCAGCACCTTCTTGATGTCGCTCTGGACGAAGGCCAGCAGGGCACCGAACAGCAGGGTGACCGAGCCGACCACCGCCATGGCGTTGATGTTGCCGGTGCCGATCGACAGGCCGTTGAAGAACACGCCGTAGAGGCGGGCGATCATGAACACGCCGGCCACCACCATGGTGGCGGCGTGGATCAGGGCCGACACCGGCGTGGGACCGGCCATGGCGTCGGGCAGCCACGTGTGGAGGATGAACTGGCCCGACTTGCTCATCACCGCGGTCATCAACGACAGCGACGCCACCAGCAGCAGGAAGTGCCGGATCTCGCCGGCGTTGGCCATCGTGTTGATGGTGACCGTGTTGAAGGTCCCGGCGGCGAAGTAGAGGATGATCATCCCGCACAGCAGGCCGATGTCTCCCACGCGGTTGGTGAGGAAGGCCTTGAGGGCGGCGTCGGAGTTCGCCTTCTCCTCCCACCAGTGGCCGATCAGCCCGAACGAGCAGAGGCCCACCAGCTCCCACCCCACGATCATCTGCAACGTGTTGTCGCTGATGACGAAGAACAGCATCGACGCCGTGAACAGGCTGAGGAAGGCGAAGTAGTGGGTGTAGCGCCGGTCCCCGGCCACGTAGTCGGTCGAGAAGATGTGGACCAGCAGCGAGATGAAGGTGACGACCACCAGCATCAGCGCGCTCAGGCCGTCGATCAGCGTGCCGGCCTGGATCTTGACGCCGCCGGACTGGAGCCAGGTGACCTGCCGCTCGACCGGCGGGGTGACGTGGTGCTCCTCGCCGGCCTCCTCCTCGGCGGGGGCGGCGAGCGAGGCACCCTCGGCCTCGTGGCCGGCCTCGACCTCGGTGCCCTCGGTGCCGTGCCCCTCGTCGACCTGCTCGGTCCCGTGGCCGCCCTCGACCGCCGGCGGGTGGTTGACGCGGCCGATCCAGCCGGCCCCGACGGTGAGCGCGAGGACGAAGCAGATCGCCACCGAGGCGATGCCGATCTCCGAGCCCCCGTGCTTCAGCTTCTTGCCGAAGGCGAGGATCAGGACGAAGGACAGCGCCGGGATGAGCGGGATGATCCACACGTGGCTGAGCACGGTCCGGCCTAGCCCTTCATGAGGTCGACCTCATCGAGGTCGACGGTGCGGTAGTTGCGGAAGATGGCCAGCACGATGGCGAGCCCGACGCCCACCTCGGCGGCGGCGACCGCGATGACGAACAGGGCGAACACCTGGCCCGACACGGCGCCGGTCATGGCGCTGAAGGCCACCAGGTTGATGTTGACCGAGTTGAGGATCAGCTCGATCGACATGAGGACCATCACGCCGTTGCGACGGGAGATCACGCCGTACACGCCGATGCAGAAGAGCACGGCGGCGAGGAGGAGGAACTCGTTGAGCAGCACGGCGCCTCCTCAGTCCCGTCGGGCGATCACGATGGCGCCGATCAGCGCGGCGAGCAGGAGCAGCGACACGACCTCGAACGGCACGAGGTAGGTGCTGAAGATCGAGTCCGACACCGCCTCGGTGGGGGTGGGGGCGAGGCCGGCGGGGAGCTTGTCCCGGCCGAAGCTGTCGATCAGCGAGTAGGCGAGCAGGCCGAGCAGGACCACGGCGGTGAACGCGCCGATCAACCAGTTGTCCCGGCTGACCTTCTCCTCGCCGGCCATCGGCGCCTTGGTGAGCATGATGCCGAACAGGAAGAGCACCACGATGGCGCCGATGTAGACGAGCACCTGGGTGATGGCGATGAACTCGGCGCCGAGGAGGATGAACTGGGCGGCGGCGCCGGCCAGCACCAACACGAGGTAGACGGCGGCGTGGACCACGTTGTCGGTGGTGACCACCCGGATCGCGGCGAACACCATCATCGCGGCGATGATCCCGAAGGCCACGTTCTGGGCGACGTAGACCGGCGCGTCGGCGTTCTGGGTGGCGAGGAGGAGCACGCTCATCTCGGCACCTTCTTGACCTTGGCCTCGGACCCGGCCTCGTAGGGCTCGAAGTCCGGCACGGTCTCCATCCACTCGCCGAGGCGCTCCTTGTCGTGGAGCAGGTCGGCGATGCGGGGCTCGGAGTACTCGAACTCCGGGCTCCAGAAGAGCGCCTCGAACGGGCAGACCTCGACGCAGATGCCGCAGTACATGCAGAGCGAGTAGTCGATGTCGAAGCGGTCGAGGGCGGAGACGGTGCGCTCCTTGCCACCGGGGCGGCGCGGCGGCGCCTTCTCCTTGTGGCCCTCGATGTAGATGCACCAGTCCGGGCAGCTCCGCGCGCAGAGCATGCAGACCGTGCAGTTGTCCTCCTTGAGGGCGATGACGCCCCGGGCCCGCGTGGGCGGGGCCTCCTTCTCGTGGGGGTACTGCACGGTGGCCGCGCCCTTGGCCGGCGACGGCGGCTGGAGGAAGCGCTTGGCGCCCTCACCGGGCCAGATCGTCTGGGTCATCTCCTTGAAGGTGACCCCCATGCCCTTGAGGAGGCCGGGGACCTTGGGCTTCGGGGCCATCAGAACCACACCTTCAGGACCGTGGTGGCGAGGATGTTCACCAGCGAGATCGGGATGAGCACGGTCCACGCCAGCTTCTGGAGCTGGTCCTCACGGAAGCGGGGGAAGGTGAACCGGACGAAGAAGATCAACCCGCCGAGGATCATGATTTTGACGAGCATGATCACCGGGCCGAGCACGTTGAACAGGTTGCTGTTCAGGTCGGTCCATGCCGCCGGGACCGCCCAGCCGCCGAGGAAGAGGGTGGCGGCCACCGCGGCGAAGGCGCCGGCCGACGCGAACTCGCCGATGAAGAACAACAGGAACCGCAGGCCGGAGTACTCGGTGATGTAGCCGGTGACCAGCTCGGACTCGGCGATCGGCATGTCGAACGGCGTCTGGCCGAGCTCGGCCTGCACGGCGATCATGAAGATCCCGAAGGCCACGAACTGGGTGAGCAGGTACGGGTTGCCGAGCCCCTCGAAGCCGAAGATCGACCCGCCGGCCTGGGCGGCCACGATCCCCGAGAGGTTCATCGTGCCGGCCTGGATCACCACGCCCACGACCGCCAGCACCATCGGCAGCTCGTAGGCGATCAGCTGGCCGGCGGCTCGCAGGCCACCGATCAGCGCGTACTTGTTGGCCGAGCTCCAGCCGGCGAGCAGCACGCCGAGCGAGGAGATCGACGACACGGCCAGCACGTAGAACACGCCGCCGTTGAGGTTGGCGAACCACATGTCGGGCCCGAAGGGCACGGCCAGGTAGACGAGCAGCACGGTGCCGACCACGAGGTACGGCGCGAACTTGAAGAGGTGGCGATCGGCCCGCTCGGGGACGATGTCCTCCTTCTGGATGAACTTGCCCACCTCGGCGAGCAGCTGCATCGAGCCGAACGGACCGGCCTCCATGGGCCCGAGCCGGCTCTGCATGAACGACACCATCTTGAAGAGGTAGACGTACACGAAGGTGCCGGCGGGCAGCAGCACGGCGGCCAGCACCCCGAGGGAGCGCAGGACCGAGACCTGCCAGTAGGAGAGCTCGACGGCGAGCATCGGCGCGCTCACCGGTCGATGTCCCCGAGGATGAAGTACAGGCTGGCGAGGATGGTCACGACGTCGGGCACGTACACGCCGCGGCAGACCCACGGCACCACGGCCACGTTGTTGAACGAGGCGGTGCGGATCTTCACCCGGAACGGGCCGAGGTCGCCCTTGGACACGACGTAGTAACCCATCTCGCCGAGCGGGTTCTCGGTGGCCACCCAGGCCTCGCCCTCGGGCACCTTGATGATGCGGGGGACCTTGGCCATGATCGGCCCGGAAGGGAGTCCGTCGCAGAGCTGCTCGATGATCTTCACCGACTCGCGGATCTCCTGGAGCCGCACCCAGAAGCGGGCGAACGAGTCGCCGTCGGGGTGGGTGACCACGTTCCAGTCGACCTCGTTCCAGGCCAGGCCCACCGGCTGGTCCCGGCGGAGGTCCCAGTCGACGCCGCTGGCCCGGAGGTTGGCGCCGGACATGCCGTACTGGAGGGCGATCTCGGCGGGGATCACGCCGATCCCCCGGGTGCGGGCCTGGAAGATCTCGTTGCCCTCGACGAGGGTCTCCATCTCGTCGCAGAACGCCGAGATGCGCTCCATCGCCGCCTTGGTGTCGGCGATCCAGCCCTTGGGCAGGTCGTCCTTCAGGCCACCGATGCGGTCGAAGTTCGGGTGGAAGCGCCCGCCGGTGACCGCCTCGATCTGGTTGAGGACGAACTCACGGTCGCGGAAGGCGTAGAACGCCGCGGTCATCGCCCCGATGTGGAGGGCCATGTCGCCCACGAACAGCGAGATGTTGGCGATCCTCGACATCTCGAAGAGGATCGTGCGGATCCACTGGGCGCGAGGCGGGGCCTCGATCTCCATCAGCTTCTCGGCGGCGAGGATGAAGGGGACCTCGTTGGCGAAGCTGCCCAGCCAGTCGATCCGGTTCACCAGGGTGGTGACCTGGGGGTAGGTGCGGACCTCGGTGAGCTTCTCGTAGCCGCGGTGCATGTAGCCCATCACCGGCTCGCACGACACCACCTGCTCGCCGTCGAGCTTGACGACGATGCGCAGCGTGCCGTGGGTGGCCGGGTGCTGGGGGCCCATGTTGAGGGTCATGCCCTCGTCGGTCTCGAACTCGAGGTTCACCCGGCCATCGGCGGCCTGG
>WBZU01000195.1_pt1 | contig 58569 bp, 48 predicted proteins | sample 5204311 | NCBI WGS metagenome assembly WBZU01 (sample SAMN12344359, study PRJNA552823) | activated sludge metagenome | biome: Activated sludge suspended growth; feature: Nitrification reactor; material: Wastewater; isolation source: activated sludge from nitrification reactor of wastewater...
ACCCGGCACGTCAATGCACGCGTCCTGCGCATCGAGAATGCCGTCGCCGTCCTTATCCGGGGGACAACCATTCTTCTTCGCATCGTCGTTCGGCACACCCGGTACGTCGATGCACGCGTCCTTCACGTCAATGATCCCATCGCCGTCTTTATCGGGCGGACAGCCGTGTTTCGCCGGATCCGAGCTCGGCACACCGGGCACCGTCGGGCACTTGTCCTGCGGATCGAAAATGCCGTCGTTATCGCTGTCGATACCCTTGGGCACCGGCGGCGAATACGACAACAATCCCACCACGCGGAAATCAGGCGTACCCACGCCCCCCGTCAAACCCGGGCCGGCACCGACGCCCGCTTCGAGCACTTTGAGGAATCGGAAGCGACCGCTGGCGAGCAATTCCGCGTTCGTATTGTATTGCGTCGGGCCGCCATTGCTCAGCACCGTCGAAAATGTACCTTCGACGCCGATTTGAACGTTTTCTTCTTGGCCCAGAAAAACGGCATACCCGAGGCCGCCGGAGATCATCTTGCCCTGATCGACCGCCCCATACAGACTTTGCGATGGCCGCAATTCCGGTCCGGCCGCGAGCGTATACATGTGCGGACCGATGCGACCGCCGATGATCAATTGCGGCAAACCGCGGATCTTGCCGTCCGTCACGAAGTTATCATTGCCGCTCGGAATCCACGCATAACCCCCGACACCCAATTGAAAGGCGTCGTAATAGTTGCCGAGAATCCGCAATCGCCCGCCCACGCGCACGTCGCCCAAGGCAAACCCGGTCGGCGACGGAAAATCTCGACCATCCGCTTGAGGATTTTGGCCGCTTTGGAACACCGCCAAAGGCAAATTCACGTTGAGCTGCAATCGGTTCCACAAGGCAAACGATGCATTGACGTGCAAAAACATTTGATTGCTGACGATGGACCCGATCGCGTCCTTGTCCGCCGTTCGCACGACCAAGGGATTGTGCGCATAGTCCGCCATCAGCACCGCGTGCGGCGTCAAGTGACCCGCCACGAAGGGCGATTGCACGCCAAACAGGCGATCACCCGCTTGCGATGGGTGGAATCGGCTCAAAGCCAAATTCGGAGATTGCTGTGCCGCACCCGTCGAAGCCATTGTAAGTAGCGTCGCCGCTACGGCCCCCTGTAGCCACCAAGATGTCGATTTCGTCCGCATGTGTCCTTTGTTCCTCAACGCTTGGATGCCGCTCCCGCTCCTGACACGCACGATGCGCCTCACGCGCAAACGAACATGCGATCGCAGGTTTTGCACGCTCAAACCGTGCACATTACACGCATTGGCGAAGAGACGTCAAGCCTATTTGAAACCTCGCGGAAAGCCGAAATGGAATCGGCAACAAGCAAAGCAACTTTTCGACGAATTCCGCCGATTCGCGCGATTGTGTGCACCCCCATGTGTGCACGAGCACTGTAACCGTACACAAGCACGTACGCAAAATTTGCATGAGATCCAAAGAGGTTCTCTGCGGTCCAAACCACGTCGAAGCGCGGCGACGGTTCGTCAAGGATCGACATCGCGACGATTGAGACAATTTCATTGGTTTGTCAGGTAAACTCATTTCGAGCCTTCTGCATCATCGACGCCATGAGTGCGTCATGAAGCACCACCAAACGGCTCGTGCAAAAGCGACGCATGTCACACAATTTCACCGACGACGGGCGTCGCAATTCACCGAACGAGTGCTAGGCTCGCGCGCTATGGCCCGCTTTCACGAAACGTACATGGGCGTCTATTTCGACGACCTCGACGCATTTCAAATCCTTCACAATGCTCGCTATTTGCTCCTTTTCGAACGGACGATCGGTTCGTTTTGGAAGCACCTTGGTTGGGGCGGCGTGCTCGACGCGCAAAAAAATCCCGACCAGTTTCATCTCGTCCGGGCAAACTCGGTCGAATACTTACGACCGGTCATCGGCGTCTGCGACGTACGCGTGCGCGTTTGGGTGGAAAAACTCGGGCGCACGAGCCTCACGTTCGGTTTCCGCGTCCTTCCGACCGATGAAGACAACGACTACGCCAAAGGAACGCGCACAATCGTGCGTGTCGACCCCACGACGCAACGTCCCGTTCCCTGGACCGATGGTTTTCGCGAAGTCCTGGCCCCCTATCGCGCCGATTTGAACAGCTGACTCCGCGCAAATCGCCCCGCACTGCGCAATACGCTTGACACACGCCCGCGATTTTGAAATGCCTTTCATCGGAGGATTCCGCAGATGTCGACATTCACCATCACCCTCGAAGACGACCAAGGAAGCCGAAGCCAATTCACGTTTCCCATGTCGCTCTCCAGCATCGACATCGGCCGCGGCCAAGCTTGCCAGGTCGTGATTCCCTCGAGCGGTGCGTCACGCAAACACGCGTTGCTCACGTATTCCAATGGCCAGTTCAACCTCATGGACCAAGGCACCACCAATGGCACGTACGTGAACAACACCCGCGTCGCCACGTCCGTGACCCTGGCCCCCAACGACGTCATTGAAATCGGCGGCATGTATTTGTACCTCAATGCACCGCCGTCTGTTTGGACAAACCCGCGCTCCGGCCCCTGGGGCAAACCCTCCGTACGCGAACGAAAGACCTCCAAACGCAAAGTCAAACCGCCGAATAATCAATCCGTGAATCTATCGGATACCGATACGGATCGTTTCCTCGCCGTCCGCAGCGTCTCCGCCGATGTGAAAGTCGACGGGCCGCTGGCTTCGTTATCACTCGTCATTACGTTCCACAATGACCTCGAACGAACCATCGAAGGCGATTTGGTCTTCCCTTTGCCTCCCATGGCCGCATTACGCGGTCTCGTCGCCAAGATTGGTTCCCGGACGATCGCGGGGAAAATCCGCGGCCGCGGTCGAGCGCAAGCGGAATACAAACGAGCTTTGGATGCGGGGCAATCCGCCGTGCTCGGTGAATCCGAAGGCGAAGATTTGGCGCGTTTGAAAATAGCGCCCATCGAGCCGGGTGAAGATGTCGAAATATCCCTCTCCATCAATCAAACCCTCGTGCCCATTTCCGATGGCCACCGCCTCATTGTGCCGCTCACGTACATGCCGCGTTATGTCGAAGGCACGAGTCAAACCAATACCACCGAACAAGCCGCCGTCGATCGACCTCGACCTTTGACGCTCGAAGCTCGAGCAACGGTCGATGTCCATATTGCGCATCCCCTAGGCAAACCCTCGACGATCCGTTGCGCATCCCATTCGGTCACGACGAAATCGGGCGACAAAGACACGGTCGTCTCCCTGCGCGGAGCGCCTCTCGATCGCGACTTGCAAATTGAAATCGCCGATAGACCGCGTGGAGAAAAACCAGCCTTGTGGGTTCGTCATGATGCAACCAATGGACCGGACGACAATGGCCCGACGACCGCCGTGGCCATTCTTCCTCCGGCATTTGCCGATGAAGGCCCGACGATTGCGCGAAATGTGATTTTTCTCGTCGATCGTTCGGGTTCGATGAACGGCGGTCCGATGACGTCGGCCATTCGCGCCGTACGCGGTGCATTACGATCGCTCACGCCCGAGGATCGATTCAACATCATTGCTTTCGACAACGAGCTCGAAGCATTGGCCTTGACGCCATTGCCCTTCGACGACGCGACGCTCTCCGCGGCGGATACGTTTATTTCCAATATCCGCGCCCGCGGCGGTACGGAAGCTTCGAAAGCGTTTCTCGCGGCGATCGCGCCAAAGTTGGAGAGCCGCATTCCCGTGGCCATCAGTCAACAACCTCCGCCCGATCAAACGTATCGATTGAAGGTCATCGTCTTCATGACGGATGGAGACGTGGCGAATGCAGCGACCGTATTGCGTGGTGTCCGAGAAAAACTCGGAGATACGCGCGTGCACGTGCTGGGAATCGGCGATGCGGTCCATCACGCGATGTTGGCCGAAGTGGCGGACGCGGGCGGAGGCACCTACACGCCTGTCGCGACAAACGAGGACCTCGAACAAGGGCTCGTACGGCTCAAGAATGCCATTACGGCACCGTTGTGGACGGGTATTCGTGTGCTCGTCGAACGCGATGGCGAACGCAAAGCGCCGAAAATGCTCGAACCGGCCGGTCCGCTGGATTTGTTTGCGGCAGAGCCCGTATTGGTCGCATTCCGAGGCCCGATGCAGGCCGGGGACAAACTCGTTCTCTTGGGCCAAAAAGCGGAAGGCGAAGATCAACGCGTGGCGCTCGAATTGGCAATTCCCCCGGATGCGCGAGCGGAAGGTGCCGCCACGACGTGGGCGCTTTTGCGTAATCGACGATTGACCTATCGATTCGATCCGGCGGACGACGATACGCTCGAAGGGCTCGGCCAAGCGTTTGGCGTGGTCAATCGTCAGGTGGCGTTGATCGGGGTTCATTCGGACGAACGACAGAGCGCCGTATCGGGAAGTGTGCCCGTGGTCTTGCCTCAACCGCTCAATCAATCCGAAGGTGTGGGAGGTCAGCCGATGATGATGCGATCGGCTGCAGCGCCTGCGGGTGGAGCCGTGCGATCGACCATGGCGGGAATGCCGCCCATGCCCGCAAAGAAGCCTATGCCGGCTCCCCCGGGCGTACGATCCCCAGCGCCTCCCGCAGCGGCTCGTTACGCGCCGCCACCGCCGGCACCGGGGTTTGGCCCGCCACCACCTCCGCCGGGATTTGCCGGACCGCCAGGGTTTGGCCCGCCACCACCGGCTCCGCAAGGGTTTGGCCCGCCACCACCAGCTCCGCAAGGGTTTGGCCCGCCACCAGCGTTTGGCGCGGCACCACCGCCTCCGGCAGGGTTTGGCCCGCCACCACCTCCGCCGGGATTTGCCGGACCGCCAGGGTTTGGCCCGCCACCTGTTCCGGCATCGCCGGCGGCGTTTGCGGGCCCTCCGCCGCCCCCGGCTGCGCTATACGGCGCGCCTCCGCCCATGGCTGCGCCACTGGCCCGAGCACCGGAGCCGGCGCCGCAGAGCGTCACCTTTACCGACGACGATGCCGGATTGCGCGCACTGATGCTCAATCAAAAAGCCGACGGTTTATTCACGAGCGACATTGCGTCGACACTGGCAGCGGTCGCGGCATTGGTTGGTCGAGGCCACACGGCGCGAGAAGGGTTGTTCCGAGCTGAACTGCGGCGCACGATGATGACCTTGCGCGGCAAAGTTTCCGGTTTGTCGGGCAATGACAAAACGATGGCGTTGCTGGCCTGGGCCATGCTGGTCATGCCGCATGGGGATCCGGCCCCCGACGATTTGCCGTCGTATTTGGCGACGGCGCTCGAAGGCATTTCGCTTGCGGATTTGTCGGCCGCGCAGGGCCGAATCCGTTCGGCCTTGACGCTCCTGCCTTCCGGGTGGGACACGCCGCCGCTCGCGGGCGGTATCAAGCGCTCGCTCTTGTCCTAACCGCCATTGCCGAAAGCAACGTGGGGCTTCGCCCCACGCCCCACGAGGGCTCCCCGCCCTCGACCCGGCAAGGGCCCAGGCCCTTGACCCGGGCATGGGTTTGTCCACTGCGTGGCCAAACCCAACACGTATCAGGAGGCTATGGCAGGCATGAGCCTTATTGATTTGGCCGCGCAGCGGACAAATCAATATTGGTCCAGCGCTCGCTGGTCCGGGTCGAGGGGCGGATAGCCCCTCGTCGGGTCCGGGGTGAAACCCCGGCGAGCTGCGGTCAATTCAGTTCGCGCCGCCGATTTCGCAAAGAAAGAAGACGTCGATCTTGGCTTTGTCGTCTTTTTGCACGACGGTGCACGCGTCGGGGCACAGATGGACGGTCTTGGTTGCCTTGTCCAAGTAAAACGAATTCGGCGCGCAGGCCGCCACGTCCGCAACTTTGGCCAACTTCGTCGGCGAACCCATGGACATGGGCGTGTATTGCACTTCGACCGTATTCAGATCGACGGTTTGTCCCATCGGTGCGGGCGGAACGGGGAAGTCGCAGGACACCTTGGAGCCGGCAATGACACCTTGAGCGATTGCTTGGAACACGGCATCGTAGGAACCGATTTCGCAGAGCGGGAATCGGAGTCCCCCCGTCATGACGCTCAAGTGCTGATACCCGTAACCGGCATTGACGGCTGACGTGCATTTCGTCGTTTGAATCGGGTCGACCGGATCCCAAGCTTTGGTGACGGGATTGTTCGACGCGACGCCGTTGATGCTGTACCAAATGTAATTTCGCGCTTGAGGCGAACCGAATTGAAGGGGATCCAATTTGGTCAAGGCATCATCGAATTCCGTGGCGGCGGTCGCACCGGTGGCATCCACATTGCCGTCATTAAACGATTGACCGGTCGATGCCGTACAGCTGACACGATCGTCCGTGATTTCGACGAAAACCTTGAGTGCGTCCGGACGAAGCCATTCTTTCCATCCGACCTGGGTCGACCCGGTGTTGTCGGGCTGATTGTAATACTCGATCATGCGACACCACGAATCGGTGCTCAGGATGGTATCGTTGAAGTGGTAGAATTTCGGCGGATTGTTTCCGGGCGTGGCCGGGGGATTTGCGCAGCCGCCGGCAGGAATCGTCGACAACGGCGCTTCGATGCACACGCTTTCGTTCGGGTCGGCCAAACCATGATCGGCGATCATGATCACGCGATAATCGATACCGCTGCTATCGATGATTTGCGCGAAATTCTTGTTGATGTTCGTTTGCACGCCGATGATTTCGTCGGTCATGCTGCCCGAGTTGTCGATGATGAAAATGATATCGACGGGCTTTTTCGCGAGCGTCGCTTCGGCGCTTTGTCCGACGCACACGTTTTCCTCATTGATACCTCCGTCGTCGGGGCCGCAATTGCCAAAGATGCAACCGCCGTCTCCGCCGTTGCCGCCCGAAGCGGAACCACTGCCGTTGCCGCTTCCCCCGGTGTTGCCATTGCCTGCGCCGGCGGTGCCGCCCGAGGTTTGATTCGTATCCCCGGAACAACCTGCAACCGCAGCCGCTCCGCCCAATGACAATGCCACCAGCACACCAAGAATAGTCGTCGCCCTCATCCTCATAAGACTCCTCCTAAGTCATAGAATCGGTCAAAAGATCCACCATTGCAAGAACCACCGCACCGAGCATGCGAATCTTTTGCGCATCCTCGCCGGGCAGCGAACACGCATCGTCGACCCACACGACACGAACCTCCTTCGACGCGTCGCTTGGAACGGATTTCCACGCATTCTGACGTCCACCCTTACTCGAACAGGACGCCCCCGAACGCACGACAAAACGCTCACATCCCCGCGACATCACAACTCGACGTCCGACGAGGGCCTAGTCGTTTCCCCAAAACTTCGTTGTAGCTCAAACGAAGATCTCGCTCCGTTTCTTTCGGCCAACGTATTCATTTCACGATGAAAAGGACGCGCCGGCCGGGAGCAAGATCGTCGACGCGCCGCGAGCGAATGAAATCATTCATTCGCTCGGTCGTCGCTGAAGTGAGAAGCGATTACTTCGCGAGCTCGGCCTTGATGGCCATGACGATTTCGCTCGTGTCGAAGCTGTCGTTCGGATTGAGCGGATCGTCACCCGGGTACGTCGCGGACGCCCAGTGTTTGACGAGTTTTCCGTCCTTGGAAATCAGATATTTGTGGAAATTCCACGTCGGATCGAGACCCACGACGGGGCCGGGATCCGGCTGCGAAAGTAACCACTTCCATACCGGTTGCGCCTCTTCGGGACCCGCTCCATCGACATCGTGCACGTGATTGATCGCGAATTGTTTGAACGTCAGGTTGTACGAATTGATGCACATATCGATTTGGCCGCTGGAACCTCCTTGCATGCCGAAGTCATTGCTGAGAAACCCAAGCACCTCGAACCCTTGACCGACGAAACTCTCCTCCAAGACCTGGAGGCCCGCATATTGCGGCGTGTAGCCTCAAGCTGCGGCGGTATTGACGATCAAGAGCACTTTGCCGCGATATTTACACATCGAAACCGGGTCGATGTCATTGATGTCGTACGACTTGGCCGAATTCTCATAAAGAGATCCCGGTTCAGCCGGAGGATCACACACGAATGCAGGCGGCCCGCCGCCAAACCCACCGGCGCCGATCGTCACGCCCGACGACGAGGACGACGCGGTCATCATTCCGCCCGTATTTCCGGACGAACTCGAGCTGGTCGCGTCTTTGCCGCCACTGCCGCCAAACCCACCGGCAGCGCCCGTCGTTCCCGTGGATTGTCCGCCGTCTGAACAGGCAAACGCCCATAAGCCAATTCCGAGCACAACCCCGAGGTGTGCCCATTGTTCAAAGCGTCTCTTCATTCTTGCACCTCGCCATGGACGGATGGAACCGACCAAAAGAAAAGCATACACGAAACGGAGGGGCGCCGGCGAAAGGAGAAGCGTGATACGTTGCCCGGATGAAAATCTTACTTCGTTCCTCGATGGTCGCCGCATTCTCAACAGCCGCCCTTCTGACGCTCGTCGCGCCAGGATGTCGCACGGATGCGGAAGCCGTGTGTGATTACAAATGCGAATGCGAAGGGTGCAGCGACGTGGCGCTCGACGATTGTTACTTCGACGAGCTCAACAAAGAACGCGAAGCCGACGCGAAAGGCTGCCTCGAGTTTTATGACGACTTGAAGGCGTGCGAATACGACACGTGGTTTTGCAAGTCGGGCAAAGAGTTCGAGACGGCGTGCAAGACCGAAAAAGAGCGTTACGACAACTGCAAGAAGTAGCCGTGCGGCTCAGGGATTTGCGGCGCGAGCGAAATCGATGCCGGTGAGAATGCCGCGGACCTTGCGATCATGGACCGCGAGCACACGACGCGCGCGTGTGGCGACGGCTTGTCCCGCCGCACGGTAGAGCGGCGTTCGGATATCCAAACACAACATCGCGTAATTCATCACCTCTTCCACCTGCGTTTCCGGCGGTAACTCACGAGCTTCGAGCGCCTCGACTTGCGTGAACACGCCAATCGGCGATTCGTCTTCATCCACGACCACGAGCCCGCTCACGTGCGCATTACGCAAGCGATCCGTCGCTGCGGACACCGATGCGGTGTGTTCGATGGTGAATACCGGATGGACCATATAGTCGCTGATTTGTCCGGTCAAACGTTTGTCGCGGATAGCCGACAGGATCTCCTTGGTGCTGAAGACGCCGACGAGGTTCGGCCTTGATTCGTCGGCGGACGATGCGTCGCGCACGAAGATACGATGGATGTGGTGCTTGACGAGCAGCGTGGCGGCCTCGGAGACATGTGCGTCCGGAAGAACCGTCACGGGGTTCGCTTTGACCACATCTTTGGCGCTCATGTCGGGCAAATCGAGCAGCGCTCCGGTGCGCGCTCGGCGCTTGGCTTCGACTCGACCGATGCGAAGCAAGTCGGTTCGCGACAGAACGCCGGTGCACGAGCCGACGGCATCGACGATGGGAACACACGAAATACCAAAGCGATTCAGCGTTTCATCGACTTCGCCGAGCGTCGCCGTTTCGGGCATCGTGACGATGGTTTCGCTCATGTAGAGCGACACGGGCATTGCAAAGTGGGCCATGAGACCCGCGACAGGCAAGATGTCTGCCGCGTAAAAATCACGCTCGATTCAGCAATGAGCTTCCTTTTGCGGCGCACGGTTTGCACCTCGACGCACATCTTGCGCGAGCAAATGGACGCGCGCTTTGTCGGTGACGAGATGCGATAAGCTCGTCCGGGCACATCGAGCTCGAAGCCGTCCATGACCACTTCCATACTCGCGCAACTACCACTGCCGGCACGATTGCGTCTGCATCTTGCCACGCTGCTCGTTTCCATTTTCACGTTCATCTACGCCCGGCTCGTATGCGTTTACATCTGCAGTTTGTCTCCGGAGGAGCTCTTGCGTTCCATCGGGTCGCTGTGCGTGTTGCACATCATGGTGCGTGAGGTGTCGCTTCACCTGGCGCGTCATGATCCGACGAAGGCCCCGGCGCGCAAGGCGTATTTGATCTCCGTCGGGACGTGGTTTGTCGCGGGACTCGCGGGCATCGCCCTGCACGCCGCGCTGCATCCGACGTTTCCCATCGGCAGCCATTTCAAGTTTGCCATCGGTTATTGGGTGCTCGGCGGCGGCATTGTCGCGCAGCTCGAGTACCTGCTTTTCGAGCGCGTCTTGACAAACGCCGCGACGCATACCGCTCACCGCCTCTACGAACGCCTCGGTCGACGCTTGATCGAGGGGTACGTCATTTTCACGACGGCCCCCGCCATCGTGCTTCTGTTGACCTTGCGTCGGATCATCGAGGAGGTTCACGGCGATCATCGGTACGTCCTCGAAGCAATGGTGCTGGGAGGTGGGTTCGTCGTGGCCGCATTGTGGGGAGCCATCGAATTCGGTCGCAGTTTACGGCGCGATTCCGAACGATTGCTCGAAGCGGTACGCAAAGTGGGTGAAGGCAATTTCGAACCCGGCGTGTCCACATGTCGTCCGGACGAGTTGTCCCTGGTGGCCGCGGGGATCAACGAGATGGCCAACGGTCTGCTGCTTCGCGAGCGCATTCGCGAGGCCTTCGGACGGTTTGTCTCGCCGGAGGTCGCGCACGAGTTCATCGAGACGTACGCGCGGGAGGGTCGTCAAGCCGAACTGGGCGGCAAGAAGCGTAACGTCGTGATCTTGTTCAGCGACTTGCGTGATTTCACGCCGCTCAGCGAATCGTTATCCCCGGAAAAACTCATCGATGTCTTGAACGGCTATTTTACGGAAATGGTCGGGGCCATTCGGGGGCAAAATGGAATGGTCGATAAATTCATCGGCGACGCGGTGCTGGCCGTGTTTGGCTTGACCGACGATCCTTCGGGCACCGAGCCGGCGGTGAACGCGGTGAATGCGGCCGTGGAAATGCAACGACGCCTGGCGGTTTACAATGAAAAACTTCGCGCCGAGGGGCTCGAGCTGCGATCGGGAATCGGAATCCATGCCGGGGATGTCGTAGCGGGGTATTTGGGCAGCGCCGAGCGGCTGGAATTCACGGTGATCGGGCATAACGTGAATGTGGCGGCTCGCATTGAAAGTCACGCCAAAGCGCCCAAGCCGCCCATTCTTTTCAGCGCGGAAGTGGCGACGCGCATTGAATCGACGCTGAAGGTAAAAGAAGTGGGTTCCGTGGCGCTCAAAGGCGTCGGGGATGAAATGATCTTGTATACGGTGGTAACGTCCGGCGAATGATCACTGCGCGCCGTCGCAATATTCAAACGAATACTTTTGTTGCATGTCGCAGAGATAATCTTGATCACGGCAGCAGCCGATACAGCCCGCGCTTGCCTCACGCTTGACACACTTATCAAAACATTCGAGTGTTTTCACTCGGCACTCTTCGCGGTCAGGCGGAGCGCCGCCGTCGACGTCCGCGAAACGACTTTTTTGTGTCTCCTTTTGCCTGCATCCGGGTATCGGACTTGCCACGAGCACCGCGGCAAACATGATAGGAAAAACATTCATCAGAATTCTTCTGCTGGTTTGCGTTGAAATCGCAATGTTGAATATCTAGTCTAGACTCTGGCACGAATAGAAGCTGCAACTTTCGCCTACATCGCAGGCCCTTCCGTTGACGCGGCAACATTCAGGACACTGCTTGAGCGCCTCTGCCTTATGGCAGTCGATGATGCACGCGCTCACCTTGAGTGTGCAACTTTCGCGTTCACTTGGCTAAGGGCCGTTTTTCTCAGTGTCCGGCGTGCAACCGGACAACATCAAGGCGATAAGCAACCCGAGAGCTTTCGCCGGGCTACGTGTGCGCCGGGAGCTATACCCACGCATGGACGGATGCTGCCACACCCGCAGCGCGCCCGCAACATTTTCCAACCATTCAATTCGACAACGCCGGCGTATTCGTGGCTCGAGGCGCCGGTTTGTCCGAATTCGGCGCGGCTTCCGGCCGAGCATTCACCCAACGCAGCATTGCCGGGACCAACCCGACGAGGCCCAGCAACAAAAGCGGATATCCGGCAAGCGCCAAGGCGTGCGATTTAATGACGATTCCCGCCAGCCCGAGCATGAACACAATGGGCAAACAGGCTTGCACGCGATGCGCGTACGTCATTCGACCATCGAGAAATGTCAAACCAACCGCAAGGCAACCCGCCCCGACGGACCCGACGGATCCGGCAATCATGGTATCAATGCCCCCGCCCGGAGCCACGAGAGCCACCATGCCAGCCATCGAAAGTCCCGCAGCAACCATGGTATCGCGACGTTGCGTAGCCTTTTCCATCGATTCGGTTTGATGCATAGGCGCGATCGTGTGCACGGCTCATGCCGACGCGGGCGCCAAAGCATTGCGAGCCATTGCCTCGAATCAATCACCATGGTATTCGCCGACCGACAAAGACCACGCGCGCCGTTTGCACTTGGGTGCGCACGATTTTCGCAAAATGATCTCGACAATTGAATCTCGTTACGATACGTCGAGCACCGCGAATCAACGAGGAACGCATGAAAGACCATGTCGAAGGCAATCGCTCTTATTGGAATCGCATCAGTGCCGAATATCAAACGAAGCACGCTTCGCAGCTTGGCAAAGTCGAGCCGACGTGGGGCGTATGGGCGATTCCCGAGCGTGAATTGAGCATTTTGGGCGATGTCGCCGGAAAAGACATTTTGGAATTCGGTTGTGGTGGAGCGCAATGGTCGATTGCTTTGACGAAACGCGGCGCACGCATGACGGGGATTGATTTGTCGGGCGAGCAATTGCGTCATGCTCGTGAATTCATCGCCGCGGAGGGACTCTCCGTGACGCTCGTGGAAGGTAATGCCGAACAGACGCCATTTGCCGATGCGAGCTTCGATATCGTATTTTGCGATCACGGCGCGATGACGTTTGCGAATCCCAGAAAAACCGTACCGGAGGCGGCCCGTCTTTTGCGCCCCGGGGGACTTTTTGCTTTCAACATGGCCACCCCGTGGCTCGAAGTCGCCGTCGACCGCGCAAACGACAAAGTGACGAATCAGTTCCTGGTGGATTATTTCGCAATGCCCCCGTGGCAGGACGAAGATGGAGCGACATCGTTCAATTTGGGGTATGGCGATTGGATTCGTTTGTTTCGACAATCGGGTTTCGTCATTGAAGACTTGGTGGAAATTCGCCCCAATGAATCAGCCTCGACCACGTACGACGGTTACGCGCCGCTCGAATGGGCCCGACGTTATCCCGCGGAGCATGTATGGAAAGTTCGTCGCGAAAAGTAGATCATTTGTTTCGGGCATACACGCCGGAGGACCTTCAAGGATGCCTCGAGGTCTTCGACAGCAACATTCCCGAGTTTTTCTCGGTGGAAGAACGCGAAGACTTCATTGAGTTTCTTCGTCGTTTGCCCGGACAATACGGGGTCGTCGTCGACTCGTCGGGGCGCATCGTCGGATGCGGAGGCGTGGCCGAATCCCGCACGAACGAGCGCGGCGCCAATTTGACGTGGGGCATGATTCATCGTTCGCTACATGGCCGAGGCATCGGCCGCGTCTTGACCGAAAAACGAATCGAATGGATTCATTCCATGCCCGACGTGGACGTCGTCGCGATCGATACGAGCCATTTGACGGAAGGGTTTTACGAGAAATTCGGGTTTCGCACGGTAAAACGAATTCCCAACGGGTATCGTGAAGGCCTCGATCGTTGCGACATGGAATGGAACGTTCGCCCGGGACGACAGGTTTGACAAACCAACGCGCTTCGTGACTCTTTGGATCCGTCATGGATGAACGAGAACTTTTCGACCGCATCTTCGCGCTCATCGACGGGATGGAAGAGAACCAGAAGGGCAAGGTCATCGCGCTCGCGCGGCGTCTCAAGCCGAACCTGACGGCCGAAGACATTCGCAACCCGCATGATTTCCCGGACCTCGATGATCCCGACTGGCACTTCGAAGACGGCCAACTGACGGGAATTCAGAGCGTACGATTTGCACTCCGCGCTCTCTCAAGCGAAGTTCTCTCTCATGGGCACCAAGCCGCGGTCGCAGAAAAAAGCGGACACGACGAAAGCCAAGAAGACGAAAGAAACGGCGCAGGATAGTCCGTTCTTTCAACCTTTCGCGAAGCTCGCGGCGCACAAAAAGAAGCCCAAATCCGCGACGAAAACCGCAGCTTCTCCGGACAAACCCGCGCATCGACCCCCGCCCGCACCCCATCCCGATCCGACGACGACTTCGGATGCCGAAACGTTCGCGATGTTCATGGCCGGAGTCCGTTCGCTCGAGGGACAACGCACGGCACGCGTGCCGCTATCGGGAGAAAAAGCCGAACCACGCAAGCCGGCGCCGACGGAGGACCTCGATGCGGACGCTCGCGAAGCTCTGCAAATGCTCGTCGCCGCGGGTGCTCGGTTCGAGGTCGTCGATGATGGCGAACGTATCGAAGGACGGCGTCTCGATGTCGATCCGCGCGAGCTGCGGCGCTTGCGACGCGGTGCGTACAGCATCGATGGGCGGCTCGATTTGCACGGCATGAATGCGGGTGAAGCGCGGCGACACGTGGAATTGTTTGTACGCAAACGACGTCGCGATGGAGATCGCGTCGTGGCCTTGATCGTGGGGCGAGGAAATCACTCACCGCGGGGCATCGGGGTTCTCCGAGGCGAGATCGCGGCTTGGTTGAGCCAAGGGCCTGTCGCCCACCACGTCGCCGCCTTCGCTTCCGCGCCTGAAGACGAGGGAGGACCGGGAGTCGTACTCGCTCTCTTGGCACGCTGACGAGTTCGGGCTAGTTCCTTGTTCCCGACGCCGCGCCACTTGGTCTTCAAGTGACCGGCATGGCGACAGATCCTGCGACGAACTGCGACGAAAGAACTGGCGAAGGAGCGCGCGATGGTCGACAAGTTGAAGAAGATTTGGATGGATGGCGAGTTTGTCGACTGGGACAACGCGAACGTCCACATCCTGACGCACTCGATTCACTACGGCTTGGGCGCGTTCGAAGGCATCCGCGCTTATCGTCGAGCGGACGGACAAACCGCCATCTTCCGCCTCACGGAACACATCGATCGCTTGTACGACACGTGCAAACTCATCGCGATCAAGCCGACGTTCACGAAGGAACAAGTGATGACGGCATGCAAAGATATTTTGCGTGCCAACGATATGATCGACGGCTACATCCGACCGCTCATTTACTTGGGTGATGGTCCGATGGGTGTGTATGCCCATGACAATCCCGTGCGTACGGCGATCATCGCTTGGCATTGGGGTGCGTACTTGGGCAAAGGCGCGACCGAGAGCGGCATTCGCGCGAAGGTCTCATCGTTCGCGCGGCACCACATCAACGTGGGCATGGCGAAGGCCAAGATGATGGGGCAGTACACGAACTCGTCGCTGGCGAAACGAGAAGCGCGCATCGCGGGGTACAACGAAGCGGTGCTGCTCGATCCAAACGGCTACGTCAGCGAAGGATCCGGCGAGAACATCTTTATCGTTCGTCGAGGCAAACTCTTGACGCCTCCGCCTTCGGCTTCGATCCTCGAAGGCATCACGCGCGACACGGTGCTCACGCTCGCGCGAGAAGAAGGCATTCCGACGTCCGAAGAGATGATCGTCCGCGACCAACTCTACTTGGCCGACGAAGCGTTTTTCACGGGCACCGCCGCGGAGATCACGCCCATTCGCGAGGTTGATGATCGTCCGATCGGCGAAGGCACCGTCGGACCGATCACGAAGAAGCTCCAAGCGCGTTACTTCGACATCGTCAAAGGTTCGGACGATTCGCATCCCGAGTGGCTCGCGCACGTGTCGTTCCCCAGCCAAGCGTAATCGCCGCATGTCCACGTCCACGCGCACGATGAGTCGACTCGCGCTTCTCGTCGTGTGCGCCTGGACAAACGCGTGCGGGGCACCCGCCCCGAGGCCGTCTCCCGCGCCTGTTCCAACACCGGCCAAAACCGTCGCCGCTCCGCCGCCGGATCGCTTGTCCGACGATTCGTCTTTCCAAACGATCGTCTCGACGCGTTTCGACTTCGCGTTGCCCTTGCCCGACCGTTCGTCTTTCCAAATCGACGACGTTCACGAGCGTTGGTTTGTCGCAACGCACCAGCCGAGCGGCTCGACGTTGCTCATCCGCAAGTGGCGCGAGTACGACATCGTCGATCGCCGCCTGTGTGAAGAACGCGCGCGACTTCACCGCACCTTGCCCGAGCGGGATCGAGCAGCGCCGATCGAGGAACGACGCATCGATGTGCCGCCGGGGCACGACACGATCGTGGACGTGCGGGTGCGTGAGCAGGCGCGAGCGCCGCGTTACGAGGGCCAGGTGCTCGCGTTTGGCGGATGGGCGCATCAGTGTTTCGCGTTCGTGTTTGTCACGAAAGACGACGATGAAACGACGGTGGCCGAGCGGTTGTCGACGATCGTGCACGGATCGCTCGAGCATCTGAAGTTCCAGAGCGACCTCGATCCGAAGCGCACGCCGCCGGATCTGAAGACGCCTTTGCGCTTGGATCCAGCGCCGAACTGAGACCGCACGCCTTGATTTGAACGTTCGCTCCGCGCGCTAACAAGCGCGCTTCGCGACGAGTTTTGTTTTCGATGGGGGGCTTCGCTCGCTGACCGGCGGCTGGCCTTCGGCCAGACGCCGACGCTCGCTTCGCCCCCCAAACCCCCCGGAGATCAGCTTGAAACGCGGATCAACCATCAAACGGGGGCAGTTTGTCTTGTACATAATGAGCACACATCGTTTGAGCTGCAACATTTTCTCCGCGAGGCATGTCGACGACCCGACGAGGGCGAATGGGCGTTCATCGAACGTGTCGCGGGTTGGCCGGATCAACGGCCATCCGTGGAAAAGCCTTCGTTTCGCGTGTGCCGCCGTGGTTCTTCGCGTGGGCGGACGGGGGACATACGCGCAGTGATTGCGTGGCGTTTCGATGACGTTTCGTTTTGATCTTTCCGACAACGAGCGACCTCGCTAGGGTGCGGAGAAGCAGCCCGTTGCGCTCATTGCCAGGCTGCATCGGGAGATCGTCATGCAGTTGCGAACATTGGCCGCGTGCAGCCTTGTTGCCGCCGTCCTGTTTGGGTGTGGTCACTCTGAAGAGGAGTGGCAGCAGCAGCTCGACAAGTACAACAAACTTCTGGCCGCGAAGAACGACGAAGAGTCGCGCGCGAAGAAGCGGCAAGAGGAGCTCGAGCAAGCGCTTCGCGAAGAGCAGGCGCGCAGTGCCGAGCTGATCAAGAAGCTCGAAGCCGCCGGCGTCGACATGAAGAAGCTGAACGAGGAGCTTCAGAATGCGGCGACGCGCGTGTCGTCGCTCAGCTCAACGCTCGAAGAGCGCGAGAAGGCGCTCGCCGAATACAAGGCCCGCGCGAAGCAGCTCGAGCAGATCAAAGCGCGCTTCGAGATGCTCCGGAAGAAGCTGGACGAGCTGACGAAGCTGGGTTTGGCGGTGAACATTCGCCGCAACCGCATGGTGATTTCGTTGCCCGGCGACGTGCTTTTCGATTCGGGTCGCGAGACCTTGAAGAAGGAAGGCCAAGAGATTTTGCTCAAGGTCGCGGGCATCATCAAAGCGGACAGTTCGCTCATCGGACGTGACTACCAAGTTGCGGGTCACACGGACAACAAGCCTCTTGCGGGCGGCATTTTCCGCGACAACTGGGGTTTGTCTCTCATGCGAGCGCGCGAAGTCTTGATGTTCCTCGTGAACACCGACAAGGGCGGCGGAATGCCCATCGAACGTTGGAGTGCCGCCGGGTTTGGAGATACAGACCCGATTGCTCCCAATGACACCGATGAAGGTCGTCAACGCAACCGTCGTTGCGACTTGATCGTCGTCCCGAGCGTCGAAGAAATGTTGGATCTCAAAGCAATCACGAACTGATTGCTTCATCGTCGAAGGATTTTCGTTCTTCGAACGTCAAACGCGGCGCGTTTTACCCAAGCGCGCCGCGTTGCTTTTGTCTGCCGGTGAAGTTTGTCGAAAAGAAACCTTCGACGGGAAGGTTCAGGCCGGGGTGGCGTTTTGGTTGTCGCCGTTCTTCTTTTTTGCGGCGAGGTGCGCGCGAATGGCGCCGATGATGGGGGGCAGGACGGAAATGAAGATGATGAGAATGACGACTTTCTCGATCTGCTTTGCGCCGAGCACTTTGCCCATGAAATAGCCGAGGAACGTCATTGAGAAGACCCAGCTGATTCCCCCGAATACATTGTACGAAATGAACCGCTTGTAGCTCATTTGGCCGACGCCGGCGACGACGGGGGCAAACGTTCGGGCGAACGGCATGAAGCGCGCGAGCACGATGGTTTTACCGCCGTGTTTTTCATAAAACTTCTGGGTCGCGACCAAGTAGTCTTTCCGGAAAAACAGGCTTTGTTCGCGGTTGAAGATTTTCGGCCCGGCTTTGTATCCAATGGAATATCCGACCGTATCGCCAATGATGGCCATGACGGACAGGACCAGGTTCATCACGAGCAGATTGCCGAAAGTGGACAAACCGAAGGGATTGATTTGTTCGGCATTGATGAGAACGCCGGTGGTGACCAAAAGCGAATCCCCGGGGAGGAAGAAGCCAATGAGGAGGCCCGTTTCGGCGAAAATGATCGCCATGAGTACGGGATAGCCGCCCCACCGCAAAAGGGCTTCGATGTTGCCCCAAGGAAGAACGTCTTTCAGGCGGAAGAGAATCTCGCGTAGCGTGTCCACGGCGGTCCGATTAGCGCACCTTGGACGGGATGTCGAAGATTCTGCGCGGTTTTACCTTGGAGCCGTTATTTCGGCGTGTGCAAACCGCGCGCAGTGTCCGGGGATCGGCGCATTTGGCGCCTCGACCCCCCAAAAGCCGTCGCGAACGGTCGATTGCGCGGCGGGCGTGAGATTCCGTGCCGGTCTATGTGCGCATGCGACCTCGACGGTATGTCCGCACGCGACAAAGCGCGGATCGTAAATGGACTTGCGAAGGGTCGTTTCATCAAAATGGCGGTGTTCGAGCGAATCGGCGGGGACGGCAAGGAGCTTGCAATCGTCGCATCGGGCGTGGTTGGGCCAAGCGAGGCGCGCTCGTTTGGCTTGGAAATCCATGCTGATACGTGGAGGAGGATCGTCATGCTCAAGTTTTTCGCGGCCTGTGCATTTTTGGGGACGATTGCAATGGGTACGACGGCGATGGCCGAAGGTGGCCAGCAAAAGCAATTGTCGTGGGATCAACTGATTCAGGCGTGTCAGAATCCGACGGCATTTCAATCGCAGCGCCAGCCCAATGCGATTCGTTTGACCTGCGAAGACACGCAATTCGTCTGGGAGACCGACCATTCCCAGAATATGGAAATCGACAATCGTCGGAGCATCGTGGCATCTCTTTCGTCCGACAAATTCTTTGTCGTGAAACAAGAAAACACGGTACCGATGAATGCCTTCCAAACTCCGTGCCCGCAGCTCAAGGAAGTCCAGGTCACGTATACGAAGAGTTTCGCATTGACGTGCCAAGAGCTGATCAACCATCGCGGATCGATGAACGATTTCTGCAAATCGCGTGTCGATCAGGACATGGTCTCGAACAAGGCTCTGGCCACGCGCACGGACACTGGAAATGTCTATAACATGTGCGCCGCACCGGAATTGATCAAAGGGTACAAGGGCCAAGGCTCAAACAAGTCCCCGTCCGGAAGCAAGGGACAGCTTCAACCGCCTTCCGGCGAGAAGCAACCGCAACCCGGCGAAAAGAAGTGAAATCCGGTGAATGGGGGCGATTGCATGCTCGATGTGGTCGCCCCCGCCCCCCAAGCATCCCTTGAGCATCCTGACAAACCCATTTCAAGGAGTCGGCTCATGGCGATTGGTAAACGAAAATCCTCCGGCATTGTTGCAGCAATCCTCGCGTGCGCGGGTTGCAACGAACCGATGACCGATTCGGTCGGCAACAAGATCGAGGAACCTTGCGAACCATCGGAAGGAAACGATTGCGCAACCGAAGGAGGCCCGAAGACGGAGACGGTAAAACCTTATTACGTCGACATCGGAGAACGAAATGCCGAAGCAGCTAAAAAGCCTTGGTCTTCCTGGTGGTATCCGCATTGGCAAGACACACTGTTCCAAGGCAAAAATGGCGAAAGCTCGACGCTCGAAAAATACGATGCATTCGCTCTACGCCAGAATAAGCGCACACGCGCGGCCGAATACGAACGCGCGAACCTGTACGACCCGCGCGCCGTGTCCTGGTCCGGATTGTGCGACGCTTGGGCCATTGCGTCGATTCTGGAACCCGAGCCCACGATCGGCGTACGTCATAACGAGCTCGTGTTTCGCATCGGGGACTTGAAGGCATTGCTGCTGAAAACCTACGAGAAAGTCCCGCCGCTGACGAGCGTCGGACATCGATTCAATGGCGAATGGAACGACGTGTACGCGGATGTTTCTCCGGACCAACTGCACCGCATCATCGAAACGGAGCTGATCGGGAAACGCCGCGCCTTCATCATTGACGAAGATGCGGGACCGGAAGTATGGAACGAGCCGGTTTGGAAGGTGATCACGCGCGTGTCCCGCGTCGACGACCACGCGAACCTTGCACGCGTGCAAACGTGGTTATTTTTGGCGAGTCCGCATGTCGATGATCGCGACTATGTGGGTACGCTCGAAGATTCACGCGAATACACCTACGATCTGGAAGGATCGTGGGAAGGCTCGAAATTCAAGGTGCATTCGGGGAAATGGACCGAACGATCGCAATGGGATCATCCCGATTATGCGATCATCTTGCCCGAGCGTATGCAGCGCGGCAGTTTCAACAAGGAAGTCGATCCACTACTGGTCGACAAGATTCTCAAACGTTGAAGCGGCTGCATTTCACGCTTGCCCGGTAGTCCAATTCAGGCGATGATTTCCGCCATGTACGACGTGAAAATCGTGGGCGGAACCATTTGTGACGGAACCGGAAAAGAACGTTTCACCGGTGACGTTGCGATCCGAGACGGCAAAATTGTCGAAGTGGGCGAGTGTAAAGAATCGGCCGGGCGAATCATCGATGCCCGAGGAGCGTTGGTCACGCCCGGCTTTACGGATCTGCACACGCATTACGACGGGCAAATTTCCTGGGACGCGCTGCTCGAACCGTCCGTCGTTCACGGCGTCACGACGTGCGTGATGGGCAATTGCGGCGTCGGGTTTGCCCCCGTGCGTCCATCCGACCACGACAAACTCATTTCGCTCATGGAGGGCGTCGAAGACATTCCCGGATCGGCCCTTGCGGAAGGAATCACGTGGGGCTGGGAAAGTTTTTCCGAGTACATGGATGTGATCGCCAAAACGCCGCGATCGATCGATTACATCTGCCAGGTGCCGCACGACGCATTACGCGTTTATGTCATGGGGGACCGCGCCGTCGCGGAAGAACACGCGACCGATGACGATATTCGAGCCATGCAGGGGCTTTTGCGTGAAGCGCTCGTCGCGGGAGCCGCGGGTTTTTCCACGGGGCGAAGTGACAATCATCGTAGCGCAACGGGCAAACCCACCCCGGCCTCGGAAGCGCGAGGTGAAGAACTGGCCGGAATCGTGCGGGCTTTTCACGGTTTGTCCCACGGCGTCGTCCAAGCCGTCAGTGATTTCGATATGATGCAAGGTCCGGAGCGATTCGATCCCGAATTCGATTTGCTCGAACGAATGGCCCAAAGCGCGGGCAAACCCATGAGCGTTTCGACGATGCAGCGCGATCATGCTTCGAAGCAATGGGAATTGATTTTCGGGCGGGCCGAACGAGCGGTCAAAAATGGCCTCGATGTGCATTGCCAAGTTGCGCCGCGCGCGATCGGCGTGATGCTGGGCCTGACGGCGACGTTCAATCCATTCATGGGCTTTCCGACGTACAAGACGATTTGCAGATTGCCGGTCGCCGAACGAGCCATGAAAATGCGGGATCCGGTGATCCGAGCCGCGATTTTATCGGAAAAGAGCGATAAAGTTGCCGGTGACGGCAGTTCATTGCCTCCGTTGGCGGATTTTTTCCTGGCGAATCTCGATCTGATTGCGATGCGTCTGTTTCGCCTGGGAGAAACGCCGAATTATGCGCCGAATGTGATGACGAGCCTCGCGGGAGATGCGGCGCGAAGCGGACAAACCGTGATGTCGGTGACGTACGACGCGCTGCTCGAGCAAAACGGAGAAGCATTGCTGTATTTTCCGCTGTTCAATTACACGGAGATGAATTTCGACGTGGTGCGCCGAATGTTGACGCACCCGTTGGCCTTGCCGGGATTGGGTGACGCGGGCGCGCATGTAGGCACGGTGTGCGATTCGAGTTTCCCGACGTTTTTGCTCTCGTATTGGGGGCGCGATCATGCGGACAGCGGAATCACGGTCGAACGGGCGGTGAAAATGCAGGCGCACGATACGGCTCGATTCATGGGCTTGCGGGACCGCGGAACGATAACGCCGGGGCAAAAAGCGGACGTGAACATCATTGACCTGGACAAACTTCAGCTTTTGCATCCGAAAATGCGCCGGGATTTGCCGGCCGGAGGTCAACGCTTGATGCAAGCGGCAAATGGGTATGTAGCGACGCTCGTCAGCGGGACGGTGGTTGCTGAAAACGGTCGTTTGACGGGACAAATGCCGGGGCGACTGGTACGGTTCGGGCAAAGCTGAATTCAATTCGTGCGACGGCGGCGTCGGGCTAAAACCAACAATGCTCCGCCAAACCCCAACCAGGCGGGCGCATTTTTTTCGGTGTCGACGATTCGACAACCGCAACCTTTGGCTCCGCCGGGTTGTACCGCAATGGTTTTTCCGGGTGTCGATTCGGACTTTTGGGGTGTTACTCCGGAAAGAGGCGCCCAATTTCCGGACACGATAAAACTGGCCCAATAATATGGATGTTTACGTTTGGGTTGAGCTAGAAGTGCGAGCTGGGCGTCACGCATGGCTTCGCTTCGTCCACGCCCTTTGAAGAGATTTTGATAATACATGGTCATCAAATCGCGCGTCGCTTCGTCGTCGACTTGCCATAAGCTCATGACTTGCGTCTCCGCACCGGCCAAAACGAGCGCGCGACGCAGCCCTTGCACGCCTTCGCGTGCCACGCCGCTGCCCACGCCCGTTTCGCACGCGCTGAGCACGACGAGCTCGGTACCCTGCAAATCGAGCGCGGAGGCTTCATAAGCGGTCAATATGCCGTCGTCGAGTTGTCCCTTTCGAACATTGGCTCCGGCGAGCGCGATGCCGGAAAGAAACATGGGATTGAGAACCTCAATGGGTTGGCCTTCCTCCGGGGGCGCCGATTTCGCTGTGGGCAAAGCTTTGACGGGAACTTCGAGTTCGAGTCCACGATTTCCACGAGCAGCTTTCCCCGAATCGTCCAAGAAAAACCCATGGGTTGCGACATGCAAAATTTTGGGGCCGGAGAGTTGCTTTAATGCGGACTCGGTCGCGATCCGCTCCACCTTGACGGTCGGTTCCGGTATGATTTGCCGGATCGCTTCGGCTTCTTCGGCCGTACCGGGCAATGACGAAAACTTCGCCCGAGCCAGCACGGGCAATGACCCACGTGGTCCGTCCGGAATCGTGATCGCGCCGTCTTCTCCGGGAGCATCATAATCGGGATTCGCAAGCACGGTCGGCGCCGAACTCGGGCGGTCGTTCTCGCCAAACCGTAACAAGTCACGACCGCTCGACAAATAGGTGATCGTAAACTTCTCCGCCATGTAGCGGCCGTCGTTATCGATAAGAGCCGAAAATGGCACAAGTGATAAATCGCCGTCGGGCGAAATGAGCAAATGCTTCACGCCGGTAAGGTGGGGCAAGAGCCGAATAAAGATTGCGCCATGTAAGAGATTGAGTTCGCGAGAAAGATGTTGGTTGTCGGCATTTTGGAGGCTCCGACGAATGAGGTTCACTTTTTCCTTGACGATATCGAGACCCCCTAGACTACCGTACATCTGTTCATGGAACACCGCGCCGTCGGGACGAAGTACATAAACCATGTATCTCCGTTTGGAGTCGCGTTCACTTTCGGCGTTATAGAAATGCAGGCTCCTGTGTTTGTACGTGACGACTTCCACGAGCGCGGCATCTCGAGGAATGCGCTCGGCAATCGATTCTATCGTCACTTCCTTGGTTGCTTTACGATACGCGGCGCTTTCTTTGCTCAATTCCGCTTCAACCGCGGCGGCTTGTCGCGTAAGTTGATCGATTTCCTCCTGAAATGCAGTTACCGTTTGTCCCTGCCGGGGACCTCGTGTGTAGCGGCTGGCAAGTTCGGCGCGAATGCGGGTATGTTCGTCGAATCGCTTTTGATTTTCCGGCGTCATCCGGTCGCGTAATACGCGCGTACCCGCGGCGGTCGCATCGAGCGCTCGCGCCTTGTTGCGTAAAATGGTTTTGAGAGCAAAACGGGCTGTGTCGCTGCGGAAGAGTCCCGGGCCCATCTGGAATGACACGGCACGCTCGACGCTGTTTTCCAATTGCGCCGCATACGCGAGTTTGTCATCGTCGGTCGCTGCGGCAAGTGAACTCTCGAGCCACTTTTCTTCGATAGCTTGCGCTTTTTCCATCAAGGCCAGCGCTCTGTCCATTTTCGCCATACGCGGGAGCATAAAAGCCCAATCGCCATACAATTTCCCGACGGCCGGATGGCTGGGTCCCAGCGAATCGATCAGAATTTTTTCGGCCCGACCAAAGTATTCGTCGGACTTGTCGAATTGTTGATCTCCGTTCAAGAAAATCCCGATGACATGATAAAGCCTGCCGACATCGGGGTGTTTTTCGCCGTAAAGACGCTCGGCAAGCGGCAAGGCTCGATTGTACGCCTCAGCCGCTTTACCGTAACGCCCGCGATATCGATACAAGGTCCCCAGATCACTCCAGTCGAGAAAAAGCGCTCGTTCCGCTTTGGCTTTTTCATGAATGGCAATGGCTTTGAGAAGCAGCATTTCGGCATCCGCCAGGCGGCGGCTTTGCATGAATATCGTCGCCATTTTGGTGAGCAACGACGCCATTTCGGATTCACGCGCGGGACCGGCTTTTTGCTCGAGGGCAATAGCGCGGTCGAGCGTGGCTTCGGCTTTTTTGAAGTCGCCTTTTTTCAGATGAACGCTGGTCAGATTGGACAAAGCCGCCGACAGAGTGGCGTCGGGGCCCTTGTTTTTTTCGAGGATTTCAATCGCGCGTTTCAACAGCGGCTCGGCGTTCGCAACGTTGCCTTTGGCGATATGCATGGCGCCGAGATCGGAAATGGCCGACGCCGTACGCGCATCTTCTTTGCCGTATTTCGTTTCGCGCTCGGCCACGAGCTTTTCGGCACGCGAAAAAGCTTCGTCGTATTTGCCGTCGGCGTAAAGTCGCTCGATTTCCTTATCCGCTTCGTCATCCGTTTGAGCTGCAACGAGTTTGGCCGGAGCATCCGCAGCAAATACGTTCGTTGAAGTGAACGCCGACAAACCAAGGGCCACCGTAACCAAGAAACGACGAACACGACGCATGACGCGCGAGTGTACACGAATCACGACGTTGGTGAAAGAAGAACGAGGTCCGCTCGCAATCGCAATCTTTCGTTGCCCGACAGGCACTTTTTGGGATACTCTGCACCCGGTTTGGCTCCCCGGATTCCAATGCCCGACGAAAAACAAGCGAACGAAATGACGGAATCATCCACCGACGAACGCAAATGGTCCCGGCGCCGGACGGGAATTTGGATTCGTGTGGTCGTTTTCAGCAGCCTCGTCGTGGCCTGCGGCGTGTACGCAGGTGTTTTTCGATCCCTTTATACGCAGTATTCGCCACAAACCTGCGCCGAGGGAAACGCCGCGCTATTTCAGGTTGATTTTGCGTCCTTTCCGTCGCGAATCGGCGACCAATTCAATGCGTGCGGCAACATCGGTGACGGCTTTTGTTCACGCACGTCGGGCGATCAAATCATCCGAGGAGAATGCCGCGGCGGCCGAATGCATGGGCCTTGGTCGGCCATGGGTGCAAGAACCGGCGTGACCGCTTGGTCGGGTACCTATTGTAATGGTTTTCCTTGTGGCGAGTTTCGTCGTCGGAACCCGAATACCGATGACGAGGACGTCTTTCGTGTCGAATTCATGCAATTGCACGGCCCGGTCACTTTTTGGGAGCCAAACGGCAACCGGCGGCTCCTGGTTTCCGGCCGATATGATCATGGCAAACGGTCGGGACGCTGGGTGCGTCATGCCGAACCTGGGCATGTCCAGCATTCGGCGATTATTTACGACGACAGCGGGTTTGTCTCGACGACGACGTTTTATTGTACGAACGGTCATCGCCGCGAAGTTCGCGGCCAAAAAGTGTTTTATTACGATGATCGGGGAAACATCATCAACGTCGATGCCGGTGCGGCCGATGCTTCCTTTTGTCCGCTTCCGTAAACAAACTGCTTTTGGGTCGAGTTGCCGCGTCGCTTGAAGGGACGCTCGACGACGGCGGGGTTCGACCACGATATCCATTCCCACGTCGACGCAAAGGTTGATATATTCGTCGACGCGACCGTAGCGGACGGTCCAGGCTTTTTTCCGCATGAAGAGTGAGGCTCAGATGACGATGACATTCAGGAATGGCCGGCGTTTTCCGCGGGGCAATATGCTCTCGGCGCGCCTGTTGCTATCAGCGTCGATATGCGCACACGTTGCACTCGGATGCGGCACCGACGCAACGTCCAAGGGCAATCAGAGCACGACGGGAGGAACGCGCAACGTAACATGCAATGCGGGCACGAGCGCGGGAGAGGTCCAGGCACCGCAATATAAAATGACGATTCCCGGACAAACGAGCTGGTACGCATCACCGGTCATTCGCGATTTGGACGGTGATGGTCAAAACGAGCTCATTGCCGCGTATTATTCCGTATACGTGTACGACGCCCAGGGAAATACGCTCGCGGAAGCCGACGGAGGTGACGGCCGCGTTTATGCTCCGCATGTCGTTGCGGATCTGGACAAAGACGGTATTGTCGATATCGTCTACGGCAGCGACCACGAAGTCTGGGCGTATGAGTGGAAAAACAAAGCATTGACGGTAAAACCCGGATGGCCGGTCTCCACGACGACGGGAAACAATGCTCCCGAAGTGCGCGGAATGGCGGCGGGCGATATCGACGGTGATGGAAACCTCGAAGTCGTCGTCACGACGACGCAAACGGTGAGTGCCGCAGATGGCGGATCGCAAGTGTTTGCATTTCGCGCCGATGGAAAATTGCATCAACCCGCCGGGATTTCTTATGATGCCTGGCCCAGGTACAACAGCGCCACGGGAACCGGCAATGATGGCGATCGTAATGGAATGGGGCATGAGGGTTATGGTTGTTATGGGCTGAACGTGGCCATCGGCAACATCGACGACGATCCGCAGCTCGAAATTCTGGCAACGTACGACAATCATCACATTCAAGCGTTCAAGCACGACGGCGTGGCCATCGATTCCGCACCTTTTTTCACGAATCGAGCCACGGAATGGGATGGACAACGGCTCACGTGGGGGCAATTCATTCGCTGGGCGGATCCGAAAGTCGAAGAGGACCATTATCACTTACACACCGGAGAATGGCCTCATCCCTCGTTTGCGGAATGGCTTCAATGGACCGCGTCCCCGCCGAATGTCGTGGATATCGACGGCGACGGGAAGAATGAGGTGCTTGGCTTGCCAAACGTCGAAAAGAATGAACCTTATGAAACGCAAGCTTATGCGATCATGGTGCTGGAGGGTGCCCACGGCGACGGAAGTCGTTCCGCCATGCGCAAAGCCGGATGGGAAACACTGCCCCGGGGGAATAAGCCGATATTGGTCGATGGCTGGTATCCGCCACAAGGTGTTCCGGCAGCAACGACCGTGGACATACAAGGCGATAAAAAACCGGAAATCGTCGCGCCATTCAATGATGGTTTCATTCGGGCTTACGGCGCGGATGCCAAGGAAATCTGGCACTACGACTACACGCACGGCAAACCCATTATGTACGCGACGGAGGTCACGGTTGCCGATTTGAATCAAGACGGTTCCCCGGAGCTCGTGCTCGCCACGTACGGCGACCCCAAAGCGCTCGATTCCGGATACCTCGTGGTGCTCGGCGCCGACGGTACGGTTTTGCACGACATACCACTTCATAATACAGGCGAAGAGAATGGGAATGGAAACGGAGCGCCCGCAGCGCCCGCGATCGGCGATTTGGATGGCGATGGACAACTCGAAATATTCGTCCAAACATTCGAACACGGTATGGACGTCTTCACGGTGCCCGGGTCCGCCGGAAATTGTTTGATGTGGCCCACGGCGCGAGGAGGTCCCTTGCGCATGGGTCAACCCAATGGCGACTGAATCACCGGACCAGGGAATCCCCGATTACGGCGAACTCACTCGATGAAGTTTACCGTTCGCCTCGAAATACACGTGACACCCGCGAATGGCGAGGGACGGCCCGACGTAACGCAATGCCGACGCGAGCGTCGTGGTTTCTCCGCCATTCAAAGGCTTGCGCATGACGGTGCCATCGTAATGGTCGTATTCCTGGGTGCCTTTGACCGTATAATAGAGATTCTCGGCATCCACAAAGACCCCGCCCATTTCGGCATATTGCGCATACGCCGCGCTCCGCGTGGAAACGACCGTCTCCGCTTCTCCACCCGTGACGGGAACTCGCATCAATCCAACGTCAGCGTGAAAATCTCCGGTGTTCGTCCAATACACGTGCGTCGTGCCAACCGCAATTTGCGTGGGATCAGCCTGCCCCGTCGCCAGCGTCGTCACCGCGCCGCCTTTGATCGGCATACGCAGGACGGAACCATTGCCTGCACCGACCGCGCCGCGGCTCGCCCAATACAAATGCGTTGCATCGAGAGCGAGGCCCATGAACGCGGCATTCGTGGCCGATTCATCGATCAATTCGACGACGTCGCCACCAGCGATCGCCGCGCGGACGAGTTTGGCCGGGCTCGCCGTAAAATAGACGTATTCGCCCGCCGCAACGATGCTTTGCGGAGCTCCATATCCGGTGGCGATCGTCGTGGGAGCGCCGCCGGAAAGAGGCATCTTTCGGAGTTCGGTTTCGGTCGTCCAATAAATATTCTCGGCGTCGACGGCAATATGCAATGGAAGAATTTCCCCCGTCGCCAAGACAACCGGATCGCCTGCATCGAGCGGCCTTTTCCAGATGCGCCCGTCATTGTTGTATCCGGATGGCAACCACGTGCCTCGTTCCGTGAAAAATGAATGGGTGTCATTCAGCGCAAATTCAGCCACCGTGATCGAATCCGGGGGCATTGGCGACGAATACGTAAATATTCCGTTGTCTCGAGCGCATTCGTCGGGCACGGGTGAATTGCTCTTGGTTGCTTCGGGTGTACATCCAAGAAAAACGGTGGCGATGACAATGGCCGTCGATTGCGGATTCATGAGCCGTCGGTGCATGGTGGTCTTCCTGGATCGACGATACGCAAGCAAACAAACGGCTCGAAACAAGGTTTTGCGACATTCGCCCCATTTCGAGCCGGCCAAGTTCAACCGGAGTTCAACCGGAGTTCAACCGGAGTTCAAGCACGTTTTGGCTTGGACGGCCCCGAACTCAGAGCGCCATTGTAGACATCGGGATCGAATCCGGCGACCAGGGTTTTTCCGACACGAATGAGCGGTGCGCGGATATTGCCGGTCGGGCCCAAAAGCAGCGCCAAAACGTCTTCGTCGGACGGCTTTTGCCGCATGTCGAGCTCGACGCGCTTTTTTCCTTTCGTCGATATCACTCGCTCGACCTGCCGAGCCATGGCGATCGCGGCGGCATGATCGAGTTTGGATTTGTTCGCATCTGCCGTTTCACCAATTTCCACATCTTCTTGCGCGAGAAACTCCCGCGCTTTGGTGCAGGTCATTCACCCACGGCGGTGATAATACCAGTCTGCTTTCTTGCTCATCGCTGCCTCCGTTGCAGTTTCACACAGTATTTCTGGTTTTTCGAGGCACGTCAAGTCGAGAACGCGTGCGGTCCAAAAAAACCGTGTTCCTTGAGGATCTTCCGTATTGCCAAAGGGCAAACCTCGATCGTATAGTCGCCTCTTCGCAGCTTTCCTGCCAAACGCGCGAGCACGACATGAACGCAACCGCCGAGCGACAAACTTCTTCCTCCGTGGTCCCCGGGTTTCGCCGTCGACTGACGTTATTCGATGTTTTATGCATCGGCGTGAATGCCACGGTGGGTTCGGGGGTGTTTGCCCTGCCCGACGACATGCATCGCGTGATGGGCGGTTATTCTCCGCTCGCATTTTTGCTTTGCGCGATGTTGCTGATGCCCGTAGCTTTGTGCTTTGCGGAATTATCGGGTCGGCATGTGGATACGGGCGGGACGTATCTTTATGCGCGAAATGCCTTCGGCGACAACGTGGGTTTTGTCATCGGCTGGTTTTGCTGGGCAAACACGTTCGTCAGTTGGGCGGCGAATGCGACGTTGTTCGTCGAATTGGCGGGTATGCGATCATCGGTCGCCTCTTCGTCGCTTTCGGCGGGGCTCGTATTGGCGCTGGGAATCGTGAATTATTTCGGCGTCAAGCTCGGGGCACGTCTGGTGAATTTGCTCGTCATCGGCAAAGTCGGCGCCATTCTTTGTTTTCTCGTGGTCGCCATTGCCGCATTCGATCCGTCGAAGCTTGGAGGAACGTTACCCGTGGGAGCCATGGGCATTGGCCAAGGCATTTATTTGGCTTTGTTTCCATTGCAAGGTTTCGAGGTTGCCCCGGTTGCCGCAGGAGAAACGCAGAATCCCAAACGTAATGTACCTTGGGGAACGATGGGGGCCCTTTTGCTCTCGGCGCTTCTGTTTGTCGTGGTCCAAGCGGTGCTCGTGGGCGGATATCCGCGCATTGGTGCCGAATCGGGCCAACCCTTGGTGGATGCTGCGAAATATTTCGGTCCGAGAATCGGCCTCATCGTGGCCATTGGCAGCTTGGTTTCGGTCGGAGGTTTTACCGCGGGCAGTGCGCTGGGTTCTCCGCGATATGCCCAAGCGATCGCCGCCCATGGATTGATGCCGAAATCATTGGCAAAAATCAACGAGCGTTGGGGAACGCCGCACGTAGCGATTGCGTGGACGACGATCATCACCGCGATATTGGCTTTTTTCTTCGATTATCGGCGCCTCGTCGGGATGTCGAACATCACCGTCGTCATTCAATATTTTTTCACTTGCGTGTCGGTTCCGGCGTTGCGTAAAAAGAATGGTGAATCGGCGGGCTTCCGCGTGCCCGGCGGTCCCGTGATTCCCATTATTGGCGCCCTTGGTTCCGTGGGCCTCGTGGCCGGCGCCGACAAACCCGAGTTCATTTTCGCGGGAGCCACGTTGGTCCTCGGCATTATCGTTGCGGTCGCGACAAGGCGAATGGATACGGCCGCCGAGCCGACGCATGACGCTTGACAATCGCCGCGCCGCCTGTTGTGATTGCCGACATGCGCGCTCGAGCTTCCCTCGTTTTCGCTGGTCCGGCCGCCCTCGTTGCAGGCGCGTTTGCGGCGTGCACGCCGGCCCCCGTGGTCGTGACGGATGCGGATCAAGCGCTCCAGACCCGCCCCAATCCCACCGCGGTCACCTCGACGTCGGCAACACCGCCCAGCACGGCAAAACCTCCGCCGCTCGAAGTTCCGGATCAGGTCCTCGCCGAATTGCCTCCATTTTCGTGTCCACCGGACAAACAGCTCGATCTGCTGGGCCAAACCTTTTGCGTGCTCACCGATCTTCACGATTGGCACACAGCCGAAGCGCAATGCCAGAAAATCGGTGCGCATTTGGCGACCATGAAAAACGCGTCCCTGGCCAATGCGCTGCGCGAAGCGTTGAAATCACCCGCAGATGTCGAGTCCTTTTGGATTGGTTTGGCCGAGCCCAATGAAGGACGCTGGATTTGGTCCAATGGTACAGCGATGCGCTTTTCCGCATTTCGTCGCGGAGAACCCAACAACCAGGGCGGCGAAGATTGCGCCGAATGGCTTGTCCAAGACGGTCAGTGGAATGATGCGAATTGTTTTCAACCGCGATCTTTTGTTTGTGAAGCGCCCGCAGTTCCTGCGGGAAGTCGCGCCAAACGTTTGACCTGCAACGGAAAACGAATCACCGTCGAGAAGACCGATTATTGCATCGAAGCTCCCGCTCGCTGGGACGTCGCGCAACGCACGTGCGTGGCCAACGGCGGCGAGCTCGCGATGATCGATACGGATGCCGAAAACAACGCGCTTTTTCAAGCCCTCCGACCCAGAATGGGCGTGCCTGATTTGTGGATTGGTTTGTCGGACGAAGCCATTGAAAATAACTTCCGTTGGATCTCGGGCGAACCATTGCAAACACTCATTTGGCATCCGGGAGAACCGAATGACTTCGGCGGCGTCGAAGATTGCGTGCAATGGGTGCTTTCCGACGGACGCTGGAACGACCTGCCCTGCCATACGCCTCGCCCGAGCCTTTGCGAAAAACCGCAATCCGTCACGGGAAAGTAACGCGCTCAGCTTGAAGCCGAATGAATGCGGCCGAAGAAATTCGACTTTCCTCGCCTCGTAGCATCAAGCAAAACATCGGCAAATCGCTCGGCAATCGCTCGACGATGGAATCGCTCGACGTTCATTGGATCAGCCACAAGCGGGAGTTCTCCTCGCTCGAACGCCCGAACATAACCCGCAATCGCTTCCGCAATGGTTGTCGAATCGCGCGGATGCACCACCCTGCCCATATTGTGTTCGGCAATGAGTCGGCTCAATGCTCCTTGTTGCACGAGCGCCAAGAGGGGCCGACGTAAATACATCAATTCAAAAATCTTCGCCGGATACATCGCCTCGGCGTGCGGCACTTCATCCAAAATCACCAGCGCCAAATGACTTCGAGCCAGTAGCCGCAACGCATCTTCCCGCGGCACGTATGGCAAACGCGACACACACGGCAATGGGTCTTCGTCAAACGTCTGCAATTCCGTCGGAACGATACGCCCCACAAAGCGAATTTCGAGGCGCTGCAAGATCGTCGGATCGCGGTCCCGCAAAATTCTGAGCGCTGTAAACAATCCTTTCGGCGACGTGTGACGAAACATGGTCCCGGCGTACGTCATGACAAGCTTTTTTCCCGGACCGGATTCGGGCGGATGCTCCATCGATATCGATTGAAAATCATCGGGATCGTAACCGTTGGTGATCGTGACGACTCGATCACTTTCGATTTGCGGGATACGGTGCAGGAGGTTTTCTCGAAATGCCTCCGTCGCCGTGACGATCATGGTCGCGCGACGACCCAATGCCGGCTCGAGCGTATCGATCACCCGCGTCATTCGCGACCCGCCGTGCATCTCGTAGGAAGCCGCCATGCGCCATTCATCACGATAATCCAAGACAAACGGAACTCGAGAAAGCGGACCGAGCAGAAACGACGAAAACGGCGGGGCGGTAACGAGTACGACATGGACCTGTTTCGACAGACGAACCAACGCGGGGGCCGCTGCGGGAAGCCACAATATTTGCGGATCGGGTACGAAAACTCGACCGACGAACTGCGCGGTCTTGCGCCGAAATGGACTTGGCTTTGCTGCGTCTTGCCAAACCTTCGCCTTGGTCCGATAATCGGGCTCCAGTGTCCGTGTCCGCACGATGGACGTGTTTGCCGGAATATCCCGAAGAGTGGTCGCATCTTCGATGGGCACGGAAGGATTCGCCGACGTGAGCACAATCGGGTCAACGCCAAACTCGGGCAAATACTTGACAAGCTTCGCCACGCGCTGAACACCGACCCCACCCGCAGGCGGAAATGTGTACGAGACGATGAGCACTTTCACGACGGAATCCCCCTTTCCGCTCGTTGGGCTCCAACGATTGCACGAACTGCCCGGAGATGCAAATGATTCGTAATTCCAAGGACTTGCCGTCCAGGCCATCACGTTTCCTTTCATTTGTTCCCGATCTGGAATAGAACACGCATCGCCGTGGACCTGCTCTACTTCGCCCTGCTCTGCTCCGTGCTCATCTTCGTGCACGAGCTCGGCCATTTCGTGTGGGCGAAGATCTTCGGCGTCAAAGTCCTCACGTTTTCGATTGGGTTTGGCCCGAAGATCTTTCGTTTTCGCGGCCGCGAGACCGAGTATTGCATCAGCCTCCTACCGCTCGGCGGCTTCGTCAAAATGCTCGAAGAAAACCGCCAAGAGCCGGTTTTGCCCGAGGATCAGACGCGAACGTTCGAGGCGCAAGCGTTATGGAAACGCGTGATCATCACCCTGGCCGGTCCGGCGATGAACGTGCTTTTCCCCGTACTTCTATACTTTTCCGTATTCATCGGGGAAACTCGTTTCTCCCCACCCACCGTGGGATTCGTTTTACCGGGCCACCCGGCCGAAGGCAAATTGCTCCCGGGAGATCGCGTGCTCGCCGTCGATGGCGAACATATTTCGACATTCGCCGAGCTGGCTCGAATCATCGGAGAAAGTCCGGGACGTGAATTACGCTTGACCGTATTTCGCAACAACGACCACGTCGAAGTGGTCGTCGTCCCTGAGGAAAAGGTCATTCACAAACCGCTCGATATCGTCGATCGCGTCGGTGAAATCGGAATCAAACCCAATCGTCCGGCCGCGGTCATCGGTATTTCCCGCCCGGATTCCCCCGCCTACCGAGCCGGCTTGCGTACGTTCGATTTGGTCACGGAAATCCGCGGAAAACCCATTAAAACATTCGCCGACCTCGAAGTGGCTTTGAGTGACAATCACGGGGAAACCGTCCCCGTGACCTATATGCGCCCCATCAAAGTCCCCCGAGCGCTCGGTGGTATGGCCGAAATGGCCATTTACGAATCGGGCGTCGCCGCATTGTCTCCGGAATCCACTCCAGGCGATATCTTCACCCGCACCGGTATCGAATCCGCCGATCTCTACCTCTTCGATGTCACCGAAAGTTCCGCCGAGTGGAACGCCGATATGCGTCCCGGGGATCGCATCGTCGACGTGGATCAGACGGAGGTGACGGCGTGGGCCACGTTCCAGGAAAAACTGCTCGCCGCGCCGGACAAACCGCACGTCATTACGTGGCTGCGTAATGGGCAGAAGAAGAGCGGGACCATTCTCCTGCGACGCGAGGATTGGATCGACGAATACGGTGAGCGACGTCCAAAATTCTTCATGCGCGCGATGAATTGGTCTCCGACCGTGCCCGAGCCGGCGGTGGAACATGCTTCGCTCATGCAATTTGCCTTGAAAAGCGCATTGGCCGAGACCTACGACGTCATGCGCTTCATTGTCGTCGGTATCGTGCGCATTGCGGAAGGACGCGTGAGCATATCGACGCTGGGCGGACCGATTACCGTGTACGATCTCGTCGGAGAAGAAGGCTCGAAAGGCGCGTCGTATTTCGTTTGGGCCATGGCCGTGATTTCGATCAACCTGGGCCTCGTGAATTTATTGCCCATTCCGGTGCTCGATGGCGGGCATTTGTTATTTTTCCTCTTCGAAGCCATTTCGAGGCGCCCGATGCCGCTCCGCGTGCGTGAAATCGCGAGCCTCGTGGGCCTGTGTGTATTGGTAGCCTTGATGGCTGTCGCCTTCAAAAATGACGTCGAACGACGCTGGGACGTCATTCAGGGTCAAGTACGGGAGCTTGTCGATGAGTAATGCGCGACGCGTGGCCGAGCGCGTCCTCGTGCGCGTGTGGAGTGCGGATGCATTCGCCGCCGCGGTGCTCGATACCGAGATTGCTCGCCACGAACACCTCGACGGACGCGATCGGGGTTTGGCCACGGAGCTCGTCTATGGCGTTTTGCGCACGCAATCGGCGCTCGAAACCCGTTTGACCGGGTTGACCAAAAAAGGGAAGCTCGACCTGTCCGAACCGGCACGCGCCCATTTGCTGATGGGCGCTTATTCGATTTGTTTTCTCGATCGAATTCCCATTTTTGCCGCGGTCAACGAAGCGGTCGCGGGCATTACGTCGACAGGCGACACGCGAACGGCATCCTTCGTGAATGCGCTGTTGCGCAAATTGGCCGCGGAGATCGAAAAAAGTGGTCGTCCGTCATTGCCCGAAACAATCGCCGCATCAGCGCCGGGTTGGCTTCGCGGCGCATTACGTCGATCGCTCGGTCGAAAAGAAGCCGAAGCCTATCTTTCGGCGGGTCCGGTTCCACCGCCCATTGGTTTGTCATTGCATAGCGGGGAAGATCGAGCGGCCTGGATCGACAAACTACGAAAAGCGGCGCCCGACGCATCCTTCGAGCCGGGACAAACGTCTCCCCGTGCGATCCTCGTTTCCGGAGCGGGTGATGTACGCCAATTGCCGGGAGCAGGCCAGGCTTGGATCGTGCAGGAGGAAGGCGCGCAGATCGTGGCTCAGGCGCTTGGCGCTCGCCCGGGTGAGTGCGTGTTGGATGCGTGCTCGGGGCGCGGAAATAAATCGTGGTTATTGGCGGACGCCGTGGGCCCGAGAGGAGCCGTGGATGCTTCGGATTTATATCCCGCAAAGCTCGAGAAGCTGCGAGATGGCTTCGGGGCGCGTTTGGTTCGCCAAACGTTCGTCGTGGATTGGTCCGTCGAGCAAAACCATGGCGCAATGCCCCCGCGTACGTACGATCGGGGGCTTGGGGCGCAGGACGGCGAAGCCGATCCGAAGCCCCAAATGTACGACCGCGTGCTCGTGGACGCGCCCTGCTCGGGCACGGGAACGTTACGGCGGCGACCCGAAATTGCCTTGCATCGTCAAGCCGAGGACGTGCAGCGTTTGTCCGAGCTGCAAACGACCATCACCAAGAACGCCGCATTGCACGTCAAACCAGGTGGGCGACTCGTGTATGCCGTATGCAGCGTCTTGCGCGAAGAGTCCGAACAGGTCGTGGCTGCGCTCGTCGACAAACCATTGGCCAACGGAATGCGCCTGATCGCACTTCCATTCGAAAACGAAATTGCAAAAGCTTTGGCTGCCGAAGGAGCGTCGACGCTCCGCTTGTTGCCTTCGATTCACGGAACCGACGGATATTTCATAGCGAGTTTCGAAGTGAAAGGATGAGGTGCTCGGGCCATGTCGACGACCTACGATTTCGATTTGTTCACGATCGGTGCGGGCTCGGGCGGCGTTGCCGGAAGTCGACGCGCGGCATCGTATGGCGCCCGCGTAGCCATTTGTGAATCGCGGCGCGTCGGCGGCACGTGTGTCTTGCGCGGATGTGTTCCGAAAAAGTTGCTCGTGTACGCTTCACACTTTGCCGAAGAATGGGAAGACGCGCGCGGGTTTGGCTGGACCATCGGCGAACATCGGATCGACTGGGCCAAACTGATCGAGACGAAAAACCGCGAGCTCGATCGATTAAATGGCATTTACATTCGCATGTTGCGGGACGCCGGCGCGTCGTTGATCGAAGGCCGGGCCAAACTCGTCGATGCACACACCGTCGAAGTCAACGGAGCGCGCCACACGGCGAAGACCATTTTGATCGCCACGGGCAGTCGGCCTGTTCGTCCAGAAATACCCGGGGCGGATTTGGGCATTTCGTCCGATGAAGCGCTGGATTTGCCTTATGTCCCAAAACGCGTCTTGGTGGTGGGCGGCGGGTACATTGCGGTGGAATTCGCCGGCATTTGGCGCGCGGTAGGTGCGGACGTCACCATGGCCATTCGCGGCGATAACGTATTGCGTGGATTCGACGTCGACGTGCGCGAATGCGTCACCGAGGGCCTCACGAAACGCGGCGTTCACGTGCTCCGGGAAACGGTCGTGCGCAGCATCGAAAAGTGCGAAGATGGTTTGTCCGTACGCCTGGCGGGCGGAGAATTGCTGGAAACGGATGTCGTCCTTTTTGCGACGGGCCGAACGCCGAATTCGGAAAACCTGGGGCTCGAGAATGTGGGCGTACGCGTTGACAAACTTGGGGCCATTGAGGTGAATTCGTCTTCTCAAACGAGCGTGCCCAACATTTATGCCGTGGGCGACGTGACGAATCGCATCAATTTGACCCCGGTCGCCATTGCCGAAGCGCGAGCGGTCGCGGAGACATTGTTCCACGACAATCCGATGGAAATGAATCATGAAAACGTGCCTTCCGCGGTCTTTTGTCAGCCACCCGTGGGCACCGTGGGATTGACCGAAAGCCAGGCGCGCGGCAAATACGGCAAAGTCGACGTCTATCGGGCTCGGTTTCGCCCCATGAAACACACGTTATCGGGACGCGACGAACGCACGATGATGAAATTGATCGTGGATCGAGCCACGAACAAGGTGGTCGGCGCCCACATGGTCGGCGCGGATGCGCCGGAAATCATTCAAGGCGTGGCCATTGCGGTGCAATGTGGAGCCACCAAAGCGCAATTCGATCGCACGATCGGAATTCACCCCACAGCGGCCGAAGAATTCGTCACGATGCGCGAACCGTTGCCCGATCCCACCATCGATTCGGAATAACGCGATTTACCGCATTGCAAAAAATATCGCGGCGGCCACGGCGACCACGGCAATCACGGCCAAGGCCAAGTTGGGGCCGCTCGCGTCCGACTGCGATTTCGCCGGTTTTTTCTTTTTCTTCTTTTTGGCCGCAGGTTCGGACGATTTTGCTTCGGATACCGGTGCGGGAACGGGTTTTTCCGGAACGACCACCGCGATCGGCGGCGGAGCGCTCGATTTATGCCGCACTTCGTCCTCGTGGCCGAACGGCAAGGCATCGAGCGCATCCACGAGATCCTGCGCCGTCTGATAACGATCGTACGGATCCTTTTCGAGCAATTTGCGCACGATCTTATCGAGCTCCGGCGGAACCACGACGCCCGGAGCACGTTTTTCAAAGGGGGGCGGCGGCGTCATCCGGTGGTGATTGAACATTTCCACCGGGTCTGTCGAGTCAAACGGATGTTTTCCCGCCAGCATTTCGTACATCATCACGCCGAGCGCATACAAATCAGCTCGTTCGTCGACGGCGTCCATTCCGTGAGCCGATTCCGGCGCCAAATAATTGATCGTTCCAAAAATGACGCCCACGCCGGTGAGACGTGATTTCGGACGAGCGTCACCTCGCGACGCGGTCAGCGGCAGTTTGTCCGCGGACATTTTGGCAAACCCAAAGTCGATGAGATGCGGAACCATGTTGGCGTCGAGCATGATGTTGCGCGGCTTCATGTCGCGATGGACGATGCCGAGCGCGTGCGCCGCAGCGAGCGCTCCGGCCACTTGTTTCGCGATACGCGTCACGCGCGAAGCAGCCATGGGACCTTCGCGAATCAAGTCGCCAAGGTTTCGACCTTCGATGTAGTCGAGCACCAAAAAGTACGCGCCATCGTCGAGTTTTCCGAAGTCCGTCGCGTGCGCGATGTTCGGATGACGCACGTGCGCACCCACGACCGCTTCGCGTTCGAAGCGCGCGACGATCTCCGGTTGATCGTCGACTTCCGGATGCAAAATCTTCACGGCGATGCGCTTGTGCATGAGCACGTGTTCGCCGAGATAAACCGCCCCCATGCCGCCCGTAGCGATGAGATCGACGATGCGATAACGGCCCGAAACGACCGTGCCGATGAACGCGCGAGCACGATCTTGCGCCGTATCCGCAACTTTCGCGTTGGCTTGATCGACATCGACGCCAGAGACGCTGGCTTCGCCAACGGAAATATTCGTGCTTTCGTTCGTCGCAGACATGAGGAAATTCAGCCGGGTAAATGAAAGGTTTGTCGCACTCGTTCCGCGTTCGGACCTCGACCATTCCGCAATATCCGAATGAGATCATTCCATAAGGTCGGGATGTACGGGTACCGCTGATCACGATCGATCGCGAGCGCACGCGCCGCCCACTCGTCGATTTCTTCGGGCAAATCGGGCCGATACGGCGTGATTTTCGGACGAGGTGCGGTCGTTGCGGCGATGAACAGTTCTTCGTTCGAAGGCGCCTTGAACGGCACTCGACCCGCGAGCGCTCGATAGATGACCGCACCGAAGGAATAGACGTCGACACGATGATCGAACGGATGCGCGTGCCACATCTCCGGAGCGATGTACGTAGGCGATCCGGCGATCATGCCTGCCGCCGTGAGCGCCTGTGCGCCGGCGATTTTCGCGAGCCCGAAGTCCATCAGGCGAACTCCGCCGCCTTGCTCGGACGAAACGATGAAGATGTTCGCCGGTTTGACATCACGATGAATGATGCCCATCGCGTGCGCCGAATGAAGCGCTCGCGCCACCGGATCAAGCAGTTGCAGAACGGCAAAAATATTTAGTTTGTCCCCAAACGATTCGAGGTCGCGGAAATGCTCTTCCAGGTTTTCGCCTTCGAGCAGCTCCATCACCATGTAGACGGTGCCTTCGGGATCGGTACCGCATCCATGAACCCGCACCACGCTCGAGCCCCAAAGCGCAGCGAGCGATTGCGCTTCTCGACGCAGTCGTTCCGCATATTGCGGATCATCCTCGATATGCGTGCGCAGCACTTTCACTGCGACTTGCATGCCGTTTGTCAGATCCGTCGCGCGATGGACGACCCCATGACCTCCACGTCCAAGCTCTTCATGGAGCTGGTAACGGTCATCGAGTGTTTCGCCTTCCATAGAATCTCAATCGGCAATGTACCTTGGTCGTCGCAACGGGCATACAGTCTCGTCGCGACTTCCTTCGGGCGCCGTCTCTTTGCCCGACGTGTGCAGGCAATGCTACGCAAGGTGCGGTGAAAAAGTCGGCTCGGACAACCTCTTCGACATCCACGGGGCTCGAAGCTTCCATCGCTCGCTTCGTGCGGCACCTGGACGAAGAACGTCGAGCTTCGGCACACACCGTCGCTGCCTATCGGCGCGATCTCGCGCAACTCGTGGCGTTCATCCATGACAAACGGCCCCGTTTGCAGAGCGCGGAAGACATCGATGTGTTTCTGCTGCGGGGTTTTTTGGGACAACTGGCCCGGACCCACGCGCCCCCTTCCATCGGCCGAAAAATCGCGGCCATTCGAGCGTTTTTGCATTACCTGGAAGTGCGGGGTGAAATCACTTCGAACGCCGCCGCGACGCTCGAACTGCCCAAAGTTCGCCGCCCGCTCCCCACGTTCGTCAACGTCGATGCCGCCGCCGAAGTCGTCGAAGCACCCGACGAAACTTCCGCCGAAGGTCTGCGTGATCGCGCGATGCTCGAAGTCCTCTACGGATCGGGCCTACGCGTCTCGGAGCTCGTGGGACTCAACATCGGCGACGTGGAGTTCGATGCCGATGGAGGACGCGCACGCGTCATCGGCAAAGGGCGCAAGGAGCGCATCGTGCCCTTCGGATCGCAAGCGAAGAACGCGCTCCAAAAGTGGCTCGTGCGTCGAGACGAACTTCACCACCCCAAGACGAACGAGCTCGATGCGCGGGCTCTTTTCGTTTCGCGCTTGGGCAAACGCATCGGCGTGAGGCAAGTGCAGCACTTGGTGCACAAATACGGGGCGCTTGGTGCGGGCCGCGCGGACTTGCATCCGCACGCCTTGCGCCACACGTTCGCGACGCATTTGCTCGATGGAGGTGCGGATCTGCGCGCCATTCAACGCATGCTCGGCCACGCGAGTTTGTCGACGACGCAGAGGTACACGCACGTCTCGACCGAGCATTTGATGAAGGTTTACGACGCGGCGCATCCGTTTGCGCGGCGTGAAGCATCGGCGCCGAAGCGCGCTGGACGTGGTGGATGAAGCCGGGACAAGTCTTGCGAGCGTGGTCGGATCGGATCCTTCGCGGCGTGATGGGAGCGGCGCTCGCCGGTCTATTTGCAGCCGTGCTCGATACGGCTTGGGCCCGCGGGCAAGGCGACGACACATCGTTTGAGGTCAAATCATTCTCGTTGTTCCTGGCCGATGCCGGGCTGTTGTCTCCGATCGCGCTCTTGGTCGGTGCGGCGGTGGGCGTGGGTTCGGTGGCGGTTTTTCCCGAACGAGCCCCCTCCCCTTCGAGCCTGAAAGATTGGCTGCGAGACACGGCGAAAGGACGTCCTGCGGATGTCGCCGCGTTTGTCCCGTTGATGGTCTTGGCGTCGTTTTTCTGGACAACCATGTCGGCGCAACTGGCCCGAGCCTTATTGGCGCTCGAGATCGCCGCGCCCCTCGTGGGGTTCGCCATCGCGACCGGCTCGATGGTGATCGGGCTGCTGTCCGTGCTCTTCGCGCTCGCGATCACGCCGGCATTACGTCAGGCCTTGGCGCACGCGAGCGACGACGGCCGCAAGGGGTTTGTCGATCCGGTACGAACGGGTCTGGGCGCCTTGTTTGTCGTGGCGATCCTGTTTGCGATCGGCGTGAAGACGGGAAGCGTGAGCGGAGAAGGTGGGCCGCTGGGGATTTACGGCATCTTCAAACGGCCGGAGCTGGACCTTCGCGCCCCGGGGCTGCTCGCTCTGATGGCCTTGTGTTCGGTGGTGTTTGCCGCGGCGAGTTCCTTTCGACAAACCCTGTTTTTCGTACTCGTCGCGCTGGCCCCGTTGTCTCTGCTGGGTCGAGCCGCGGTGTCGCTCAATGGCGACGGAGCGTCGTTGGCCCAAGTGATCGAGCGAGGTGCGCCGCTCGGCAAGATGTCGCTCGGTGTGTTGCGCAAGCTTTCGGATCGCGATCACGACGGGGCGAGCGGATGGTTTGGCGGGGGCGATTGTCGCGAAGGCGACGCTCGGGTTGGTCCTCTTGGAACGGAGGTTCCGGACAACGGGATCGATGAGGATTGTTCGGGTTCGGACTTGCGTTTGGCGGCCTTGGGCAACCTTGGCCAAGACAAACCCGTGGACGTCGCTGTGAAGACGGCGATTCGCGACGTGGTGCCGAAGGATCTGAACATCGTGCTCATCACGATCGACACGTTGCGTGCGGATCTCGGGTACGCGGGTTATGCGCAGCCGGTGTCGCCGAACCTCGATGCGTTGGCGGCGCGTAGTACGGTTTTTCTCAACGCGTACTCGCTCGCGTCGTACACGGGCAAGAGCATCGGGCCGATGTTGATCGGCAAATACGGCAGCGAGACGCAGCGCAACTGGGGGCACTTCAACAAGTTCAGCGATGAAGAAACGTTCGTTGCGCAGCGCATTTCCAAAGCGGGCATTCGCACGATGGGCGTGCATGCGCATCGTTATTTCGGGAAATTCGGCGGCCTTGATCGAGGGTTTGACGTGGTCGATCTATCGGCGGCTCCTCCGGAGAGCGCCGCGTGGGACGTGGCGGATCAGTCATCGAGCGCCGCGTTGTCGGATGCGGCGATCAAGCTGCTCGAAAAACCCGAGAACACATCGGGCCGGTTTTTCTTGTGGATCCACTACCTCGATCCGCATGCGGATTACTTGGCGCACGACGACGTGCCGAAGTTCGGCTCGGGTCAACGCGCGCAGTACGACGGCGAGATCGCGTTCACGGACAAACACATCGGTCGCGTGCTCGATGCGGTGAAGAAGGCGCCGTATGGATCGAAGACGGCGATCATCGTGACGAGCGATCACGGCGAAGCATTTGGCGAACACAAGATGTTTCGTCATGGGTTCGAACTGTGGGAGCCGCTCGTGCGCGTGCCGCTCATCGTGCATGTTCCAGAGGCCAAACCCTCGCGCGTGGACGTGCGACGCAGCTTGATCGACCTCGTGCCGACGATGCTCGAATTGCTGCACATCGATCTACCGAAGCCGGTCGAAGGAAGTGCGGATCGTTTGTCGGGGACATCGTTGCTACCCGATGTGTTTTTGGAGGCGAACGCGAAGCCTGAGGCTCGTGACGTCTTGATCGACATGCCTGCGGGTCCGTACAACGACGCGCGTCGATCGTTCATCCACGGGGATCTGAAGTTCACGATTTCGAACAACACGGCGTTCGAGCTGTACGACTTGGCGAAGGATCCTGGTGAAACGAAGAACCTGTGGACGAGCCCGGACACACGCGGCGACATGGCGGATCGATACGCCGCGGCGAAAACGCGTCTGCACGAGATACGCGTCACGGGACCTCGAAAATGACGCGTGACATCACGACGAATGTTTGGCGCTCCGATACTTTTGCCGCGAACGATTGGCGTTGAACGCGAGATCGGGTGTCCATAGGATGAGCGATGTGCTTCCTCCGAAAGCGGTTGTTTTCGATCTCGACGGCACGTTGATCGACAGTCGTGGTGACATCGTTGCGGCGCTGAACCACGCTCTGATTGCGACGAACCGACGTCCACAAACGGCATCGAAAATCGTGCGACTGGTGGGCAACGGTGCGCGGGCTTTATGTGCGCAAGCGGCGATTTTGCCCGAGGATGATCCGGAGACGGACGAGCTGTTGCGGTTTTTCTTGGACTACTACTGCGCCCACCCGCTCGAATTCACGCGTTGGTCGCCGGGTGCGTTGCAAGCGCTCGATGACTTGGCCGAGATGGACGGCATCGTCATTGGTTTGTGCACAAACAAAGCCCGAGAGACGACGGACGCGATTTTGGCGGGTCTGGGGATTGCTGATCGTTTTGCAGCGGTGGTGGCGGGCGGTGATTTGCCGGAACGAAAGCCCGAGCCCGAGCCACTTCTTTTGACCTCAAAGCGTCTCGATGTGGATCCGCGAACGGTGGTGATGGTGGGGGACGGAGTGCAGGACATCGAATGCGCGAAGGCTGCGGGCTCGTGGTCGATCGCGGTCGAGTCCGGTTTTACGTCGACGGAGGATTTGCTGGCCGCGAATCCGAATGCGGCGGTGAAAGATTTGTCCCCTGTCGCTGGGATCGTGCAACGTTGGCGCGAGCCTACGAAGAACCTGAAGATGCGTTGAAGTATTGAGGAGGTCGGTTTGTCTATGCGTGTGCTCGAGAACTTCATCAATGGCGCTTGGGTGGCCTCGTCGGGCACCACGCTGCTCGACGTGAAAAACCCCGCGACGGGCGAAGTGCTCGCGAAGGTCCCGTTATCGACCGGAGATGACGTCGATCGAGCGGTGAAGGCGGCGCAAGCGGCATTTCCGGCGTGGCGAGCGGTCCCGCCGGCCCAACGCGCTCGGTATTTGTTCAAATTGCGTTCGGTACTCGACGCTCATCGCGAAGAGATTGCGAGCATTTGCACGAGCGAACACGGCAAAACGATGTCGGAATCGCTCAACGATTTCGGCCGCGGCATTGAGAACGTCGAGCATGCGGCGGGCATTCCGACGCTGATGATGGGTCAATCGCTCGAGGACGTCGCGACAAACATCGATTGTCAAACCGTACGTCAGCCGATGGGCGTATTTGCCGCGATTACGCCGTTCAATTTCCCCCCGATGGTTCCGCTGTGGTTTTTGCCGTATGCGATCGCCACGGGAAATACGTTCGTGCTCAAGCCGAGCGAGCAAGTCCCGCTGACGCAGACGCGTATTTTTCAATTGATTCAGGAAACGGGTTTGCCCCCGGGCGTCGTGAATCTCGTCAATGGCGGAAAAGACGTCGTCGAGGCCATTTGTGCGCATCCGACGATCAAAGGCGTTTCGTTCGTCGGTTCGTCGAATGTCGCGAAAATCGTGTATCGCCGTTGTGGTGAAACGGGCAAGCGCGTGCAATCGCTGGGCGGCGCGAAGAACTTCATCGTGATCATGCCGGACGCCGATATGGAGCGCGCGGTGCAGAATGCGGTGGAATCGTGTTATGGTTGCGCCGGACAAAGGTGTTTGGCGGGCAGCGTCATCGTGCCCGTGGGCGATGCGTACGAGCGCGTGCGCGACATGTTCGTCGAATACGCGAAGGGGCTTGTCTTGGGCGACGGGCGCAAGCCGGAGACGACGCTGGGACCGGTGATTTCGCGGCCACATCGCGACAAGGTGCTCGCGTACATCGAAAAGGGTTTGGCGGAAGGTGCGACGCTGACGCTCGATGGTCGCGGCGCGACGGTCGAAGGGCTTCCGGATGGAAACTGGGTTGGCCCGACAATCTTCGAAAACGTCAAGCCGGAGATGGTGATTGCCAAAGAAGAGATCTTCGGGCCGGTGGTTTCGTTCATGCACGCCAAGACGCTCGAAGATGCCATTGCGATGGCGAACGCGAGCGAATACGGCAACGCGGCGAGCATTTACACGACAAACGGCAAGGCGGCGCGTAACTTCGCGTCGCGCGTCGAAGCGGGCATGGTGGGCGTGAACATCGGTGTGGCTGCGCCGATGGCGTTTTTCCCGTTCGGCGGGCAAAAAGGCAGCTTGTTTGGCGATACGAAGGCGCATGGCGCCACGGGGATCGATTTCTACACCGAGCGCAAAGTCGTCATTGAAAGGTGGTTCTAATGGCCAGGAAAGTCATCGGGGGCTTGATTCAATGCAGCAATGCATTGAATGATCCAAACGCGTCGGTTCTGCAAATTCGCGACGCGATGTACGACAAACATATTCCGCTCATTGAAGAAGCCGGGAAAAAAGGCGTCCAGATCCTCTGCTTGCAGGAGGTCTTCAATACGCCGTATTTCTGTCCGTCGCAGGACTCGAAATGGTGCGATACGGCCGAAGCCGTGCCGGGACCGACGGTCGCGAAGCTGAGCGAATACGCCAAGAAGTACCAGATGGCGATGATCATTCCCGTGTACGAGCGGGAATTTGCGGGAGTGTATTACAATACCGCCGCCGTCGTCGACGCCGACGGGACATACCTCGGCAAGTACCGGAAAAACCACATTCCGCAGACGAACGGGTTTTGGGAGAAATATTTCTTCAAGCCCGGCAATTTGGGTTATCCGACGTTCCAGACGCGTTACGCCAAGATCGGCGTGTACATTTGTTACGATCGGCATTTCCCTGAAGGCGCGCGTCTATTGGGCCTCAATGGAGCCGAAATCGTCTTCAATCCTTCCGCGACGGTCGCGGGCCTTTCGCAATACTTGTGGAAGCTCGAGCAACCCGCGCACGCCGTCGCGAACGGTTATTACATCGCGGCGTCGAACCGCGTGGGCACCGAAGCGCCGTGGAACATCGGGAAGTTTTACGGGACAAGCTACTTCTGCGACCCGCGCGGCAATTTCTTGGCCGTGGGCAGCGAAGACAAAGACGAGCTCGTCGTGGCCGAGATGAACCTCGATCTGATCGAGGAAGTGCGGCGCACGTGGCAATTCTACCGCGACCGTCGTCCGGAAACGTACGGCGACATGGTGAAACTGCTCCCGTAATTGGTTTGGCTGTCTGAACGTGAGGGCAACATGGGCATCTTGATCAAAAACGGCACAATCGTCTCGGCTTCGGACAAATTCGTCGGCGATGTTTATTGCGACGGCGACAAAATCGTCGCCGTCGGCACGGGGCTCGTAAAACAAAACGCCGCCGATACGGTCATTGACGCGTCGGGGCAAATGGTTTTTCCGGGCGGCGTCGATGCGCACGTGCACATGGAACTACCATTCATGGGCACGGAGAGTTCGGACGATTTCGAGACGGGGACGGCCGCGGGTGTGGCGGGAGGAACGACGTCGATCATCGATTTCGTCATTCCTTCGCGTGGTCAAGATTTGCTCGACGGCCTGGCCATGTGGAAAGAAAAGGCGCGCAAAGCGGTCGCCGATTATGCTTTCCACATGGCGGTCACGTGGTGGGGCGATAAAACCCGCGCGGAAATGCAGCAATGCGTGAGCCGAGAGGGCATTCCGTCGTTCAAGACGTTCATGGCGTATCGCGGAGCCATCGGCGTCGACGATTACGAGCTCGTTCACGTGATGGAAACGGCGCGAGATGCCGGTGGACTCGTGACGGTGCATGCGGAACACGGCGATGTCGTCGTGGCATTGCAAAAGAAACTCGTGGCCGAAGGAAAACTCGAGCCCAAGTATCACGCCATTTCGCGCCCTGCGCCGGTGGAAGGTGAAGCGACGGGCCGGGCGATCATGATGGCTCGGCTGCTCGGCGAACCTGTTTACGTCGTGCATGTGACGTGTCGAGAAGCCATTGACGCGATTGCCGAAGCGCGCCGACGTGGTCAAGTCGTCATGGGTGAAACGTGTCCGCAATATATGCTGCTCGATGATTCGGTGTACGAAAAGCCGGATTTTGAAGGCGCGGCGTATGTCATGAGTCCGCCGATTCGCCCGAAAGGTCATCAAGACGCTTTGTGGGCCGCCATTGCTTCGGGCGTGCTTCAAGTTGTCGCGACAGACCATTGCCCATTTAATCAAGTGGGCCAGAAAGACATGGGCCGCGATAACTTCACGAAGATTCCGAATGGCGCGGCGGGTATCGAGAATCGACTTGGGCTTCTTTGGACGTACGGCGTGATGGCCGGACGTATCGACGTGAATCGATTCGTGGATATTTTCGCGACACAGCCGGCGAAGATCTTCGGCCTTTATCCGCGCAAAGGAGCGATCCTGCCGGGAGCCGATGCCGACATCGTGGTATTCGATCCGGCGGGCAGCTCGACGATTTCCGCGAAGACGCATCATCATCGTTGCGATCGCAATATCTTCGAAGGATACGAAGTCAAAGGCAAGGTCAGCCATACGATTGTGGCTGGACGCGTGCAATTCAAGAATGGGTCCCTCGACGTGCAACGTGGCGCGGGGCGATTCTTGCCGCGGAAACTCGATAAATTCCCCGTTCCGGTGAGGAGCACCTGATGACGACGGAAACGGCTCGCATTCCGAGTTTGCCTGGCCGGCGTTTGGAAGAGCGGTTCGAAGACAAAAAACCGCCTTATGACGATTCCGAAGCGGTGGCCGAGGCGAATCGGTGTTTGTATTGCGTGGATGCGCCTTGCATCAAAGCGTGTCCGACGGAAATCGACATCCCGACGTTCATTCACAAGATTGCCACGGGCAATGTGCGCGGCGCGGCGCGGACCATTCTATCGCAGAATTTGCTGGGCAAATCATGCGGTCAAGTTTGTCCGGTCGAAGTGCTCTGCGCAGGCGCGTGTGTGTACAACGATTGGGACCGCGAGCCGATCCGGATTGGCCGATTGCAGCGATATGCCGTGGAAACGGCCATCGCCGCAAATCCGAATCTGTATACGAAAAAGGCGCCCACGGGCAAACGCGTGGCGCTCGTGGGTGCGGGTCCTGCATCCATTGCCGCGGCTGGATGGCTGGCGCTCGAAGGGCACAAAGCGGTGATTTTCGAGCGCAAAGCGATTCCCGGCGGACTGAATACGCTGGGCATTGCGCCGTACAAGATGAAGGCGAACGATGCGCTCGCCGAAATTGAATGGGTGCTTTCGCTGGGCGACATCGAAATTCGGCAAAACGTCGAAGTCGTCGAAGAAGCAAAAGCGTCGAACCAGATTTCGGTGAATTCGCTGCTCGCTGAATTCGACGCGGTGTTTTTGGGGCTTGGTCTCGGTCCGGATTCGCGTTTGGCGATTGAAGGCGAAGACGGAAGCGGCGTCGTCGGCGCGACGGCATTGATTGAACGGCTCAAGGCCGATTCTTCCCTGACGCTCGATGGCGTTCGCAAAGCGGTGATTGTCGGCGGTGGAAATACGGCCATCGATATCACGCACGAATTGGCGCTGCTCGGGGTGCATTCCACCATGGTGTATCGCGGGACCGAAGAAGAGATGTCCGCGTACGAGCATGAAATCGCGGCCGGACGTGTGGACGGCGTGAGCGTTGCGTGTTCGCGTATTCCCACGACGGTTGTTCGTGACGAACACGGACGCGTGAAAGCATTACGTGTCGCGCGAACGGAGAACAAACGCGCCGTAGCGGGGACCGAAGAAGACTTGGCCGCGGATCTCGTCGTCGTGGCGACGGGACAAAGCCGATTGACGGATTTGGCACGCGCCTTCTCCGGCGTCGAATTGGATTCGCGAGGTCGAGTCGTGGTCGACGCGGCAACACATCGAACGGGCAATGCGAAGGTGTGGAGCGGCGGAGATTGTGTCAATGGGGGTAAAGAAGTCGTCAATGCCGTCGCCGAAGCGCGGATTGCCGCTCGCAGTATGCACGCATTTCTGGTTGGCGGAGGGTAGACGTGGCAGATCTTTCCATTGATTTTGCGGGCATCAAGAGCCCGAATCCATTTTGGCTCGCGTCGGCGCCTCCGACGAATACGGGCGACCAGATCATGCGCGCATTCGATGCGGGCTGGGGTGGCGCCGTCTGGAAAACGCTGGGCAATCCCATTGTGAACGTGTCGAGCCGTTTCGGCGGAATCGATTACGGAAATACGCGCCTGATGGGGCTCAACAACATCGAGCTCATTTCGGATCGGCCGCTCGACGTGAATTTGCGTGAAATTCGCGAAGTCAAACGGCGATATCCGAACCATGCGGTCATTTCGTCGTTGATGGTCGAAACCAAAGAAGAATGGAAAGAGATCATCGAGCGCGCGGAAGACGCCGGCGCGGACGGGCACGAATTGAATTTCGGTTGTCCGCACGGTATGTGCGAACGCGGAATGGGTTCCGCGGTGAGCTCCGAGCCGAAGGTGCTCCTCGAAATCGCGCGGTGGGCGGTCGAATTCGCGACGAAGCCGGTCATCATCAAATTGAGCCCCAATGTCACGGATATCGTCGAGCCCGGGGAAGCGGTGCTCGAATCCGGGGCGCATGCGATTTCGCTGATCAATACGGTGAAGTCCATTATGGGGATCGACCTCGACCGTATGGTTCCATTGCCGCGCGTCGGGTCTGGCTCGACGAACGGCGGGTATTGTGGACCGGCGGTGAAGCCCATAGCGTTGCACATGGTGGGCGAATTGACGCGCCATCCGGGCGTATCGAAGTTGCCGATTTCCGGTATCGGTGGCATTGGCAATTGGCGGGATGCGGCGGAGTTCATCGCGCTGGGTTGTACGAGCGTTCAAGTCTGCACGGCGGTGATGCATTATGGTTACCGAATCGTGGAGGACATGATCGAAGGCTTGAATGATTTCCTCGACGCTCGTGGAATGAAATCCGTCATGGATTTGCGCGGCAAAGCCTCGGATGCGTACAAGATCTGGGGCGAGCTCGATTTGGCATACCGGGTCGTTGCCGACATCAATGCGGACAAATGCATTGGATGCCAATTGTGTTACGTCGCGTGTATGGACGGGGCGCACCAATGCATTCATTTGCCCGGACGAACCGAAGCGGAGTCGCGAAAAGCCGGACATACGCATATTCCGAAGTTTGTCCCGGAGCGCGCCGTGACGGCCAAAGGCGGAGCCCCGGGGGCGCGCGTGCCCTACGTGGACGAAGACGAATGCATTGGTTGCAATCTGTGCAATTTGGTTTGTCCGGTCGCGGGTTGCATCACGATGCGCGAAGTTTCTTCGGGCAAACCGCATGAATGCTGGAATGACCGCGTGCAGAAGGGTACGGATTTCGTTCCCGGGGGATTACGCGTCACGGAAGCGGCGCGGGCAAAGCGGAGCACGTAGAATGTCTCTGACAAACGAGGATCTCGCGCCGACACCGGCCGACAAACGAACCTGGGGTCTTCTGCATTATGCAGCGTTATGGGTCGGGATGGCCGTATGCATTCCGACGTATACGATGGCTTCGGGTTTGCTTGATCAAGGAATGAGTTGGTCCGAGGCGCTGATTTGTGTCGCCCTCGGTAATACCATCGTGCTCGTGCCCATGGTGCTGAATGCTCATGCAGGGACGAAGTACGGCATTCCGTTTCCGGTGTTTGCGCGGGCTTCGTTTGGGGTTGTCGGGGCAAACGTGGCGGCTCTTCTGCGGGCGCTCGTGGCTTGCGGATGGTTTGGCATTCAAACTTGGTACGGCGGTTTGGCGTTATGGCAATTGCTCACGGCCGTGGCGCCGAGCGTCGAGCCTGTCTTGTCGTCCGCGGCAATGAAAAGTTCGTTCATCGGCATCCATCCAGGTGAACTGCTCGGGTTTGTCGTCTTTTGGCTGATCAACTTTTATTTCATTTTGCGAGGAACGGAATCGATCAAATTCCTCGAGACGTGGGCGGCGCCATTTCTCATTGCGATGGGGTTGCTCTTGCTGGGTTGGGCGTATACACACGCCGGAGGGTTCGGTCCGATTCTGGCCGAGCCTTCCAAGCTCCAAGGTGCCAAGTTTTGGGGCGTATTTGCGCCGGGTTTGACGGCAATGGTCGGGTTTTGGGCGACGCTGTCGCTGAACATTCCCGACTTCACGCGTTATGCAAAGAGCCAACGCGACCAGGCCTTGGGACAAGCTTTGGGCCTGCCAGCGACGATGATTCTTTTTTCGTTCATCGGCGTAGCAGTGACATCGGCGACGAAGGTGATTTTCGGCGAGCTGATTTGGGACCCCGTGAAGCTTCTGGCGCGGGTCGGCGGACCGTTTGTCTTGTTTTTGGCGATGTTCGGATTGTCGATCGCTACGTTATCGACGAACCTCGCAGCGAACGTCGTATCGCCCGCGAATGATTTTTCCAATTTGGCGCCGGCGCGCATTTCGTACAAAATGGGCGGTATCATCACGGCCGTCATCGGCGCGCTGATTTTGCCGTGGAAACTCATCGAATCATCGAAGGGCTATATTTTTACGTGGCTCATCGGGTATTCGGCGCTTCTTGGTCCGATTGGCGGCATCATGATTGCCGACTATTTCATCGTACGCAAAGCGAAGCTCGATCTCGATGATTTGTACAAGCGCGGGGGCCAATATGAATACACGAACGGGATCAACTGGCAGGCGATGGGGGCGTTGTTGATCGGCGTAGCGATCAATTTGCCGGGATTTTTGGCGGCTGCGATTCCGGGATTCGATGCGTCGGAATTTTGGAAAACGATTTATACGTACGCCTGGTTCGTTGGGTTCTTCGTTTCCGGCGGGCTTCATGTGCTTTTCCAGTGGCTCAACCGCAAGCGTGGTGCCGTTGCGCAACCTTGAGCCGATTGCGGCGGCGTAGCGTCGATTTGCAACAGAGTCTTGCGTCGGAAAACAAAAGCGGCGATAATGCGCGTTCGTCGACGGGTCTTCGATTTTCCCATCGAATCCAATGGGAGGCATCATGCGTATTCGCTTCTTTTCCTCGGTATTAGCGGTCGGTTTGGCCGTTGTTGGCATTGCAAACTGCACCCAAAATTTCGATCAATTCGAACCGCAACCGGGCCAAGGGAGTTGTGCTGCGGGCGAGCGAGAGTGCAACAGCACGTGCGTGCAAGCGGACGACCCTCAATTCGGTTGCGGGGTGGGATGCGAGCCATGCGCCATTGCGAATGCCATCGCGAAATGCACGGCACAAGGCTGCGCGTTTGATACGTGTGCCACGGGATTCAGCGATTGCGACGGAAATTCGGCGAATGGCTGCGAGACGAGCACGGCGACCGATAGCAACAATTGCGGGGCGTGCGATACGATCTGCACCGCTCCCAACGCCATGGGCCAATGCCAAGCCGGTGCATGCAGCGTCGGCCAGTGCAATGCAGGTTTTGCGAATTGCGACGCCGACGCGGTCAACGGGTGTGAAGCGATTCTCGACACGGATCCCAACAATTGCGGAATATGCGGCAACAAGTGCAATGCATTTCAGACGTGTTCGGGCGGAACGTGCAAAAACAATCCATGCGGTGCGGGCACGGCCGATTGCAACAGCAACCCCGCCGACGGCTGTGAAACGTCGATTGAAACCACGCAAAACTGTGGATTCTGCAAAAACGCGTGCAATCTGCCGCATGCCAATCCGGCATGCGTAGCGCAAAAATGCGCCATCGAATCGTGCTCGGCGGGTTTTGCCGATTGCGACATGGTGGCGGCCAACGGCTGCGAGGTCAACGTCGGAAACGTCAACAATTGCGGTATGTGCGGCAATGCATGTCCAAGTGGGCCGAATTCGACGGCGACGTGCACCAACGGTATGTGCGGTTTGACCTGTACCATGGGTTTTGCGGATTGTAACAATAATGCAGCCGACGGTTGCGAAGTCGATTTGCGCACGTCGACCGCCCATTGCGGCAGCTGTGGTTTCGCCTGTTCGGGAGCCAATGCGGTGAGCACCGCGTGCGCCAATGGGCAATGCACCCCTACGTGCGCCGATGGATTCGGCAATTGTATCAAGCCGGCCGCGCCGATGGCGGATGATGGTTGCGAAACCGTCGTCGCCGACGACGTCTTCAATTGCGGGGCTTGCGGGCGAACGTGTTCCGGGACAAACACCGCCTCACGCGTGTGCGTCGGGTCGACGTGCGTCTCGACGTGTGATTTGGGTTCGGCAAACTGTAACCAACCCTCCACAGGAAATGACGATGGCTGCGAAGTGAATGCCCAAACGAGCGGCATCAATTGCGGCGGTTGCGGCAATGATTGCAGCGGCAATTTGTCATGCAATCAGGGCCCTTTGATGCAAAAACAATGCGGTTGCACCACTCCGGCAACGTGCGGTATGGGCGGCACATGCAGCGGTAACGTGTGCAGTTGCAATGGGACGATGTGCGGCGTCGGCGAAAACTGTGTCGCCGGCGCGTGCTCGTGTAATGGCGCGGCGTCTTGTGGGGCGGGTATGCTTTGTTGTCAAAACCCCGCAACATGCGTCGATCCTTATACCGACGCCGCCAATTGCGGCGCTTGCGGTCGAGCTTGCCCTGCCGGATTCGTTTGCACCGGCGCAGCGCCGATGGCTCCGCAATGCCGATGCGACGAAAACGCCGATTGTAATGGCGGTTCGGCAGGCACGTGCACCATGGCCGGCACATGCTTATGCGGCGCTATGCAATGCGCATTGGGCGAACGTTGTTTGTCCAATGGTACCTGCGGCTGAAGTCGTATTTCCCGCCCATTTGCACATCCCGCACAATCATCTTGGCGCATTGCCTTGAAACGAGTACCCTGGGCGCATGTTGCCGCCGTGGGAGCATCCCGATTGGTACGACCTGCACGACACGACCTGGACGGCAGGTCCCGAACGCGAACCCGAACATTATCGCGAGCTCGTGCTTTCCCTGCCCCCGCTCGACGCCGACGATCATCTTGCCGATATCGGTGCCGGCACGGGAAAACTCGCCCGCATGATCCTCAAAGCGTATCCGGAGCTCGGCCGAGTCACGCTGGTCGAGCCGAATGCGCAGAAGGTTGTCCGGGCTGAACGAAGTCTTGCGGAAATGCTCCCGCGCGCGACGACGCGCATTCGCGCGATCGCCGAAGGATTGGGCTCCGGTCGTATTCATTTGTCACCGGCGCCGACGGTCGTCACGGTCGGAAGCGTGCTGATGCCGATCCTGGAGCTGCGTGGCGGCACCTTGCGAAATGGTTTGGCATGGCTCGATGCGGCATTATCGGAGCTTGCCGCCATGGTCGCGCCGGGAGGACACCTGCTCCTCTTGGAAACGCTTGGTCCGCCATGGGCCCGAGGTGGACTGGACGAACCTGCGCGTCGTCTGAGTCTCCCCGAGTTCGGCGAGCGGCTGGCGTTCGCCGGATTGCACAATATCGAATGCACCTATCGATTCCGTGACCGCGTGGTGCTGATGATTCGGCCGGAATCCAAGTAAATCGATTCGCGATTCGTTTAGCTTGGCAAAACGATTTTCGACGACGATTTTAATCCTTGCCGTGTCCCGGCCCAAGAATGAGCTCCATCTTCGCCACCGGATCGAAACTTTCGACGTGCGGAGGATGATGGCATTGGGCGACGCACGATTGCGGATCCGGTTTGAGCGTGATCAAACCCTTCTTGTTCGGATCTTTCGCATGCAATGACCCGGGACCATGGCATTCCTCACATTGAACGTCCTTCAGTTTGTCGACGAACGTGACGGTTGAACCGCCGGGTTTGTCATAACCGGTCACGTGGCAATTGACGCAATCGAGGTTGTATTCCTTGAAGTCGTCTTGAAGGGTTTTGTAAGCATGGGAATGCGGGGTTCCGTCCCAAACCTTACGCTCTTCATCGTGGCAATTCGTGCATTCCTCGACGCCGATATACGCGGCTTCCTTCTTCCCAACGGGCGCAGGTTTTCGGTCGGCGAATGCGGTTTTGTTATGCTCGTTGACGCGCTTGTAATATTCGGCGATTTGTTTTTTGACATTGGGTTCGGTGCCGAGTTTTTCCCGGACTTCAACGAGCTTATACCGGAAAAAACTCCCCGACGGTGCCGGCGCGGGTTCTTCGAGTTTGGCTTTCTCGATTCGTAGTTTTTCAAGGTCCGTCTTCCGCGCCGCGAGGTCCTCGGCCTTGACGCCACCGCCTTTTTCCCACGATTGAATACGTGTCTCGAGTTCCCGAATACGCCCTGCCAAACTCACGAGTTCTTCGGCGCGAGAGACACCACCCGCATCGGCAAATTGAATCGGCGTGTCCCCGGCCGTAGATCCACGGACAAACAGATCGACGACGGCCACCGATTGCAAGTGATTCGATGTTTCGACGACGAGGGTATTGCCCAATTGCATCGGCGCCTTTGGCGCATCGTTCGCATGCCCCGCTTCCACGGATTTACCAATGACCAAAACGTTCAATTCGGGAAACGCGTCGGCGAGGCGCAACGCTTCGCCTCGCGCAACCGCTGCGACCCCGACAAACACCCGCGCACCTTGCCGTTTGGCTTCCGCAAGGCCTTCGCGCATCGCCGCCACGGCGGGCTTCGTCGACACTCCTGCCGGAAGTTTTCCCTCGCGATTGCGCGGATCCGCGACACCGATCAGCGCAATCTTAAGTCCACCCACTTCGCGAACGACCACCGGTACGGGCCTCGGCGACGCGTCGACATTGCCCGCAAGCAGCGTCGCTCCCGACGCCGCAACGGCTTTGCCAAGAAACTCGGCTCCGGCAGCCCAATCATTGACGCCGGGCGCCCATCCGACCAACCCGAGTTGCTTGAATGCCGTCGCCAGCGTATCGGCTTTCCACGATTGTTGGGTTTGCTCGGTGGCTCCAAGCGTCGGCTCGCCAAAGAGCATCGGACCGGCTCCGACAATGAGGGTGTTTGGCGCGGCGGAACGTTCGGCATCGAAAAACGCAGCCAAATGATGAATCCCGCCGAGCTGATCCTTCGTACAGCCGCAAGGTTCGAGCGCACCGGCGATGTTGCTGAGTACGTACAGACGAACCGCAGGATGCGTCGGCGCAGGCTCTTCGCTGGCATCGACCGTTGCGGCAGGGGGCGTGTGGCACCCTTGGCAAGCCGCAACCATGGCTCCAAGCAACATCGAGAAGGCGAGGGCAACTCCTGGAAATGCGCGCGACATCGATGCGCTTGTAGCACAAGCGAGCCGCGCGACGCACACTCGAAACGGCCGATTTTGAAGCGGAGGCTTGCGGAATCACTCACCGTAGGAGGACGCTCGAGCGAGCTTTGCAACGGACGTGGCCAGCTTTCGATGGTTTGAATCGAGCAGCTCGACACGCCATTCGAGGTCGTCGAGCCGAGGGGCATGTTTGCGCGTACCCAGCGCGGTCTTGGGAAATTTGACCAACGTTTTGCCTTTTTGCAGCGGGTTTGTCGGTACGAGCGGCGCCGAACCTTCGCAAACCACGGTGCCGTCATGACAAACCAAGGCATAGTGGAGCGTCGTGAGAAGGTTCGCTCGGCCTTCGATCAACCACGACACGGATGCCGACAAACCCTTGGCCGGTTTGACCGAAGCGATGGTGCACTCGCCGATCGCGGAAGCCGCCTGCGATCGCGTCAGGGGCATTTCGCCGAGATCACCCAGGATGACCGGAAGGTTCGTCATACCCCAACGGTCGCTCAGGATCTTTGCCACATGCTCGACGGCGAGTTTGTCGGAGATGTAGCGCGCTCGTTCAAAACGAACATCGCCGGGGGTCGACTCGAGCGCGGAGATCAAGGCTGCCGTAAATCGCGCCAGGCCCTCGCTGGCGGCGCCCGATCCGATACGCGTCGCCCGGCAAACGACGGCACAGACGTGGGGCATTCGAGCGACGAGCTTGCGGAGCCACTCCGGCGACAAACCGGCGTCGAGTTCGGCGCCGATGTCGAGATCCAGGATCAGCAGGATGTTGCGCGCGGGCAAGGAGGCGAGAGCCGCTTCGAGGGTCCGTGGGTCGAGGGTTGCGTCGGCGAGATGCAGGCCGTCGAGGCCGGCTTTTCCGGAGAAGAAGACGACGACATTCGGCGCGGATCGAGCGGCGATCGCGACGAAGGCGTGATCGACTTGGGTCGGCAGGACGCGAGGGCCGCAGATGCACTCGACAAACGAGCGCGGCGGTCCGAGGGCGCCGGAAAAGAGGGCGCGCATGGCTCGAGCGTTTGCCGCGTGAAACTCGAGTGCGTGCGGGTCGTGAGAGCCGATGCAGAGGACGTCGTGGGTGTGCGATGGAGTCATGGGCGGTTGCAGTGGCAATGCATGGGGCGCCATGCGTTCAGATACTGAACACCCTATCAGACAACACTGCACAGGATCAAGCTCGCGCGCATCACCGAACAAGAGATTTATCTCACCAATTTCCTGACCACGGTTCGAATTTCGATCGCAAGGCCGCCTGGGAGAAACGCGACCCAAATCACCAAAACCCTAACCACGGTTCGAATTCAGGCCCAAACATGCAACATTGGTTACACAAACCCTGACCACGGTTCGAAATGCAGCTACCTAGCTTACACCCATATGCCGAAGCCCGAGTCCGGCTGCTTGCCACACGCAAGCGCGTCACGCCCGCAACGCACGTCCATCGAGCGACCGTGGCGCCTTCGGACTGATCGCCGTTCAGTTGCGCATGTTCAGTTATCTACAGGCTGCGAGGCATGAACGGCAGGACCGTCTTCAGGTCCTTGTCGTTGAACCGCAGCTGCAACCCGACGAAGTAGTCGCGTCGATCAGCGTTCAGGATGTCGTCCACACCGCCCAACAACCACAGCTTCCGGACAAACTCGTACGCCAGCGCCACGCGCCACCTCGGGGAGATCTGCTCGCCGAACCCGAACA